>Ga0187846_10000493_pt1 | contig 23049 bp, 22 predicted proteins | sample TC_taG_FD_161473 | JGI IMG/M metagenome (GOLD analysis project Ga0187846, IMG submission 161473) | Biofilm microbial communities from the roof of an iron ore cave, State of Minas Gerais, Brazil - TC_06 Biofilm (v2) | ecosystem: Environmental > Terrestrial > Deep subsurface > Cave > Wall biofilm...
GAAGCCAAGGTCAAGTTCCGATGTGAAAGAGGTCCGAAATGTGCCGTCGCCATTCCCCAGCATAATCAGGAAGGAGGCAAATATGTCACGTCCCGTACTTAAGGTCACAGCTAAGTCAAGGTTGCCGTCTTTGTTGAAGTCACCTACGGCGAGCGATGCGGGAGTTGAGTCGGGGCCCGGAGTAGGTGCGAAGCCGATGACGTAGTTGGCATGCATTTGAAACGTGCCATCGCCGTTCCCGAGCAGAATCGAAACTGAGAGGCCGTTGGCCACGGCTAAGTCAAGTCTGCCGTCTCCGTTAAAATCGCCTGCAGCCATCGCAACGGGACTTGCACCGGTGGGAAAGTTAATTTTGCTGAACAGATAGGTTTGAGCAGACGCCTCGGCACAGTGTAGTCCAACCCACACCAGGAAGCTCAATACGCTAACAGCGAGCTTCGGTCTTCGCTTGTTGAGTATCACGTGATGCCCCTCCGGCAAGAATCCAAATTCATCTTTGAGCTCTTGGGACCTGTTTTGCTCTAATGCTGCCGAAGCTCGCTTCTTAAGGGGTGATCCCTCACGTTCTCTGAGGCTACCGGTTCGGGTCCACCCGCGACCGCAATGTTCGCGGTCGGAAAGAAACACGGCTCAACTTTTGGCGAGGCACAGGCAGGTTACACCTGCCGCGTCGAGAAATGCAAAACCAAGCCGCCTCGTTTTCACTGGAGCCTCCAAGTTTGAATCCCGATCAACGTGCACAGGCCCCCGGCTAGAAGAATTACAGATATCAGATGTCTGCGCCACCCAGCCGAAAGCCCCACGGCAGGAACGCACTGACCGTGGCTAGCCGCTACCCGCGCTATAGGCGGCACGAAGCTGGCGCGGACCTGAAAAGTAACGTGTGCGCCAGCCTCCGAGCTCCGCTTCCGCATCAGTTGACCGTGAAGGTGCCGGTGCTCGTAGCGGTGCCGCCCGGAGTGGTCACGTCAATCTTGCCTGTCTTCGCTCCCGCCGGCACGGTGGCCGTGATCTGGGTATACGAGTCAAGCGTGAATTTTGCCTCCACACCGTGGAAGGTTACACTCGTCGCCCCGGTCAGGCTCTCGCCGGTGATCGTCACGCTCTTGCCCACAGGGCCCCTGGTCGGACTGAAAGTCGTGATCTGTGGGATCACGCGGAATATCTTGTTGCTCTTCAGCGTGCCGCCCGAAGTCGTCACGGTGACAAAGCTTGTGGTTGCGCCGCTAGGAACCGTAGCCGTCAGATAGGTGCCGGATACCACCTTGCGAATTGCGGCCTTTCCATTGAAGCACACGGTGGTTGACGATGTGAAGCCTTGCCCCAGGAACTCGATGGTACTCCCCACCTTGCCCGAGTAGGTCAGTGGTTCTACGAATGGACTCAGCCCCACGGACAGGCTGAAGACCGTGCCATCGCCGCTGGCCCCGCCATCGTAGGTTGTCCCGTAGAGCGTCCCGTTGGTGGCTTGAACTAGACCGGCGTAAGGGTTGGCACCGTCAGTGCCGTCAAGGCTGTGCAAGGTGCTTAGCGTGCCCCCGGTGGTGATTTTGAAGAGCGTGCCGTCGCCGTAGGCCCCACCAGTGTCCGTTGTCCCGTACAAGTTCCCGTCGGTGCCTTGAACCAGGCCGGCCTGAGGGTTGGCACCGTCAGCGCCGTCGAAGCTGTGGAGCGGGGTCAGCGTGCCCCCGGGGGTGATTTTGAAGACCGTGCCGTCGCCGTAGGCCCCACCATGGTAGGTCGTCCCGTACAAGTTCCCGTTAGTGGCCTGAACCAGACCGGCCAGAGGGTTGGCACCGTCAGTGCCGTCGAAGAAGTGCAGTTGGGTCAGCACGCCCCCGGTGGTGATTTTGAAGACAGTGCCCAAGCCGTTGCCGGGCTGATCTGCGAACGTTGTCCCGTAGAAGTTGCCGTCGGTGGCCTGAACCAGACCGCCGTTAGGGTAGACACCCTCAGAATAGCCGAAGCTGTACAAGGTGGTCAGCGTGCCCCCGGGGGTGATTTTGAAGAACGTGCCGCCGGCGTAGGCCCCACCAAAGCTGGTTGTCCCGTAGAAGTTCCCGTCGGTGGCCTGAACCAGACCGGCGTGGGGGTAGGCACCGTCAGTGCCGTCGAAACTTTGCACCCAGACCAGCGCGTCCCCGGTTGTGATGTTGAAGACCGTACCACATGCACCGATCGTGCAGCTGTAAGCCCCACCAGAGACGGTTGTCCCGTAGAGGTCTCCGTCGGTGGCCAGAACCAGACCGGCCCGAGGGCCGGCACCGTCAGTGCCGTCGAAGCTGTGGAGCGGGGTCAGCGCGCCCCCGGTGGTGATTTTGAACACCGTGCCGTCGCCGTAGGCCCCACCAGTGTACGTTGTCCCGTAGAGGTTCCCGTCGGTGGCCTGGACCAAGGCGGCATAAGGGTTGCCGCCCACCGTCCTGTCGAAATTTGCCAGAGTCTTGAAGGTTTGACCAGGGGAGCCAATCGCCCCCACACACAAAACACACAAGAAGAAGATTGCTTTCCACCAGCACAGGTTGCTCATACCTACCTCCTTTGCCTGAATTTTCTCATCGTTTTCGCAGCCGGCATCGTAGGGGCGTGCCTTGTGGTCGCCCAGGGGAAGCACAAGGCCTGCCCCTACATGGGTTATCTAGCGCAGCCCTTGGCTAGGCTAGTTAGACCTGAAAGGCAGGGTCTACTCCAAGCCTCGCGTTCCGCGTCACTTGACCGTGAAGGTGCCGACGCTCGTGGCGGTGCCGCCCGGCGTGGTCACCTCAATCTTCCCCGTCTTTGCCCCCTTGGGCACGACGGCGGTGATCCGGGTATAAGAGCCAACCGTGAATTTTGCCTCCACACCGTCAAAGGCCACACTCGTCGCCCCCGCCAGGGTCTCGCCGGTAATCGTCACACTCGTGCCCACAGGGCCACTGGCCGGACTGAAACTCGTGATCTGCGGGATCACGCGGAATATCTTGTTGCTGTTCAGTGTGCCGCCCGAAGTCTTTACGGTCACAAAGCCTGTTGTTGCGCCGCTAGGAACCGTAGCCGTCAGATAGGTGCCGGATACCAACTTGCGAATTGCGGCCTTTCCATTGAAGGACACGGTGGTTGACGATGTGAAATCTTGCCCCAGGAACTCGATGGTATTCCCCACCTTGCCCGAGTAGGTCAACGCTTCTACGAAGGGCCCCAGCCCCACCGACAGACTGAAGACAGTGCCGTAATCCTCGGCCCCACCCCCATAGGTTATCCCGTAGAAGGTCCCGTTGGTGGCTTGAACCAGCGGTGCGGCAGAGGTGCCGTCTGTGACGTCGAAGCTGTGCAGAGTGGTCAGCGTCAGCGTGACTCCTGGGGTGATTTTGACGACTGTGCCGTCACCGTTGGCCCCGCCACTGGCGGTCGTCCAGTAGAAGTTCCCGTCGGTGGCTTGAACCAGCGGTGCGGCAGAGGTGCCGTCTGTGACGTCGAAGCTGTGCAGAGTGGTCAGCGTGCCAGTCGGGGTGATTTTGAAGACCGTGCCCCAACCGTAGGCCCCGCCATGGGAAGTCGTCCCGTAGAAATTCCCGTCGGTGGCTTGCACCACCCCGGCATAAGGGTAGTAGCCGTCAGTGCAGTTCGTTTCGGAGCAGAACCTGTAGAGCGTGGTCAGCGTGCCAGTCGGGGTGATTTCGAAGACCGTGCCTAAGGCGTTGGCCCCGCCAAACGATGTCGTCCCGTAGAAGTTCCCGTTGGTGGCTTGCACCAGCCCGTTTACGCCTGAGCCGTCCGTGACGTCGAAGCTGTGCAGGGTGGTCAGCTTGCCTGCCGGGGTGATTTCGAAGACCGTCCCGCAGCCGACGGGACAGAGTTCTGAAGTGTTCCCCCCTTCATTTGTTATCCCGTAGAAGTTCCGGTCGGTGGCTTGCACCAGCCCTGCGTAGGGGGCGGAGCCGTCAGTGCAGTTCGTTTTGGCGCAAAAGCTGTAAAGCCTGGTCAGCTTGCCCGCCGGGGTAATTTTGAAGACCGTGCCATGGCCGTTGGCCCCGCCACTGCTGGTTGTCCCGTAAAGGTCTCCGTCGGTGGCTTGAACCAGCCCGGCATGAGGAGACGCGCCGTCAGTGCAGTTCGTTATGGCACAAAAGCTGTAAAGCGTGGTCAGCTTGCCTGCCGGGGTGATTTTGAAGGCCGTACCACAGCCACCGACGCCAGCGCATGAGGTACCCCCCTCGTAGGTTGTCCCGTAGAAGTTCCCGTCGATGCCCTGGACCAGTCCAGCAGGGTGGTAGCCGTCGGTCCCGTCGAAATTTATCAGTGTTTTGAAGGTTTGTGCGGGCGACAGAATCGCCTCCACCGCACAGAAAACACACAAGAAAAAGATTGTTTTCCACCAACTGAGCGTTGTCATACCTACCTCCTTTGTCGAATGTTCTCCTACACTGGTTAAAGTGCAATTTGGATAAGAATTGGCCCACAGGTTGAGGAAAAATCTATGGGCGGAGAGACGTGTCCACGTCGGGTCGTACAGACATGCGCTCTTCAGCATGTCTGCGATTCATACCGCAACTGGAGTCAGGACTCCCAACCTGCATTTGAGGGGCGCACCCGAGAAGAATCGCAGACATCACAAACCGATGTCTGCGCCACCCAGCCACAAAAGCCCACGGTCGGGAATGCACTGACCGTGGCTACCCCCGCTGCGGGCGCATGAGGCTGGCGCAGATCTGAAAAGTAAGGTTGCGCCAGCGCCCCGAGCTCGCGTTCCGCCTCGGGTCGACATTGACAAAGAAAATGCCAGCGCTGGTGGCGGTGCCGCCCGGCGCGGTTAACCCGATCGTGCTGGTCTGAGCTCCGCTAGGGACCGTGCCGGTGATCTGAGCATAGGAGTCGACGGTGGAGCTTGTGGCCTTGCTTACAAGGCAAAGTGCAAGCGGCCAGCCTCGTGACCGATTTCCACATCTAACGGCTACTGCTGCTACCGCGTGATCTCAAATACCACACCGCTGTTAGTGCTGCCGGAGAGCGTGGTGCCGTAGAGATTGCCCGCGCGGTCGAAAATCACCGGGGCCTCTGGGTACTTTCCTGAGCCCATAAAGGTGTGGAGCACGCTCTCGCTCCATCCGCTCGAGGTCGATGTCAGCTTGAACACCACACCATATCCGTCAGCGCCGCCCGCCGCGGTCGTGCCGTAGAGATTACCGGTGCTGTCAAACACCAGCCCGGAAGACGGAGCAGCTCCGTCCGCGCCACCTGTAAAGCTGTGCACCACGCTTTCCGTCCAAGTCCCGGCCGGGTCGGGCGCGAGCTTGAACACCACGCCACATCCGGCATCGCTCTCGGCGCAAGCACCACCCTCAAACGTCGTCCCGTAAAGATTGCCGGCGCCGTTCAAGACCAGTCCGGCAGAAGGATGGGCTCCGTCCGCGGCGCCCGTAAAGCTGTAGAGCACGCTTTCTGTCCAGCTCCGGTCCGGGTTGGGCTTCAGCTCGAACACGACACCAGAATAGTAAGCGGAGAAATCCTTCCGTGAGGCAATCGACGCAGCAAGCAGAGCGCAGGCGCAAGGCCTTGTAAGCGCGACGTGGTATAACTTCGCTTGTGGGGCCGCCGTCGCCGGGCATCGCGAGGAGGCGATAAGGTACCTACGCAAGAGCATGGACATCAGTTGGGAAACTGCAGACGGAATGGCCAAGGACGACCTGTTGAAATCGTTGCGCGGTGATCCACGCTTCGAGGCGCTGGTCGCTGAAGTTCAGCAGCGCGCCGCTACCGCGCAGAAGGCAAAATAATCTTCCCTACAGCATTCGCGCCAGGCAGTCGCGGCGGTTGCACGGCCTCCAACGACGCGATCACCGGACAGCGGGCGCGGGCCTCGAAAACAGAGGTCCGGTAGCGCCGGGATAACCGGCAGGAAGCAGAGGATGAAAGATCCTCACGAGAAAGGATTAGCGATCCACTCGGCCCCGAGTTTTGCGTTGGCCACCGTGAGGTGCGGGTTCGCCGCTACTCCTCCGAGATAAGAGCCGTATGCGTTAGACAGCGCATGTACGGATCCGTGCGGGGGTTCCCGGGCAACCGGTATCCCTACCGCGACCGCTACCCGGGCCGCGCTAGCCACTGACAATGCAACTTGTTAGCTGCACTTTGCGTGCCCTCGCTCGGTCTTAAATTCCGCAATGGTGACAACGGTTTCTTCGCTTTAGCGCATCCTAATAAATGGACACGAACTGGCGACGAACCAGGGCGCGCCGCGAGAGGTGGGCCGATGGTTCTGATTACTTTGCGCTACCAATCTTCGAGCGTTTCTTTGCTCGGTTGCAGGCTGGAACTCACCGAAGAACCTGAGCCACCGATCCCACAGCTTCGATGGGGTTTGCTCCCTGATGGTGTGAACGGGGAGGGTTACTTCTTTTGCCAGAAACCTCTGTCGTGCGTGTCCTCACGGCGCACTCCTTCGCCGCTTCTCGGGCGCTGCCGGAGTGGCCTCGAGACCATCCGGTAGAGCTCGATCAAACAGCGGCGCGTGTGGGCGGGAGGTGTGAGGTGACCCGTCTACGCGAGGTTGCGGTCGTTGGCTGTCCGGAAAAGGAGAATTACAAATGCTGAATGGATTTTGCTTCTTTCCTTACTCTGCTGATCGTCAGCCTGATTACGGGCTTGATCATGCATTACGCGATTCGTTATCGCGAGCTCGATGGAGTCGACGGGTTCCTTGCTAAGTGGGTCGTAGGCTGGGTGGGAGCCTGGCTGGGCTCCCCCGTCTTAGGACACTGGTTCCGGGGCGTCAGTATTTCCCACGTCTATATCGTCCCCGCGTTTCTCGGAGGCTTCATCGGCGCCTTTCTCGCCACGGCGGTATGGAAGGCAGAAGAGAAGGTTGTGGCCCATCGAATGGGCTAGACGCCGGATGGACGCGTCAGGCTCGATTATGCTCACAGCCTTGAGGCTGTGAGCATGTTTCGAATGAAAGGAGGTTGGTGACTCGACGTCCATGACACCCATAAAGCCGCCTGAGGAAGGCGTGCTGAGGGCATGGCGCGGAAGACGCTTGTGAAAATCGGCGCGGGTACGCCGCACGGATCTTTCATGCTGTGGTGTGTAACTTTTTCCAGACGTGGAGGAGAACTGTGTACATCGTCCTCGCGTACGGTGCCTGCGTGCTTCTCGTTCTAATCGCTTCGGCCGTCCTGTTCGGCCTTTGCGTGACCGAATTCATCGCCGAAGAAGCTGTCAGGTTTGTATCCAGGACTTTAATCAGGATTATCCAAGAGGGCCAAGAAGACCCTGGCGCCGGAAGGTGTTTGCCGGTCCTGGACGTGCGATCCACCGCCAACTCATCTTCCTTGCCCAATTTGTCCTGCCTGCGCTCGAGCAGCGCGAGCCGCAACAAACGTCAGGCCCTGAAGGGCGTCTACATCTGACCGCTCAGGTAGATGCGTTTGACGATATCCTCAATGGGCTCTTCCTCAAGGAAAATGTCGGTCACCTGAAGGGTGTTCACCAGGTTGCGGATCACTTCGGCGCTCGAGTACTGTTGGCGGTCAAAGCGCATAATGTAGGTCAGGTCATCGACGCGCTCCCAGGCAAGACCATTGGTTTCGACCATGACGAGGCGCGCCACTTGCGAGCGGTCCTTAAGGGAGAATTTCACCTGGTTGTACTCCGCCAGCCGCTGTTTCATCTCGGCCAGTTGACCATCAAACAGGATCTTGCCTTTGTCAATGATCATGATGCGCTTGCAGAGTTCTTCGATGTCGGAGAGGTCGTGGGTGGTCAGGAGCACGGTAGTTCGTTCGGCACGGTTTATTTCTTTCAGAAAGGCTCGGATGTGGTCTTTGGCGACGACGTCCAGGCCGATCGTCGGCTCATCCAGGAAGAGCAAGGGCGGGTTGTGTAAAAGGGCAGCCGCCAGGTCGCAGCGCATCCGTTCCCCAAGGCTCAGCTTGCGCACCGGAGTGTGCAGGTACTCGCCGATACCTAGAATCTGGCCGAAGAGGTCGAGCCGGCGGCGATAGTCCCCGTCGGGAACCTCGTAGATTTCCTTTAGGAGCTTGAAAGACTCGATTACGGCGATATCCCACCAAAGCTGGGTGCGCTGGCCGAAGACGACGCCGAGTTCCTGAGTGTAGCGGCGTCGGTCGCGGTAAGGAACGGAACCATTGGCGACGACGTGCCCGCTGGTAGGCACCAGGATGCCGGTGAGCATCTTGATGGTGGTCGATTTGCCAGCGCCGTTGGCGCCGATGTAACCCACCATCTCGCCTGGCTCGATGGTAAAGCTCACCCGGTCCACGGCATTTACGGTGACGTACTCGCGCACAAAGAGGTTCTGGAGCGCTCCCCGCACGCCCTCACGACGACGGAAGGTGCGGAAATGCTTGCTGAGTTCGCGAACTTCAATGATCGGCATAAGCTCGAAATCGAGTATACTCGTTTGTATAGGAACTAGGAACGAGGGCTTCTGATGGGAAGCGAGTTAGTTCAAATCTTTCCTGCCGGGGCGCCGGCTGGCGAAGGAAGGGGAGGCATGCAGTCACGAGCTGAGGGCCTCGGCTGGGCCTCTGCTCGCCACGCTTTGTTGCCCACGCTCTCTAATGGGACGCGAACCACCGGGGCCGCGACCTTCGAACGAACCTTCTACATCGAGACCTTCGGGTGCCAGATGAACGTCCACGACTCGGAGAAGGTATCGGGCTTGCTGATGAGTTGCGGTTACCGGCCGGTAGAGAACCACGAGGAAGCGCACCTTATTCTTTACAATACCTGCAGCATCCGTGAGAAGGCGGCGCAGAAGGTTTTCTCGCGTCTGGGAGCTTTCAAGAAAGCCGTTCACCGCGGCCAGAAGATCATTGGGGTCTTAGGCTGCGTAGCCCAGCAGGAGGGTGAGGGCATTTTCGACCGCGCCCCCCAGGTCGGCCTGGTGTGCGGTTCGGCGAGTTACTCCAGGCTGCCGGAACTGCTGGCGCGCCTGGAGACCGGCGACCGGCGCGTCACCGGTTTGTCGCTCGAAATTGACGAGTGTTTTGAAACCGAGCTGACCCGGCGCGACAATCCTTTCCGCGCCTATATCACCATCATCGAGGGTTGCGACAAGGAATGCGCCTATTGCGTGGTACCCTCGACGCGTGGCCCGGAGCGCAGCCGCCCGAGCCAGAAGATCCTCGAGGAGTGCCGGCGCCTGGTGGACGAGGGCTATACGGAGTTCCAGTACCTGGGGCAGAATGTGAACTCTTACCGTGATCCCTCTCCGGCCCGCCTCAGCTTCGCCGGATTGCTGGCGCGCACGGCCGAGTTGCCGGGTGTGAGGCGGGTGCGCTTCACCACCTCCCACCCCCGCGATTTCACTCCCGAGATCGTCGCAGCCATCGAGAACCACCCGGTCCTGTGCGATCAGGTCCATTTACCGGTACAATCAGGTTCGAGTCGCGTCCTGGCACGCATGCTGCGGGGGTATACGCGTGAAGAGTACTTGTCAAAAATCGATTGCATCAAGCGCGCAAGGCGTGCTATTAGCATCTCCACGGACATCATTGTAGGGTTTTGCGGTGAGACGGAAGAGGATTTCGAGGAGACGCTCTCCTTGCTCGACGTGGCGGAGTACGACCAGGTTTTCTCTTTTAAGTACTCTTCGCGGCCAAACACCGCGGCGCGTGAATGGGCCGACAGTGTGGGCGAAGAGGAGAAGGGAAGACGGCTGTCGGTTTTGCAGGAGCGCCAGCGGGAGATTCAGTTGGGGCGCAATCAGAACGCTGTAGGACACGAGTTTGAAGTTCTGGTGGAAGGCTTCCAGCCGAGGTTGCAGCAGGCTGTAGGGCGCACCACGAGCAACCGGGTGATCAATTTCCCGGGTGAACCCAGCTGGATCGGGAGATACCTGAACGTGCGCGTCACGGCTGCCGGCCCCAATAGCTTGATCGGTGCTAGGTGGTAGTCGCTCAGTCTCTCAGTCGCGCAGTCCGTCCATCTCTCTTTCGGTCAGCTTCTCAATCAAGGGCCAAAGGGACAGAGAGACTCAGAGACTGACAGACTGAGGGACTGAAAGGGAGTGTCGGATGGAAGTCGAGATGAGGATCCGGGGCTTGATGATGGACCCCGTGACCAACATGCCCATTGTCATTCTCAAAGACGTGAACGGGGGATCGGTGTTACCCATCTGGGTGGGCATCTACGAGGCCAACGCCATCGCCCTGGAGATCGAGAAGGTGACCACGCCTCGTCCCATGACCCATGACTTGATCAAGAACCTGCTGATGGGTCTCGAGACCCGAGTGCACAAGGTGGTGGTGAACGAACTTCGTGAAGACACCTTTTACGCCGTGATCTGGCTGGAAAGGGAAGGACAGGTGATCTCCATCGATTCCCGTCCCAGCGATGCTCTGGCTCTGGCCCTGCGCGTCGATTGCCCCATTTACGTGGAGGATGACGTTCTGAAAAATTCCAAAGTGGCGGGCGCCGCCTCAGAGCGGGTGAATAACGAGGAATTGCGCAAGTGGCTGGAGAACCTGGGCGACGAAGACATGGGGCGCTATAAGATGTGATCTAGGCCTTCGTTCTTGGTTCTTAGTTCTTCGCTCTTTCTGCTGTCATTCTTTCCTGGCGGGAATACGACTAATTGGAAAACTGTACTCACGAGGCGGGAAGGAAGGACGAGCCAAGAACCAAGGACGAAGGACCAAGAACTAAGAACCAAGAACTAAGAACCAAGAACTCAAAACCATTGTGACCAAGGTTATCGCCATCGCGAACCAGAAGGGTGGCGTCGGCAAGACCACGACCGCTGTCAACCTGGCGGCCGCGCTGGCTCGCAAGAAGAAGCGCACCCTGCTCGTCGACCTCGACCCCCAGGCCAACAGCACTTTAACCTTTTTCCCGTTAGAAGAGATTGCCCACTCCATTTACGAAGTCCTGGCTGACCACCAGAAGACCCTGGCCGAGATCGTGAAACCCACCCGCACGCCGAACCTGTGCCTGGCCCCGGCCAAGATCGCCCTCGCCAAACTTGAGGCTACACTAGTAGGCCAGTTTGACGCGCCCTTTCGCCTGAAGGACGCCCTGGCGCCGGTGCGCGAGCAGTTCGATCTTATGCTGATTGACACGCCGCCGGCGCTGGGCCTGATCACGGTGAACGCGCTGGTCGCTTCCACTCACCTTCTGGTCCCCATCCAGGCGGCCTACTACGCCATGGAGGGTAGCGACGATTTGCTCGAGACGCTGGAGCGCATCCGCGCCCGACCCAATCCGGAGCTGCAATTACTGGGGGTGTTGATCACTTTGTTCGACCGGCGCACCAACCTATCGCGCGACATCCACAAACAGGTGTGCCAGGTCTTCGGCGCCAAGGTGTTCAAGACGGTGATCGGCAAGAGCGTGCGGCTGGAGGAGAGTCCCGCTTACAAGGAAACGGTCTTCACCTTTGCTCCCGAGTCCTCCGGGGCCCAGGACTACGAGAACCTGGCGCGGGAGGTGCTGCGTCGTGTCAGCTAGACGGGTCGGTTTGCCTCTGACGGTCAAGATGCGCCACGACTCCCACTACGTGGAGGAGATCATCGCCCGCAGTGGCGCCGCCATTGGCCGCATGATTCCCATCGAACAGCTCCAGCCGAACGCCGAGCAGCCGCGCAAGGATCACGGGGACTTGCGGGAACTGACGGAGTCGGTGCGCGAAATGGGTGTTCTGGAGCCGCTGCTCGTGCGCCCCCTGCGCGAGAACGACCGCTTTCTGATTATCTCCGGGGAGCGCCGCTATCACGCTGCCCGCGCCGCTGGCCTGCGCGAAGTGCCCTGCATCGAGAAGGACGTGAACGACGCTGAGACGCTGGAGATCGCCCTGATCGAGAATCTCCAGCGTAAGGACCTGACGCCCTTCGAGGAGGCCGACGGCATGCAGGCCCTGGCCGACCGCTTCGGCCTCGTACACGAGGAGATCGCCCGCAAGCTCGGTAAAGGCCGTTCGTCGGTGACCGAGGTCTTGAGCCTGCGCTCTATCCCCGACACGATTAAGGCCCTATGCATCGAGAAAGGTGTGCTCTCCAAGTCCCAGTTGCTCCAGGTGGCTCGCCAGGAAACCGACGCCAAGATGAGGGACCTCATTCTGCGCTTTGCCCTGGGCATGCTCAGCCGCGAAGAGGCCCGGGCAGAGCGCAACCCTGACAAGAAACCTGCCAACGCCCGGTTCAGATTTGTGTCTCCCGCCAAGGACTTCAAGTTGACCTTGCACTTTCGCAAGAGGAACGTACCGCGAGAAGAAGTCATTCAAGCTCTGCGACAAATCCTCAAACATCTCGAGACCGAAGGGCTGTCTGGCACCCGTTGACAGCAGTCCGAGAGTCGCGGAGGTACACGTGCTTTCTTTCTGTCAACCGTCGACTGACAACTGTGAACTGCTCTTTGTCTACGGTTCGTTGCGCCGGGGCTTCACGGCAGAAGGTCTGATGCGCCACGCGGGTGCGCGTTACCTCGGCAAGGCCAGCGTTCGTGGCAGGCTCTTCAAACTGGGCGAATTCCGTGGCGCCGTAAAAGCGCCCGGCGCTCCGCAACGGGTTCCGGGGGAGTTGTACCGCCTCCCCTACCGCGCCCAGGCCTTGAAGTCCCTCGACCGATACGAGGGAAGCCGGTACCAACGCGAGATCGCGGAGGTCGAGCTCTCAAGCGGCAGGCGCGCGCGGGCGTGGATTTACTGGTTGAAGCGCGTGCCGGCGACGAGACGGCAGATTGAGAGCGGGGACAACGCAACAGCAAGGACCAAGGACCAGTTCTAAGTTGTAAGTTCTGAGTTCTGAATTACGAGTTGCAGGCTTCACGGGCAACGGAGGTCGTGACGCCGCAGGATTTCAGAACTTATAAGTCAGAACTCATAACAACTTAGAGTAAGACTGCTTTGGACCCGACGCCCTCTCAACTCTCGATGTTGGAAAAGCTTCTCAATGCCGGGTTTCAGTTCGTAACCGTGGAGCGGGCGGAACGGTACCTGGGGGTGGAACGCGAAGGGTTCGTCGCCCTCCTCGAAACTGCGGACGGTCGGGTCAAACTCTTCGGCCAGGCTGGATATCTGATGAGCGCCGGGATCGGGATGCTGGTTGAGAAGGGGGAAGGGAAGTGCTTTGTATGGCATGAACAGTCCCTGCGCGCCACACCGGAAATGCTGCACGGCTACGAAAAGTTCAAGAGGGAGCTCAAGGAAATCATCGGGGCGTAGGCCAGAGATTACATTGAAGCTTGGCATGTCATCCTGACATCGCAGGTGCGGGAGAAGGATCTGCTTTTCTGTGATCCGCAGGTACCAGTTGGCTGGTAGTGGTGCAGTAGGAAGAAAACCGCCAGAAAGGAGCCTTGATATGATCGATCAACTGAATCGTCGAACAGCCCTGCAAACGCTTGCCGGAGGGCTTCTGCTCCGCTCCGCCGCGCCCGCAGCGGAAATCCAGGATGCTGTGCTCTCCCGGGACGACGGACGCCTGGACGCCCAGCCTTTTGGCGACTTGCGCGTCTTTCTGCAAGGACAGACCGTGGGACTGAAGAGCCTCACCTTCGGCAGTTTGGAGCTTAAGCCCGGACAGTCGCCTCATGCGCCTCATCAGCATGCGGAGGAGGAGATCATGCTGATCACTGAGGGCCACGGTGAAATCACCCTCTCCGGGAAGGTCAGCAAAGTCGGGCCAGGATCGATCATGTATGCGGATTCGAATCATGTGCACGGCATCGTCAACACATCGGATGCGCCCTTGACCTTCTACTATTTCAAGTGGATCGGGAAGTAGCGGTCACGGTCGTCTAAGCTAAGCCAGGGAGGGCTGCCGTCCGATGCCGGAACTCTATGATGTGCTGGTCGTAGGTGCCGGGCCCACCGGCCTGGCGTGCGGTATTGAAGCCGTGCGCGCCGGTCTGAGTCTGCTAATCGTTGAGAAGGGCTGCCTGGTGAATTCTCTGTATACCTATCCACCGGGCATGACCTTCTTTACCAGCCGCGAGCGTCTGGAGATCGGTGAGCTTCCATTGCCCAGCATCAACGTCAAGCCGACACGCGCGGAAGCGCTGGAGTACTACCGTCGTGTGGCTGAAACTTATCGGCTTCCCATTCATTATCAGGAGAGGGTTGTTACGGTGGAAGCCCTCGACGGTGTGTTCCGGGCAGTCACCGAAGATGTGCACTCCAGACCCAAGAGTTACACAGCGCGTTACGTGATCATGGCGACCGGATACTACGATATACCTAACCTGTTGGACATCGCAGGTGAGGATCTGCCAAAAGTCTCACACTACTACTCCGAAGCGCACGCCTTCTACCAGCGTAAGGTGGCCGTAATCGGCGCCGCAAACTCCGCGGCTGTCGCTGCCCTGGACCTTTGGCGGCACGGCGCGGAGGTGACACTAATCCACCGCGAGCCCGCACTCAGCCGGCACATCAAGTACTGGATCAAGCCCGACCTGGAGAACCGCATCAAGGAGAACTCCATCCAGGCTTTGTTTGAAACTGAGGTGAAAGAGATTCACCGGGACTGGATCTGCGTGCAGCGAAAAACAGGCGAGACTCTTCGCCTGGCCAATGACTTTGTGTTTGCTTTGACCGGCTATCGCCCCGATTTTGAGTTTCTCGAAGGCGCAGGAGTTCGGGTCGATCCGCAAACCAGGAAGCCTGTGTGCAATCCTGAGTCACTGGAGAGCAATGTGCCCGGCCTCTATTTGGCGGGGGTCATCATCGCCGGCATGGATACCAACGAAATTTTTATTGAGAACGGCCGCTTCCACGGCAAGCAAATCATCGCCGATATCTGCAGGAGGTACAGAAGTAGACGGCAGAAGGTATACGGCCTACAGGAAGGTAACGGGAGCTAGGTATCAGGTGCTAGGTTCTAGGTGTCAGGTGCTAGGAGTTACGTGCGTTGGAGGGGAATGACGATAAGGAGCTACCGGGAACTAAAAGTTTGGGAGCGAGCGATGGAACTGTCGCCGAGAGCTATAGGCTCACAGAGCTTCTGCCGAAGTCCGAAGTCTATGGTCTTACAGCCCAGATCCGAAGAGCAGCAGTATCCATTCCGGCGAACATTGCAGAGGGGCACGGAAGGGAGCATCTGGGCGACTACGTACACCACTTGTCGGTTGCCAACGGCTCTCTCATGGAGCTAGAGACACACTTTTTGATTGCAAAGAGACTAGCGTACCTCCGGATGACCGAAATCGAAGCGCTATTAGAGCTTTCATCCGAGGTGAGCCGAATGCTCGCAGGACTCACGAGGAAGCTAAAGGCAAGACAACTGGCACCTGGCACCTAAAACCTAGCACCTCGCATTTGTTTCAAGCTGGCGCCCTGGTATCTCCGGTTTTGTAACCATGACAACGCAACACAGGCAGACGAGGATATTGCGGGTAGCGGGGATCGGCCGCGGCGAGCTTGCATTGATAGAAAATGGCGCCGCGGTCGGATCGAATAAGTCGGGTATTCCGGCAGGAAGCGCAGAGTCCCACCTGCCTATCCTCAGGCTTGGTTTCCATGCAAGAACCCGGGAGGCCGCAACCTCGCCAGCGGTGGAATAGAATAGCATGGCGAAATGGAGGAGACAGCGACAGTATGCAGGAGCTAGGTGTTAGGGCATGACAGAAATCGAAGCGGTATTAGAGCTTTCGGCCGAGGTGAGCCGGATGCTAGCGGGCTCACGAAGAAGCTGAGGGTACCGCAACTGGCACCTAACACCTTGATGTAAATGAGAGACAGGATCTACCTCGCAGTTTTTCTGCTGGGCGCGGGAGCGCTGCTCTACGCGGGCCGGAGTCTGATTGCCAGGTCAGTGGTCGTGACGGCCGGTCTCACCTTTGCCGGCACCACTGCCGCCGGCGTCTTTGGACTGGCGCTCTATCGCGTGCAGATCGAGCTACGAGCGAGCCGAATGGAGTTGGCGCGGAAACAAGCGGAGCTGAACTTTGCTCATGAAGTGCAAAGCGCCCTCTTTCCCCGGCAATTTCCCTCCGATAGCGGCCTGGAGTTCTCAGCCATCTGCGTACCCGCCAGCGGCATCAGTGGCGACTATTACGACGTCCTGCAGCTCCCCGGCGGCAAGCTGGTGTTCGCCGTGGCCGACATCAGCGGCAAAGGGATCTCGGCGGCTATCCTGATGTCCAACGTGCAAGCGGTGCTGCGCACCTTGGCGGAAGCCGGACGTTCACCCGCCGAGGTCTGTTCGCAGCTCAACCGCCACCTGTATCGGGTTACCGATGAGTCCAGGTTCGCCACGTTTTTCTACGCCGAATGGAACCACGGCAATCGAACCCTCACTTATATCAACGCCGGTCACACCACACCCGTTCTGTTCGGCTCGTCGCGCGGACGCCGGCTGGACGAAGGTGGCGTGCCGCTCGGGATCTTCCCCAATCCCGAGTTCGGGGTAGGCCAGGTGGGCCTTCAGCCCGGCGACCTAATGGCGATCTACTCCGATGGCGTTACCGAAGCCGGGATCCAGCGGGGCGAGCAGTTCGGCGAGGCGCGCCTGGAGGCGTTGGTGACCCGGCACGCTCAGAAACCACTGGAGGAAATCCAGAAGCAAGTGCTGAGGGAGATCCGCAAATGGTCGGGAGAAGAACCCGAAGATGACGTAACCCTGCTGCTGGTGCGAGCTAATGAATGCGGCAAGGAGGTGCGATGAATATCAACGGGTTCAGTCTACGGGATCACTTGCGCCTGCTGGCGCCGTTGTTTGGCGTTATCGCGGCCGTCTGGGCCCTTCGGCTCGTACTGGCAGCAATGGGTGCCTCCCGGCATGTGGTCAACATTTGCAGCGTCACTGTCGCCGGTGCGGTCACCCTCCTGCTCGCGGTCCTGCTCATCCACGGCAGGCACATGGGCGGCTACGCCAACGTGGTGGCAGCAATCTTCCTGCTGGAATGCTGCGAGCAGGGACTAATCAGCGCCGCCATCGCCTTCGGGGCCCTGACGGGTACCCAGAACGTCTACAGCGCGGCCGAATTCTCCTTCGGTCTTTCCCCCCTGCGGCACATCCTCGGTCATCTCACCTTCGGGATCGGCATGGGCACCCTGTTCGGGTCCGCCACCGGCTGCTTGTTGCTATGGTTGTTGCGCAAGTTTGTGCCGGCCGGCGCTCGCCGGTAAGATCCCGGTACTCACTGCCCTGAAAGGACGCTAATACGGGCTTACACATTTCGTTTCCTGACCTGCTCGGCGATATATTCGCAAGTGCGCCAGGCCAGGGCCAGAATGGAGAGCGTGGGGTTCTTGTCAGCATTACTGACAAAGGGCGCGCCATCGCTTACGAAGAGATTTCTGCAGTCCCAGGCCTGGCAAAAGGCATTCAAGACGGAGCTCCTCCGGTCCGAACCCATCCGCGTTGTGCCCACTTCGTGAATGATGGCTCCTCCCGTCGAAATGCCCCACTCTTGTTCGGGTCCGGCGGTTCGCACCACCTCGCCTCCGACCGTCTCGATGATGGCCCGGAAGGTCTCTCGCGCGTGCCGGGCTTGAAGAATCTCGTCATCCGTCCACTTGAAATGAAACCTGAGCGCCGGGATCCCCCACTGGTCAACGAGATCGGGGTCGATTTCACAGTAGCTGTCGGCGTTAGGGATCATTTCGCCGCGGCTGGAGAAGCTGACAAAGGCGCCATACATCTTCCGGACGCTGCGTTTCAACTCCACGCCGTATCCTGCCAGGCGTTCCGAGTTGCCCCGCATGAACCCGAGCCCCGGCATGCGGCGTCCGCCGCCGAATTCGATGTGGTAGCCGCGGGAGAAGGGCAACTGGTTTCGCAGTTGCTCCTGATAGTTCCACCAAGGCATATAGAGATGCATGCCGCCCACGCCGTCTTCGTTGTGCGGAGGCAGGTCCATGAGGACGGGAAAGAATCCCACCGTGCCGTCGGTCCCGACCGTATCCATGAGGTACCGGCCCACAAGGCCTGTAGAGTTGGCGAGTCCGTTGGGGTGGAACCGGCTGCGCGAATTGAGCAGAAGACGAGCCGTCTCACACGCACTGGCAGCGAGTACCACAACTTTCCCCCGCACCTGGACTTCCTTGCGGCGCGCGGTGTCGATATAGGAGACTCCCATGGCCAGGCCATCGTTGTTGACCAGAACTTCCCGCGCCATCGCGTCACAGCGGATTTCGAGATTCCCGGTTTCAAGCGCCGGGGGTAGGAGCACCGTGGGTGAGGAAAAATTGGAATAGGTCGCGCAACCCCTTCCGCAGTGCGCGCAGTAGTGACAGGCGGGACGTCCGTTGAGGGGACGAGTGAGGATGGAGAGCCGTGAAGGAATGCAAGGAATAGCGAGCTTCTGGCAGGCCTTTTGGATGACCAGCTCGTAACAGCGAGGCTTGGGCGGCGGTTGGAACTTCCCGTCCGGCGTATTTTCCAGACGCTCCTCCGACCCGAACACCCCAATAAGCTCCTCGGTCTTGTCGTAATACGGAGCAAGGTCGTTGTAGGTAATGGGCCAGTCGAACCCCTTGCCGTCGCGGCTGTAAGGCTTGAAGTCGTACGGACCCATACGGAGTGAAATCCGTCCCCAGTGGTTCGTTTTGCCGCCCAGCACGCGAGATCGCCACCACATCCACTTGCTGCCCGGCGCGGCGGTATAAGGTTCACCGGGCAGGTGCCAGCCGGCATATCCGGGGTCGAAGTAGCCATTGGGCTTCGCCGGAGTCGGTGCGCCGCGATGTGGCACTTCGTAAGGCCACACCATCATCTTGGAGTCCTTCGCCGTGTCGTACCGACCGCCGCCCTCGAGCATCAAGCACCTGGCACCCGCCTTCGTCAGGACGTAGGCCGCCATGCCTCCGCCGGCCCCGGAGCCGACGATGATGGCGTCATAGATATCCGAGCTTTTCGCGACTTGAGCCATGATAGCTATCTATTGTAACCTGCGCAGGTCGTCTCTCTCTTCAGGTTTCTTTACCCTAAAGATTTGGAATTGGCAATGCCTGTCCGCCACACAGGCCTCAGTCGATGCTGTCTGCGGCTTTCAGCCCCGACAAGTCGGGGCGATATCTTCTGGCCCACGGCGAGTGCCTTCGAGCCGTGGGAAAACCAGCGTTAGGCCGCGGGCAAGGCCGCAGGGGCGAATCAGGCCCCTGTAGCTATGAGGACGGACGTCGTCCCACTGGGGCTCAACTCCAGGGCCGGGGCCATCTCGTCCTGCCACGGCTCAGAAGCCATCGCCGTGGGCTTCAGGATGGCGCCCGCCAAGGCGGGCTCGCACCGTCAGGAGAAGCTTAACTTGGCGCGTGTGGTTCGCTGGCTCGAGCTCGGATGAGCCGCCCCTTCCGGGCTGGTCGAGAAAATAAGAGACGTGAGGCGGTCGCTCGGCTTAAAATCCACTGCGTACCCGCAAATCACGGAAGGAGGAGCTCGTTTATGAACCGGAGAGATGTCCTAAATGCTTTTGCCGGCATGGCTATCGCGGCCACGACGAAGGGTCAGGCAGATGCCAATGGGATGATTTACAGGGAATTCGGCCAAACAGGAGAAAAGGTCTCGGCTATAGGGTTAGGAGGGCACCACATCGGCCGGCCGAAGGACGCGAACGACGGAATTCAGCTTATTCGCAGTGCCATCGATCGCGGAATTAACTTCATGGACAACTGCTGGGACTACCACGACGGCGAAAGTGAGCGCCGAATGGGTGTTGCCCTGCGCGACGGCTATCGCCAAAAAGTGTTCCTGATGACAAAGTTCGATGGACGCACCAAGCAAGCCACGGCAGAGCAGCTTGACCAGTCCTTACAGCGCTTGCAAACCGATCACGTTGACCTCTTGCAGTACCACGAAAACATCCGGCTGGAGGACCCCGACCGCTTCTTTGCTCCCCACGGTCCCCTGGAAGCCTTGCTCGAGGCCAAGAAGGCCGGGAAGATTCGCTACATTGGATTCACCGGTCACAAAGACCCTTATGTGCACCTGCGCATGCTGGAACTGGCAGCCGTGCACAACTTCCACTTTGACGCTTGCCAGATGCCACTGAACGTTATGGATGCGCATTTCCGAAGCTTCGGCCAGCAGGTGTTGCCGAAGCTCGTAGAACAGGGCATCGCTGTGCTGGGCATGAAGCCGATGGGAGACGGCAATGTGTTAAAAAGCGGGGTGGTGAGGCCCGTCGAGTGCCTTCATTACGCCTTGAACCTCCCGACTACCGTGGTCATCACCGGCTGCGAAAACATGCAGAACCTGGACCAGGCGCTGGAGGCGGCGAAAACCTTCAAGCCGATGGGTCCCAGTCAGGTCGCCGCACTGCTTGCCAAGACTCGTGAAGCAGCGATGACCGGAACCTACGAGCCGTTTAAGACCACGAGCAACTTCGACGGAACTGCCCGCTATCCGCAGTGGATGGGATGAAAGCCTCCCGGGTTGTTGGGCTGACCCTAGGCCGACCTTTGGGCTGATCCCGCATGCGGGATCGGCCTTGGTTGGGGCAAGCCTGGGCCCTACATTAATCAAGGGGCAGGTCCGGAGCGTCGCTTGCGAGTATTACTTTTCTGTGATCTGGAATGCCGGTTCGGAAGGGGACGCGGATGGCGAGCTTAGAGCTGCGTGCCCGGGACGCCTGATTGCTGGCCCTCTCCCTGGGGAGGGTGCCCGAGGTACGAGGGCGGGTGAGGGGTCGGTTCGTACTCTCGGGCGGCATGTCGGTCAATCAGCAACACCTCCCGATCGCAATCGCCTGAGCAGCCGGATCTGGCCGGCGTGGTAAACGTCGTGGAACGCCACACCGTAAATGTGCGCCAGAGGTATTCTGCGGCTTCGCGCTTGGGCAACAGCCTCGCGTAGCTTCTGGTGTTCCCTTTCCAAAAGCCTTTTGTCCTCAAGCCAGGCCTTCTCCCTGGTGTGGGTGGAGGAGGGTCGGACAAACCAGTTGCTGCCATCGCAGGCAAACGACCCCTTCGGATCGCCACGCAGTCTGCGCCGTACCGCGTATTTCCAGTACGCGGCGTGGACCGCGATTTCCCAGATGTTGTGCCTGTCGGGTGCCGGCCTCCAGGCCGCGTCTTCGGCGCTCACTCCCCGCAAGGACTGCCGCAGATTGGGACCATGCCAGGCCTTGCGGTTGTAACCGGAATCGACAATCTGCAGCAGCAACGCAGTAGGCAAACCCAACTTTGTCCCTCTCAACATAGGAACGGAGGTATGAGGTCGCTCACAACCAGCCAGGTGGAAGGCCAACCGCTGCGCCTCACAAGCTCACAGATCTCTCTAGCTTGCGTAGGATGCCGTCGGGTTCCGCGACGCCCATCTTTGTAATCGAGTTGGCGCGGGTCTGCGTATCCGCAAAGGCATAGATACGAAACTCGTCGGCATTGCCCGAAGGGCGAAGGTGGGCCACTTCCCCATTGCTGAAAATGATCCGAACGCCATCGGTGTAGTTCAGACGCGTGATCGTTCCAAATCCCATCTGTGCTGTGAAGAGACTTTCCAGTTGCTTCCGAATGGCTTCCATCTCTCCCTCTGTTGCCTTCACATCGAAGGCGACATCCTGAATGTTGGGATCGCGAGGCGAGAGTTTCGTGACGATCTCTGCCGCGATGGGTGCGGGGAAGTGCGGCAGGAGGGCGGCGCTGCTAAAACGCCGTGGAAGCCCGTCAAACAGCTCGCTGACCAGCAGGCCGCTTGCCTGAGCGGCAAAGAGCACGCCGAGGATGGGAAGGACGGCATCACGCGTGGGGAGTGCTCGCAGAAGTCTTCCGTTCCGCACCGTATCCGAGCCCACGAGAAATCCGCCATTGGCTTCCCAGCCGCAGACGGTCTCGCGCCCTCTGCGGAAGGCTCGCTCCATTCCTTCGATGACATAAGGCGACCCGATCCGGGTCTTCGGTTCAAGGACTTGCCCGAGCGAGCTCCGATCTATCGCGTCGTTACAACTGACGGGGACCACGACAGCGTCGGCTCCCAAATACATCGCCACAATCATGCCGACGAGATCGCCGCCGAAAAAACGCACTCTCCCTGTCTCCCGATCGACACCGAGAATCAAGGGTCGGTCGCTGTCGCCGTCCGTGGACACAACGGCGTGAATCGGGCCGTGTTTGGCGATGGCTTCTCCGGCGAGTTCCTGGATGGCCGCAAGCTGTTCGTTGTAGATGTTCTCCGTGTCAATGGCAATGAAGGTGTCGCGTCGCCCGATTGGAATCACTTCCGCGCCCAGGCGCTCCAGGATCTCAGCCAGAACATCGCGGCCCACCGCCGAGTGCTGATAGACCAACAGGCGCAGGCCGGCAAGAGACAACCCGTGGAAGAAGCTCGTGTAGCGCTCAATATAAGCTGTCCTGGCCCTATCGCATTCAGCCGGCAATTCCCGGTGCCCCGATTTGAACAGCCCCCGCTCGTCAAAGAGGGATTCAACGAAGGGCTCGCTGTAAACCCTTTCACGGACAGATTGAACGGCCCGGTTGATCGGCCCCTCGTCTGCCTTTCGCAGCTCCCCTCGGGCTGTATTCATCTTGTAGCCGTTCCGATCAAACGGGATGTGGCTGCCGGTAATCATGATGCTGCCCCTGCCCAACGTAAGCGCATAGTGGGCGAGAGCCGGAGTCGGAATCCGGCCCAGGTTAACAGGCTGCATCCCGGCATCCCGTATTGCGCACTCAACCGCCTGGGCGATCTCTCCGCGTCCTTGATGTTCCGGCACGTAGGTGCTGGAGCTGGGGCGAAGGTCGTAGGCGAAATAGAAGTCCTCACCCTGGATAATTCCGCCTTCTGCGACCGATCGTGACTGGAGATATCCCAGTTCTGCCAGCACATTGATGTAGACCTCCAACTGCGTCAGATGGACCACCTCTCCCCGCCGCCCGCTGGTTCCAAATCTCAGCTCCTGCGGTTGATAGACGAGGTGAGAGCGTAGGGTGTCCGGATTCACAATTGGCATGGTTCTATTCTATACTGTTGAGGTAGGGCTGACGCGCCGACACACTATGGCCAATATCCTGCGCGAAATCTCGGATTCCGCCTCCGCCGTCGCTAAGGGCTTCAAAGTCACCCTTAAGAACATGCTAGGGCCAACGGTAACGGAGAATTATCCTGACGAGCCCGTACACTTCCAGGACCGCTACCGCGGGGTGCACATCCTGCGCCGAGACGAGAACGGGCTGGAGAA
>Ga0187846_10000494_pt1 | contig 23032 bp, 52 predicted proteins | sample TC_taG_FD_161473 | JGI IMG/M metagenome (GOLD analysis project Ga0187846, IMG submission 161473) | Biofilm microbial communities from the roof of an iron ore cave, State of Minas Gerais, Brazil - TC_06 Biofilm (v2) | ecosystem: Environmental > Terrestrial > Deep subsurface > Cave > Wall biofilm...
GGCAACTAAAAACGCTGTTTCGGGGCTTGTGTGGCCGTGCAAGAGAGTAATCATCGTTTCCTCCGGTAATCTTTATACTAACTAGGGCGTTTGATGCGCTTGTTGCCGATTTTGACGATGTTCGTTTCGTCAGCAAGGCCGGGCGTGCCGTAGCGCCCTCCCATGTTGAGCACCCATCCGCCTGTTGCGCTCCGCATTACAACCTTACCAGAGCGTTCGGCGTAGTCCTGAACTATCTTGCCGTTTTTCAGGGACTTACCAGCTGGGACTCAGGCGGGTTCCGGGTTTGATTGTATTCATGCCTCTTAGGGCGTTTGATTACTAGGGTAAGCCTGGTTCAAAGTGGCCCGCCCTGATTGCTTCCGCCCTTAGCGCTCCGTAAACCAGTGCCCCGAAAGCCGTTTGACGTTCCTTGAAAACGAGGAGAAGACAAAAAAGTTCATCATCTTCAAGGTTGTCAAAGTGAACCGAAGTCAAGCCGTCTTTGGCTTTTACTTCCGCCGTCATTTGCCGTTGAACGATCACGTTTCCACGCCTCCGATATAAGAACAGGTCTTTGTAGGGTTCGGCAAATGATTCTCGCCGCACATGAGGCAGTAAGAATCATCAGGTTCGGGGAAAGTGGCGTCAATCCACTTGTCGAAAGTACCGTTGTTGGAGCATTCGTTGCATCCGTAACGCTTTACCTTGCCCCGATAGACGTAGCAGCGGGTTTCCTTCTTCCTGATTATCCGCTTACAGATGACGCATTTCATGGTAGTTAGGGCGTTTGATTAGCAGACAGGTAAAGAGAAACGGGGAACTTGTAGGTCTTGCCGTCGCTTTCCGCAAGAACCGGGTATTTGCGGGAGCGGGGTGCAAGGCCGGTGACTTTGAAGATTCTGCCCCGCACAACAAAAGTTCGGCCTAAGTCGGTTGGCTTCAGGCCAAAGAAGTGAGCGCTGCTCTTGAACGCCTCGGCGGAAACGCTGGTTGTCTCGCCTTTGGCGTTCTTTTCCAGCACGTCCATCTTGAAAGTAACACTTGAAGCGGTGTAGCGAGCACTGCCGACTTGGGCATCAACACCGTTTTGTTCTGCCCAAAAAGAGAGCGCTGCTTGAAGGCTATCCCGCAGTTGTCTTACTCGTGGTCTGTCCATTGTTTTCCTTTCTTGACTTACTCTAGGGCGATTGATTAGGAATCACTCTCCCGGAGGTCGGTGCGCTGAACCTGAAAAGTAAAGTCCTTGTCGAGCCGGGAAGCATCCTCCAATGAAATGATAATCGGCTGAACCTTGAACCATGCGCCGGAACGGGAAAGGACATTTACAAGCGTGCCGGTCGGGAACGTGACGCTTACCAGTGCGTCCCGGTGCGCTTCTGCCGGACGGATAAGCGGAAGGGTCAAGCCTACCATGCTATCCATCAAGCCGTTGTAGTAGGCGTCATTGCAGGCGTTGGCGATTTCTTGGGCGTGCTTGCCGCTTTTGCCGTAAGTGGCGTTTCGCTCCATTCCATCAGGGCCGATGCAGGTCAACAGGTGAAAGACCGTTCCTGCCCGCCACAACCCACTTATGCAAACCGAAGAAAAGTTTCATTCATTTGCCCCTTTCTAATGTTTATAGGGCGTTTGATTGAGACGTTCAAGGACAATAGCAGCCAGGGCGTCCTTAACATCATCGTGCGCCGTGTAGCCAGGGCCGGTAAACAGGTGGCGAACCTGCGGGAATAGCGGGTGATAGGAGGGCATGTAGCCGAAGCCGTTGACAAAGTTGTTGAGCGTAGCAAGTTCGAGGTCATTCAACTTGTCGGCAACACACTTAACGCCAAGAGCAACACCCGGATTCACTGTTTCTCTCCCTTTTCATATTCTTAGGGCGTTTGATTCGGGAAGCCGGTAAAGGCCAGCAAGACCCCATCCTTGAAGTTGTTCCACCGTGTAGGGTGCCGTAGCGTGAGGCGGGCCAAGGACGAAACCGAGCGGGACTTCGTTTTGGGGGTCATGATTGCAGACGTAGACGGAGCCTACGGGCGGTTCGGGGAAACTTATTTCCCGTTCCTGAAAGTTTTTGTTCATCGCTTCTGTCCTTTCTAATGTTTATAGGGCGTTTGATAGAGTGTATTGGCTGCCCGCAAAAGTGGCTTCCTCGATATTCGGCAAGCCGTAAACGTGGAACTGGAGCGGTGCCTCAAGCCCCTGATTCTTGTATTCTTGCTTGTCTTTCAGGAAGGAAGCAATCTCTTCCTGTTGCCGCTCCTGCCCCTGTCCGTCAAAGTAGGCGGGTCGGGCAAGGGTGTCCAGATACATAAACCGGAGGTAAAGGCGGCTTGGGTCTTTCTTGTGGGCAGAAAGTGGCGTCACCTTGCCGTCAAGTAGAACTGCCGTGTGCCAACTCTTGCCAGGAGTGAAACCGTCAGGGTCTTTTCCTTCCTCTTCCAGTCGCCGCCTTACCCCTGGAATGTATTGAAAGTTCACCACTCCTCGCACCTTGGAGCGTTTCATTATGGGCAGCGTCCAGGGGTTTCCTGTCTTGCGGCAATCGGTGTCGGTGTAGGCCGTAAAGGTGATAAAGTTCGCTCCCTTCACGGCTAAAAGGCGTTCAGCCAATTCCTTTCGGCTGATAATCTGCTTTGCGGTTGCCTCGATTTCCCGCAAGTCGCCCAAGATTTCTTCAAGATTCGGTTTCATGAGACTCTAGGGCGATTGATTAGTAAACCTTGTGGTCGGGGCTGCCCCACATTCGAGGCGTGCCGTGGTCAAGATCGGTTAAGTGGCAACGCTGCTTGCCGTTCTTCCATTTCCAGGGGACTCGCCCGTTCTGTATGTCCTTCAAGGTGTAGCGCTTGACAATCCGCCCGAAGTTGTTCAACCCCACCGCTCCGGTGCATTTCCAGTCACCAGAGGGCAGACAACCTGGATAGCCGATTTGTCCGTCTGGATGCAAGTCCAGGTATCGACCATTTTGTTCGATTGTATTCATACTTCTTAGGGCGTTCGATAAGAAAGGGGAAGGGTCTGACCCTTCCCCTTTCTTATAAAAGTTATACCGTGGCTTCCGTGGCCGTGGTTTTCAAGAGCGCCTGAACCTTGGCGCTCATGGTCTTGTCGGTCCAGTTTCCTTGAATGAACTTGACCAACAGGCCGGAAAGTTCCTTCAGTTCCGCCGTGCTATCTTCCGCTTCCTGGAGCGCTTCCAGATACTTGCGGAATGCTGCCAGGTTGCGAGGGTGTTTGCCGCCCTTGCTGACCTTGATGTTCCTCACCCGTTCCACAATGACCGCCGTTGTCGGCGTTGTGGCGATGGTCGGGTCGTTCACAATCGGCTGGAGCGCTTCCGGGGTCGGCTCAACAATCGGAGCCAAAGCCGCCTTTTGCTCGGTTTCGTTCAAGTCGCTCAGCGCCAAGGCCGACTCCAGAGAAATCTCGCCCTTGTGTAGCTGAATCTGGATCGACTCGCCCAAGAGCAAGAGCCTTTTCAACTGGCCGACGTAGGAGGATTGCTGCTTGAAAAAGTCGGCAATCTGAACGTCGCTCCAGCCGTGCCGGTCACGGAGGTTGCGCTGGTTGTGGGCATCGTCAATCGGGGTCGTTTTCTTCCGTTCCCGGTTTTCGATGATGTTGCGTTGGAGGGCCTCGATCTCGTTGCAAGTAACAAGCGTGCATTTCAAGAGCATCGGCGTTTCGGGATGCCGCTGGTTATAGAGCTGCGCTGCCCGATACCGCAAGTAGCCCATCGTGAGCTGAAGCTGCTTGTTGGGAAGCCGCCGAACCTCGACCGCTTGAAGCTGGCCAACTTGCTCGAAGCTGTTGCAGCGCCCCTCGATGTCCTCTTGCGTGTGAGCAAAGCGCCGCCCGTTGAGGTTTTCGTCAACAAAAATGTCCTTCGGATCGACCTTGAGGAGGTCGTCCCGCTTGACCTTCTCCATCTCACCACTCGCCGCCAAGATTTCCAATCCCATGATTTTTTCCCTTTCTGGAAAAGTGTTTATCGAACCATGCCCATCTAGGGCGTTTGATTGGTAATGCGTCTGATAAACTTTATCGACTCCGGCAGGGCCGAAGCAATGTTGCCGCCTTCGATCAGAAGGAACACGATGCCCGGAAAGTCACGCTCAAAAGGGACTCTCAGAGCGTTAGGAACACGAGGGTCTTGACTATCCAACACGTAGGCAAGTATCGGCTTGCCAAGGTCGGCTCGAACCAGATCGCCAGGTTGTAGGGTTAGTGTTTTCATGGTCGCTAGGGCGTTTGATTGGCTGGAAGGAAGTAGAAAAGTGACGCTGAGTAAAGAGTAGTTGCGCCTACTATCGCAATCGCAACCCATAGCACAAGTTTCGCTCTATGGCATTTCCCCTGCCAGCGTAGCGTTCTGCTGCCGAGAAAGACGATAAGACTCACGATGGCAAGAACCACGTTTACCCATAAAAGTTTATGAGCAATGATTCCTTCGGGGCCGGGGGAGGTCGCCGCAATCGGGTTCAACTCGTAAACCCACTCGCTACGGTAAGCCAAGAGCATAAGGGTCAAGGTGAGGTCGAGGAGGGAAAGAACGACGTAAACAATCGCTAACCGGAACATCACGGCCTCCACAAATGCGGGCGTGAAATATAGGGCGTTTGAGTCTCAACGCAGCACAACCGGCAACGGATTGCGCCGGAATGGAAGCCAAAAAGAGGCGTTTCACAGTAGCAACCAGCTTCACGCAACCGAATAATGTTTATAACCCGGTTTAGTTCGGCTTGCGGGAATGAGTCAGTTTCGTAGCATTCGGCAAGTTCGTCCTCTGACCAACTCCCGTCAGTGCTTTGCGGAGCGGAGAAAAGTCTGCCGTCCCGAAGCGTGAAAACCGTTGCTGTTTCCTTTTCGATGTAGAAAATCATCATCATGGACCTTTCACCCAGTTGGCGAGCGCCAGCAATAGTCCAATGACCGCTTGCACAGCGAAAACACCAAACAGGATAAACCACTGGAAGTTGTTTGAGTTAGGTTTCATGGCTTTTTAGGGCGTTTGATTCGCCTCCGCAAAAATGAGAGAGATGAGTAGCAGCCAAACCAGCAAAGACCAAGATGGCCACAAAGAACGCCACCGACAGAAAAAGCATACCTGACATGCCTGTCCTTTCAAATGTCCAGGATTGACCTGCCGTTGCCGTCGAGAACCGCTTGCCGTAAAGCAAACCACACATCCTCAGCAACCGGGGAACGCACATCAGTTGCGAGCGTGGCTTGGCCGCACCAGATAGACAGGCCGGTGATAATGGATTCAATCTCGCCAGCCGTGAAAGTGCCGGTGAGCTTGAACTTGTTGTATTCCTTCGCCACTTTCTTGACTTGGATTTGCGCCATCGTTTCCCCTTCCCTACACATTTAGGGCGTTTGGTTGGAAAAACGTAACGGGACAGGCCAGCCTTTGCCTCTCACAAGGGGCTTAGCTGCACTCACCCTTGCACCTTGGCTGAACCTTTCGGGTTCAAGCCAACCTGCCCGCCCCTCCCCCCTCACTCGTGCATTTTGGGGTTCACAGGGCCAATAATGGGAGCACTTAGCCTACCAGATTTGCTTTTCCGGGGTTGCCAGATAGACACGCTAGACAACCTCGCTTAGCGGAGGGTTGCGTTGCCCTCCGGCGTGCCATATCTCCGGTCCAGCCGTGGTAGTGTTCCCGCCCTGAGTTTTGGGACAGGGGACAAAGCCGGGGCTTCCGAACGCTAACCGGAGCGTGCCCCAATTCCCCTACAAGCCCGTTAGCCGGGTCTTGATTTCCCCCGGATTACTCAGTTTCCGGTGCAGTTAGAGGTTTGTTTGCCAGACAGACAACCGGCCTTTTGACTCCGGTGAAACGGATACGGGCTAAGGTTTCGTTCTTCAGGTTTCCGTTCCCTGTTTTCGCCCGTCCTTATCTGCCTACCCCTTGTGCGGCGCATTTTCGGCCCCTCAATACCAGGGCGGGCCGCTGTTCCCCGGACTATCTTCAACCTAACCTTGTCCAAGGGCAGGTCTAGGCCAGCTTTTTTTCTTGCCTTTTGCGCTAGTGGCCAGCCTTTCACCAGCAGGCTTCTTGACCGGGTGTGCGGCGGTTTTCTTTGCTAAACTTTACCGCTGCTGCCGGGTCGTCTCACGTTGTATTAGGGCGTTTGATTGGCAAGCCCGGCAAAGATACTGCCGGGCTTGCCAAATGGCCTTAGCTGCCGCTGGAACTGGAATTGCCGATGGCGTTGGCCGTGCTGTTGAAAGTAGCAGCCGAGTTCGTGCCGAGGAGCTTCACGGCAGAAATGCAGACCACAACGATCAAAGACAGGAGCAAAGCATACTCCACGGCAGTCGGGCCGTTCTCGTCACACAGGAAACGTCGCACGAAAGTCATTCTTTTCTCTCCCAAAAAGGTTGAAGGAAAACCACTACTTCTTAGGGCGTTTGATTACATGCCCTTTGTTCGCTCGAAAACGCCGTCAAAGAATCCTTCCATCCACTCGGTTGACCGCTTCCGCCAGTCACCTGCCGCTTGGCCGGTAAGGGCGTGCTTGCGGCCTGCCGCTCGCTGTTTGGTAGCGTGCTCTGGACTCAGCGGAACGTAGCCTTTGATTTTCTTTGGCGGTTCCGGTGGAGCGATAGGCAACGGCTGAGCGGGTTGCTCTTTGTCCGGTGCCTCAACCTTGGTGTATTGCCGCCGCTTGCGCTGCGTCATTTTTCCTCCTTACACGCCGCCAATACCATTCAAGGATTGCGACGATTACAAGAACCTCCAACGGGCAAACCGCCACGTAGAACAAAATTCTCAGAAAAAGTTTCATTCTCAACCTCCTTGAGCTATGGGGAGATTTAGGGCGTCTGGTTGATTATACTTCCTTTTTGAGCCGTGGTCAAGCGCTCTCCACTTCACCAACCGCTACGGTGACGCCTTCCTCGGTGTATGACTGATCGATCGCTTCTTTATCCATAAGAGCGTAATCAGGAAGGGCATTCTCCAGCAGCGCAACAGCCTTGTCGATTACCTCCTCCAGCGTATCGGCGGCTAACACTTTGCCGAGCATAGGGAAATGGTCTTGCCCCACAATCGCCGCAATAAACATTAGACACCCTTGTTAGAGCATTGTTCCCCGTCGCTCGTGCCTCATGGTGCCAGCGGGGTTTGCCTTTCGGCGAATGTCGTTGTAAAGCAAGGCAGAGGTCTTGACCAAGCGTGCCGTTCCATCAGGTTCTATTTGACTTGCCTTGCGTTTCTTAGGGCGTTTGATTGAAATGCCGGTTTATCCGGTCAATCCAAAATGGTTCAAGATCGCCATGCGCTTCTAGGTGGAAAGCGTAGTTCAGGCGTCCATCTCCCAACTTGAACCAAAAAACACGGTTGTAGCCGAGTTGCCTACCGTGCTTTACGCCGATTAGCCGCTCGCTTCGTTTCAACTTTGGGCGAGGCATCGTGTCTCTCCTCAATCAGTGGAATGATTGTGTCATCGTCTGAATCTTCCATGAGACAGAAACGGGCTTCAACGGCTTCCTTGTCCTTTCGAGGAACCCATACCTCCGGGGTGTAGTTGTAAGGCGTCAAGCCGCCAAGGACTCGCCCGCCTACTTCCACAATGTCTATGCCGAAGTTGACGCCGCCCTTCTCACCGTCATATTGTTCCGACTCGATGATTTTGAACGAGATGTCCACGTCGCCGTCAATCAGCATTTCCCAGCGGTATTCGTCACAATCCCAGAAATCCGGGCCTTCGACCGTGTGATTCCTGCCTCGGAGTAGCATAGCGATACGCTCCATTATCGCCTTGATACGCTTCTGGTATTTGTTCTTGATTTGTGCCGGACTCATTATTGCCCCTTTCTATCTCTTAGGGCGATTGAATCGAAACAAGTGTTGAGATACTAAAGTTTATCCGCCGCCTATCCGCTGTTGCCGGATATGCTCTTTCTCGTAGGAGTCGATACAGCCGTCGATACAGCCCAGGTGAGCCGGGCCGTCCATTCCGTCAATCGTTTCTTGGCCGGAAAAGATTCCCTCGCCGCAAACAGGGCAGTCAGGTTCAAGATTGCACATTCTCCACCACCTTGTATTATCAAAGCGTGGATTGAGTCGCCTACAAGCATCGGCAACGCTCTGCACGATTTCTTCCCATAAACGAAGTTCGTTCCTGCTGTTGCGGGCCGGTTTCTTGTTCCTGAGCGCTTCCGCCAGCAAGGATAGTTCTGTTCGGCTAATCGCCATAAAGCAATGCCTTTCCCTTGCCGCCAAGTCCTACACTGAGCGGGTCAAGTGGTTTCGTGCCGCAAAGATAGCGCTTGCCGGGGCCGGTTTCCAGGTAGCCGCCAGCGCTGGGGTTCCAAGCCACGAGTTTCTTATTGACGTGGCTGAAATGAAACCCGTAAGGGCCAAACTGATTGCAGCGGGTTGAGGTTGTGGGCGTGAAAAAGCCGCCGTTGTCCGCCTCCCAGGTACCGTTAGCGTGATAGGTGATAATGTCCGTGTCGTAAAGGCGAACGGCAATGCTGACCGGCTTGCCCCTGCGCCTCTTCACCACGTAGACAACCACGTTGGAAGCAAGCGGAAGGAGGTTTTCGCCCCAAGTCTGCTGTTTCTGAACAAAGGCCAGAGCGTCAGCAAAGCAGTGGATTTCCGCCTTTGCCTTGATGAAAGAGTTGGCGGGAATGCCAGCGTTGTTATGCGTGGCCTCAATCGCTCGTGTTCGTGTGTATGTTCTCATGGTGTTCTAGGGCGTTTGATAAAGTTTAGAAGGGAGTTTCCTCGTCGGTCAAAGAAACAGGTGGCCGGGCCGGTGGCAGAGCAATAGGGAGAACGTAGAAAGCGGTTTCACCATCGTCAAAACGCTCATCGTGAAGACGGGCATCGGCTTCCTGTCGGGTTGCGAAGTCGCCCAAAAGCGTTTTGTGGCTTCCCATTGCCGCATCAGTGCGGAGGCAAAAGACAGGATGTTCCATTACCGCCACAAATCGGCCTCTCGCAACCAACCGGCTGATTTTAGCCGAATCGTCTGGCTTTCGCTCCATTCGGGACAGAGCAAGAGCGTTTTGTAGTTCGGTGGCCTCTCCAGCCATGTAATCGGCGTGCTCTCGTTGAGCATCGTTCCAATAAGTGCCGTTGCTAAGCGGGTGATTGTCGTTTGTATTCATGGTAGTTAGGGCGATTGATTGGAAAGGTGAGCCGGGGGTCGAAACCCCCGGCTCAAGCGGGCCAGACAACCAGACCGACCAAAGCGTAGCTTACTTGGTTCCGTCGCCGTTGGCACGATGATAGGACGGAGCCGCCTCGGTGTCCGCCGTGTCGCCAGCGGGAGGACAAGGATTCAGGTAGTAATGGAGCTTCTCACGCAGAGCGTAAACGTGGGTCTCCAGCGTATCAAAGTCGTCCAGCAAGTCAGCCAGGGCCTTGGCGCTTTCCTCGCCCATCTGAACGAGAACCGTTCCGGCAAAGCGGCTCACAATGTCGCCGGTCTCGGTGACGATAGGGCAAGTGTAACCTGTCTCGCCGTTGGCCGTGCGAACCGCCTCGATCAGTTCCTTTTCGCTCTCGTCCAAGTCGTTGAACTCATCCAACTTGGCGAGCAAGTCGGTGGCCATCGGGAAGTTCGCAATCAGCGTGAAGTTCCCGGAAAGCCGGTTGAGAATGAACTTACGGGACACAGGCCGGTTCGTCTCTTTGGGCGTCCGGCTTCGGGTTCGTGTTGCAGTCATCGTTTCTCCAAATCAACTAAGGTTTAGAAACCATCAAATCGCACTAACCGCTAGGGCGTTTGATTTCTTTTGAGTATCCTCTGGTAAGTTGCGAGCGTGGCGCAACATACGTCCACTTTCGCACCTTGCCCTTGAACTTCGCCAAGCGAGTTGACGGAGATTTCCAATCCCTGTTCGTCAATCGTTTTCACGAGGCGAACCATCATACTCGCCAGGTTCGCTGCCTCTCTCCGCAAGTTGCCGAGAGCGTGAATGGCCTCTTGTTTCATCGCCTCGGCCTTCGCTTCAAGAGCGTTCGCCGGAAACCACCAGAAACCATATCCGGCGCATACACAAAGCGGGTTCGCCTTGTCGGGTGTTCCATTCTCACGAAAGAGGAAAGGTCATTCACGGTCGGAGTGAAACACTCCCATACCTGCTCTTCCTTATCCCGATAGTAGCCGCACTTGCGAGCGGGCAAGTAGGCTTTAGTTCCAAGACTGCCACAGAAAAGTTTTTTCATATCAGTTAGGGCGTTTGATTGCTGTTTCAGGAGCAAATACATCGTGCCCCTCAAAATAAGAGAAGCGCTTTTCGTTCTTGTCCGCTTCCCAAACAAAAATGTAGTAAGGCGTTGTTTCCCAAGGATGGTCTTTAGCGTAGTCCGTGCCTTGAGCGACGATTACAGCGGCTTTCCCGTTGATTAGAACCCGGTCGCCTTCGCTGTATGCGTAGGGAGCAACTTTCGGGGCGTCTCGATGCTCGGTATACTTGACTCCAACCCAAATACAGATCAGCATGGCAACAATAATAAACACTATCCCTCCAGCGCCAACGCCAGCCCAAGGATTGCCTTTTGCGTATCGGCAATACGGGCAGGTGTCGCCTACCCAGGGGACGTGCATTCCGCATTCTTGACAGACTCTTCCGGCCATAAAGTTTATCCCTTTCAGCCAGTTTGGATGATGTTGTGGCAGTTGGGACAGAGATAGGCATCGCCAACGTGGTCGGTGCCGTTCATGAGGTCGTAAGCGCATTTCGGGCAGGGCCAAGGCTCGATGTTGCGCTCGTTTATGACCATTACTTGAACCGCTTGCTTGGCTTCTTGTGCCGTGACGTTGTTTTCTTTCAACCACTTGGCGAGTTGCCCGTAGCCCTTGAGCGGTGGCGCTCCCCTCGTGACACTGAGGATAGCACAATCGCCATGCTTTTCCTTGAACAAGCGGCGGGCTTGCTGTTCTGTCCTTGCCTCAACAGGAGCGTAAATCACTGCTTGCATACGCTTCATGCGTGCCTTGATTGCGAAAGACGCCATTACCACTCCGGGGTTAGTTGTTCGGCGGTGAAGCGGTCTTCGGTGCCGTCGTCAAACCGAACAAAATACCAGGGGATTGAGCCGTTGCCGCCAGGAACGCACGTTGTTACTTCGCCGTGCTTGCCGTCCACTGTTACTCGGTCGCCGGGATTGAACTTGTATTTCATAATCCATAGGGCGTTTGGTTGCTAACCATGAACGGCCTTCTGGTAGCGTCCCAAACCGAGAGTCGCTTTTTCAACTTGCGCTTCCCAAAACTTCTCCGGCTGAGCCTTATATAGTTTATATTCAGCCGGGCTAGGATGGTCAGTAATAATGAACAGGTCAACTCCAGCATATTCCGCCAAAGTTGTCCGCTCTTCCAACACCGAGGTATCTCGCAGGAAAGCAATGCGGGCAATATGGCCATTGGCCCAGAGATTAGTGACGCAAGACACCCACTCCCTCACGCTCAATCGTTCAACTTCCCAAGGGCCGGGCAGGTTGAAGGACGCCAGCTGCTTTTGCATTTCCGGCGTATCAAACATCTGCCGAGCAAAAGTTTCGTCGTGGAAACAAACCAACATTTGCTCGTTATTGCGGTCTGGGAACTTATCAACAAAGATCCCCAGCCGTCCTGGTCGAGAGCGGTTGATAAACACGATTGTTGGCAGATCCATTTTCGTTCCTCCAAATAGGACGATTGAGAAAAATCCCGGAAGACGCTACCGGACGCTGTGCCGGAGCAAGGCCAGAATCCCCCTTGGCGAAGGGCTTGCTTGCGCCTTTCCGGGCGTTTTCACTTGGCCGGTAGAATCTCAACCGTGGTATGCTGGCAACCGTTCAAGGTGCGAACACGGTCGAGAGTTAGCACGGTGCCGATTGGGGGTTCGGTGCGGTTTTGGAGCCTGATCACGGTGTATTCGTGTTCCTGCTTGCCCCGAACAACCGTTGTAATCGTGCTTTGTGAGAGCGTAATCTTGCCCTTTTTCATGGTTCACCTCAAAGTAAAGGAATGCGGTTGTAGGTATTGCACCTACCTTTTCACCTCTAGCCGCCGCTGAGTGACTGGCTCAACTTTGACTCTAAACCCAACCGCCAGTCTAGCGGTCAGTTTAGCGGAGGTCACGATACTCTGTGCCGTCCTACCGCTTGATTCTTAGGGCGTTTGATAAAGTTTATTTCGCTGGCTTGACTTCGGCCTGTCCGCCGTTGCTCTCCACCACTCGCTTGAGTTCCTCCGCATCCCGCTTGTAATGAAACTTGCGGGGGAAGTAGCCGGGGTGAAAAAGATAACCTGTTGTCGGCTTCACCAGCACAACAATCCAGCCCATTACTTTAACCTCCAGGGGGTTAGGAGAAGGATCTGTTCAACTCGCCCGCTCGCCTTAGGGCGTTTGATTTGAGGCGGTACCAGCCAATCGTGTTTTGCGGTCCTTTGGCCCATGTTGTGTTTGGCGGTGCCTTGACCGTGTATCCGTAGTTGCGTGTGAGAGACTTTATGACGATGAATCGCTCCATCTCAGCCTCTCCAGTTAGGGGATACACTCTTGCGAGTTTCGCCACTGCCCCTTTGAGCCGTAAGCGTGGCCTTGATTCGCCCGTTGTATTCAAGGTGAATGCTCAACCACAGGCGAGCAATCTTGCCGTCTTTGCGCTTGACTTCCACTCTGGCGATTGTGGGAGCGGTTCGGGACTCAAGTTGCCGGGCGTCAATCTGGATAAGCGTTTCATCCAGAGGAGCGGTTGGCTTGGGAATCGCATACACAAAAGCGGCGATGCTGGCGTTGTTCAGCGCTTCGGTTACTTCCTCTTCGGCATTGCGTGGTTCGTGAACGGTCACAAGCAATGGGCCTTCCGTTCCACTCTCCTCAACATCGCAACCCTTATTGCGGAGCGCTTGTCGGACGGCAAACAGCGAAGCGTCAGTTTCGACCATTACTTGTTCAATCATGGTAATCCTTAGGGCGTTTGATAAAAGGGCGTTTCCTGTTCCCGCAGGAATGCTTTGACCGGACCTACACAAATCTTATCGTCCCAAAAGAAACTCTTTCCCTCTGGGTCTTTGTAAACAGCAGAAACCTCTACCTCAAGACCGTCAGGCGTCGAGTAAACGCTTGTGCTGTGACCAGCATTCTTGCTTTTCTGGGAGAAGAAGCCGTAGAGCATTACTAACCTCTTAGGGCGTTTGATTGAAAACCCCGCTGGACAAAGAACCGCCGCATATAGCACAAGGCATCAGCTTAGGCATGTCCAGCGGGGGACGTGAAGTTCAACTCGCCAAGGCCGCTTGCTCCTCATTCACCAGTGCCATGAACGGGTCAGCCGGTGGAATGTCCAACGCTGCCGGTTCGCCGGACGGAGTTTCCTCAACCGTGGTGGTGGCCGGAGCCGGGGTTGAGATTTCCTCGCTGGCCGTTTCGGTCTCTTCGGAAACGACAGGCGCTGCCGTGGCCTTTTGCTTGCGGGCCTTGGGAGCGGAAGGCGTGCCGTCGCCCTTGCTGGGCCGTAGTTGCGAAGGAAGGATTGCGCCGAGGGCCTGTTCGGTAAGACGGCGCTGCTGACTGGTCAGAGTGTAGTCGCTACTTTTGCGGACGCTCTTGGCCACTTGCTCAACAGCTTCCGCAATCACATCAGAGCGGGTCATGTTTTCCCTTTCTTGAAAGAAGTCCAGTTGTTCTAAACACTAGGGCGTTTGATTGGAAAGGCGATAAAGTTTATACTCCCTGCCTCTGAGCGTAGGCAGGGAGTATACTTGCGGTGTTAGCTGCCGGTCGCTGCCGTCTCGGTCTCTTCCTGTTCGGCGGCTGCGGCGGCCTTGCGAGCCTCTTCCGCCTTCTGAGCGGCTTTGACTTCGGCTTCCTGTCTCGACTTCAAGTGAGAACGGGTCGCATATTCCACGCTCCCATCCGTCCAGAGAAGACCGTGAAGCCACTTGCGGACGGCGTTGAATTCGTTGTCGGACAGACCCTCGCAACCAAACTCCTTGAAAGCGTCGCTGGAGCCGTCCACGTCGCCGTAAATCTGCTCCGCTTGCTTCAGCGTGGGCATACGACGGCGATTGTCCGGTTTCGTGGCGTCGGGCTTTTCCTTGCCTGTCTTTGTGGCAAGAGCACGAACCACGCCAAGCCTCCCGTCCTGAACCTTCTGTTGGACTTCGGGTTCAAGGTCGCACAACTTGATACGGAGCCGGACAACCTGATGGTCGAGATTGAACTTCTCGCCGATCTCGTTGACCTTCATTTTCGTGCCGTTCTGTCCCGGATAGGTGCCCCGTTGCAAGGCACGGAACAGCCGCCCCTCTTCCATTGGGGTCATATCCTGCCGCATGACGTTCTCGGAGAGCGCCATTTCCAAAAGGTTCTCGCCGTCAACGATCTCAGAGGTAATCGTGGCCGGAATGGTGCCGCCGCTCTTGGCGTGACGGTAAGCCGCAGCCAGAGCACGACGAGCGCCCCAAACCAAGTCAAACTTGCTATCCCCCGCAATGGCGACAACGCCGCAGTTCTGCAACTGGCCGAGGCTGGAAATGTTGTCGGCCATGAGCGGAATGCTGTTCTTGCTCACGCCGGCCTCGGTCTCACGCTGCCCGCCTTCCTCCAACTCGTATTGGTCAATCAAGCCAACAAACTCGGCTTGCTTGGCCGGATCGCTGGACAAGGCCAACGACATGAGCGGGGGTAAAATGGTGTAGGCGAGTTCGCCGGTGTACTTCTCGGTCAACTCGGCGATACGGGCCGTGATTTCATCCTCGGTGCCGCCCGCTGCTGTGCCTTCCGCTGACGCCAGCGCCTTGACCTGATCCTTGGACAGAGCCAGCTTGTGGATGTTCAAGAACTTGGCGTCTTCCGGGGTCAGGCGCTCAAAAACGCCGTAGCCGATACGGGCCAGCGGACGAACCGGAAAGCGACCGTTCTCTTTGTTGCTGACGATACAGTGAAGGTCAATGTCCTTGATGACCTTTGCGGTGGCCGTCTGACCACCCTTGTCGGAACGAGACATTCTGAATCTCCCTTTTCTGAGGGTTGAGTGGTCAGCGGTGTGCCGACCTATTGCTCACTAGGGCGTTTGATTTACGGAACCCATTGCCCCGTCTATCATGCCCTTGTGTTTCGTTAGGGCGATTGATTATAAAGTTTATCCAACCGCCTTGACTTCAATCTGGTTTGCGTGAATCCAGCAGCGGACTCGGCTAATACTTGTCTGCTGCCGATACACCACCCAGCAGAAGCGTTCTTCACTTTTGGCCAAGTCAATGAGCCGCCGCATTTTCTTACTGGCTAACTCTTGCTGTTGGTAAGTGCCGTTTTCGGGGTATTCGATGCTGACTTCCTGCCCGTCACCCATTACGGCAAGCCACTCTTCACGCTCTTCTTGAAGGAACCGCTCTTTCTCTTGGGCGATGCGTTCCTTCTTTTGCCGCTCTTGGCGAGCCTGTTGCATAAAGGTCAGGCCACTACTGCCGCCACGTCCAAAAGCGCCAGAGGTGATTTTCATCCCCATTGGAACAATCTCCGTTTGTAAAGTTTATAATCCCGCAATAATCAGGCGATTTTGCGGGCGTCAGCAACTTTGGATTGCCGCTCAAAAGTGGCGATAATCTCAAAGTCGCACTTGTTTCCCTCCTTGCGCCGATTTGAGAAGGTAGACGCAGCTAGAGCCACATCGGTATAGCCCTGATTGGCGTATTCTTGCGCCATCAGCTTCGCCGTCTCCAACTCGTTCGGCGTGAAATCCAGTTGGCCAGACCAGCCACCACGATCCACGAAGAAGAGCACCAAGCCAACGCAGTTCTTCACAGCATACTCCTCAAGAAAGAACACATCGAACACATTGCTAGGGCGTTTGATAATGTTTAGCGGTGAATCACAATCTCGTCATCGGTCAAAAGAAGCGGAGCACGATTCGGGCGGAAGTAGTTAGAACCACTAAGTTCCTCCACTTTGCCCCGCACAATCTTGCCAACGTGTTTCTTGAACCAAGCGAGTTGCTCTTGACTCCATCCCGTATGTTCGTCAAAGTCAGGAATCAAGGCACTAATAGACGTGCCAGGTTCGTAGTCGCCAAGGAAAAATCCGTCATCGGTCAAAAGAAGCGGTTTGAGAGCCGTTCTGAGTTTGACTCTCTGAGCGAACTTCGGGTCAGTGTGTCCCTTTACACCGGGAGGATAGCAGAATAGCCCGCCATCGTGGACGCACACAAGTTTCGGGTCAAGGAGGTCTACGCCTACGCCTTCATCCCGCCGCCCATAACTGCGTTCAAGCCAATCGTTGTAAAGCCGCTTGGCTTGTTTTGCCGTTCTTGCGATTACAACGGCTGAAGGGCTGACTGCTCCACCGATAATACTGTATGTTTTCATAGTTGTTAGGGCGTTTGATAAAGTTTAGCCGTAGACGATTTCACCAAAAAGGCACAGCTGAAGGAAAACGTCTGCCGTCTCAGCGTCATCGTTTTCGTTGATAAGGTTGTTCCAATGGCGCTGTTGCTGGTGATTCGCCAAGCGTTGAAGGCCGTTGCGAAGCGTGCTTGAGTTCAAATCGTATTCTTTGCTCGTGCTGGTGATTTTGCCCGCAACGGTAGGGAACACTTGGGGCGGGACTTCTTCGGAGGTTTCCTCATTCACCGTAATATACAAACCGCAATGGTCAACCGTGGGAATGAGTTGGTTCGGGGCGAAGAAGCAAGAAGGGTCGGTGAACTTACCGCCATCTTGGAAGTCGGCTTTCGTTATGCCAGGGGCAAAATAGGGCCTGATTGAGCGAAGCCAGTAGTTGCTTCCTCCCTCAAAAGCGCCGCACAAAAGGTTGCGGACTTCGTAGAGGCTGATTTCCTTCTTGCAGGTGATTGTTGCGAAAGGTGTGTTCATGGCCGATTAGGGCGTTTGATTATAAAGTTTATTGGAGGCCAGTAATGTAGCCGTCAAGCCAGATTATCGCCTGTTCCGCCGTCATATCATACGGGGAAAGGTTCTGGCTTTTGTCCTTGGTCGTGAAGGTGAACAAGTGTCCAGGTTCTTCCTCTTCGTCTCGCTCAATCAAAGCGAGGTTTTGCTCCTGAACCTGCGCCAGCCGTTCAAGCAAGCGGCGCTTTGTGGCTTCCCTTTGAACCTTTACCGGCTGCATTGGACAGCCTTCCAAATGAGGTTGCCCTTTCGCCACTTTGCAGAAACCGCAAGGGCCGTTCATAATGAAATCAGCCAGTTGGGAATAGGCGCTCATGTGTTCAACTCGCAAGGGTCAAAGAAGCAGAACCACGCTCTCGGCACACGAACGTAAATGCGTGCTTCGGGCGTGCCGACATTTTCAATCAGGTTGGCAACTTCAATCAGGCCGTGCTGACTTTCGGCTACACCATGATGCACAATAACTTTTATTGTATCACCATGATAAACCGAGCACCAAACAAGTTGGCCGTTGGAGCTTTGAACCTGCACACGAATCTCTGGCTTTTCTGGGCGAACAAAGGTAATCGTACTTTCTTTGAAAGGTTCCAACGCTACCTCGCCAAAAGGACACTCTCATCATCTTCAGTAATGAAAGTGTGGTCAACCCAGTTATCGTACATTTCCAGCCATTCAGGAGTGTTCCGCTTTGGAACCTCTCTTCCAACCGAACGGCACCACTCTTCAGCGGCTTCGGACAGGGAAGCGGGTTTCTGGTTCATTTGTTGCCTCCTGCAACTTAGGGCGATTGATTAGGAACCGCTATACCACAAGCGGGTAGCACTGCTCTTTACAGGCGGAGAAAGAATAGCCGTAGTCGCCCACCTTGATAAGAACAAGGTCAGCGCCGGTATCCTTACAATACTGCTCGCCAAGGCAAGAATCGGCGTGAAACTCAACAATCTTCTCGTCCGTCATCGTGTTGATGTTGGGGAAGTAAGTGGCGATTTCCCCCGAAACCAGCAAGTCCCGCATGTGAGCGGTGTCTTCCATAATGCCCAAGTAAAACTTCACAATGTCTTGCTTGGCTTCGTCCAGAGAGAGTACAACGATAGTTTGCTTCTTCATCGGGATTCCTCGGCCTTTGGGTTTGCGGTTTTCAAGAAATCGGTGCAAAGTTTCGCCGCTAACGCTTCCGCATCCCAACCCAACTTGGTAGCCAGCCCGTAGAAGCGGTCAAGTTCGGCGGGGTCAGCAAAGGTGATTTCCAGCACTTTCTCTTCCATTTGTTTCTCCTATTGCTGACTAGGGCGTTTGATTACCTGACCCGCACCAAGGGAATGTTGCCGATTTTGTTCTCAATCTGAACGTGCTGGTGATTTGCTCCCCTTACGTGCCGATTATCCCTTACATATCGGCACAACTCTTGTAAATCAACCACGCCGTTATGGTTGTAGTCGGCCCGCCCCTTCAATCCCTGATAGACAGCCGAAGCAAAGAAGCCACAAAGCGGCTTGCGTGCCCCACCTACTGAACCTTCCCGGTCGGTGCAAGCGGATAGAATACAAATGCCGGGCCGCACCTCGTAATAAAGCATCCCGCCCGCTCCGCAAGTATCCAACACAAGAACAACTTTGCCCTTTATATTGTTTATACACTCGGCAATCTCGTCGCCCTTCATTGCTTTGTCATTGAGGACTACGCTGAAAACACCTTTTTTCTTACTGGTGCCGCCGTGAGTAGAAAAGAAGATAAACACAACGTCTGTTGGCTTACAAACATTGGCGAGGTGCTTGAACTGCGCTTCAACATTCGGAAGAGTTGCCTCCACGCCACACAACTCTTTTGAGTGTGCGCCGTGATGCCGGAGAAGTTGAGCCATTTCGTGAGCGTCGGGGCCGTATTGGTCTTTCTTCCCCTTTTTGAGAGCGTATTTGTTGACGCCGACGCACAACGAATATACGTCAGCGCTGGCCAAGGAAGGGAAGAGCAACAAAAGACAAATGGTGAGTGTTTTCTTCATACTTTCTTAGGGCGTTTGAGTTTTTATCCAAGCAGCCACAGCGCAGGCAAGGGCATCACCGCCAGCAAGTTCACGCAAAGAACAAATATAATCAACCAATCCCTTCGGCCAGCGGTACATGGGCATACCCATTAGCTGGTCATGGAAATCCATTTGCTCCTCGTTCAAGCGAAGGTATTCCATGTTGCCTTTTCTGCTCACAACTTCGCTCCGTGATAATGATTCAAGATTGAGAAAGCCAGTTGGCGAAGTCGCTTCGGGTATTCGGGGATGGTCTCGCCAGCCTCAACATAATCATCTTGCGTTCGGGCTTCCATTAGGAGAGCCGCCGCAATCTGTTCAGGACTTGGAGGGTCGGGAAGTTCCCATCCCACTTCAATCCACTCAAACACCGAAGGAAACAAGTCGCTGTTTTCCTCAACGACTTTTTTCATAAACTCGTCCATAGCACACCTCATACACAGTAGGGCGTTTGATTAGAGAGTTGGGGAAGTCCAGAGCGTTTCCATTCGGGCAAGAGCACCAGTTTCTTGCTCGCTGCTCAAGAATACAACAAAGCAAGTATATCGGTTCGTATTAGCAAAACCAATAGGACACTTGAAGGGCATATTGCTAATCTTTATACTGGCTTCGTCCAAGTATATCGTTGTGCCCTTCTCGTCGTTTATCCAATGATGAACCTCCTGATGTTTCCTCGCCAGGTTCAAGCAAAGAACAACCATATCGGCAGAGCTATGGACAAGGTAAATCTCGTCCAACTCGTGTTTGGGGTCAATCACTTTGACTTTCAGTTTAGCCATTAGGAAATGCTCCAAAATGGTCTTGAATAATGTCTGCCGCAATACGAGGATATGCTTCAACAATGCGGAGAATGTAAGCGTGAATAGCGGCCCGGTCATCCCTGTGCTTCGCAATGAAATCCCTTACCATTTGCCGCACGTCCGGGGCAGGCGATGCTTGCGCCACTTTTGGGATGGAGGCGGCGTTTGAAGGAACGTGAAGTAATCCATTGTTTCCAACAAACTGATAGGGAGGAAGGGTGCCTCTACGTCTACCACAACGCCGACAAATGCGAAGGCCGGGCTTGGGTTGCCGGTGTTTGGAGAAAACCATACTACAACTTGGGCAACGTGTCTGCCAGGGGCCGTGAGGCATTGTGGCTTCGCTACAAAGGCGGTTCGGGTCTGCACCAATCTGAACCGCCTTTGCCTTCCATATATGATTGTGGCCACAGCCAGGAGGCAAGAGAGCGTGAGCGATTTCGTGAAGTATTGTTCCCTCAACTACCGGCATTTCGTTATGGTCAATAAAAATGGCTGATATTTCAATGCGCCCTTTATTATCACCATTAGGATAGACGCATTGAGCAAGACGCCGGTTCAGGTCAGGGTTGATTACCGCTGCCCAGTTGCGATCAGATAGGCCGTGCTGAGTCATAAGGACTTTACAGCGGCCAATAGCAACGAACTTGTTCATGGTTCATCCAAAACAGAGAGGTTGAGGTTCCGACAAGCCATTATTCCGGCTTATGCGGCAGTGGCGGTCAAACTCTGAGGGTTCTAAATAAAACCACTCCCACCAGAGTTTTTCCTTCTCATCAGAATAAGGCTTGGCATTTCGCCACGCCTCATAAGCCTTTTGCTTTTCGTCCATTGTTCGTTAGGGCGTTTGATTGGAAACGCTTGATAAACTTTATCAATCGCCCTAAGATTTCAGGAACTTCGCAATGCGGCGGAATCGCTCGTGGCCTTCCTTGTAAAGAAGTTCGGGGTCACGAGGTATTACAGGTGAGGTGATAAATGAAGCCAAGTCAAGAAACTCGCCAAGTCTGAGGTGCCACGGCTTCGCTGGGATTAGTTGTTGAATCAGCGGCTTGCTATGGCTCACCACGAAAAGAGCAAAGAGTTTATCGGGAGGATTCTGTATAAACTCTAAAAGTTGTAGGCCAATGCCAGCGGCATACCCATCAGACAAGCCCGAATCCGGCTCGTCCAGAAATAAAATATGCTGGTTTTCTCGGCTTCGGCTCGTCCTGATTGCTCCCTTGACTCCGTGAGCGCTAATGTAGCCGGTGGATTCCCAGTCCTCTGAGCCATAAACGAAGGCACGCTGAATGCCGGGTGATGTGCGGCCCTCTTGCGATAGGTGGATGACTTCAACTTTGTTATCATGACCAGCCACCTGCACGATACGGCGCACCAGTGATTTGCCCGTTGCATTCTCGCCAGTGATTACAACCAGTTTACCTTCGCCGGGCGTTAGATTGCCCTCAATGGCGGGCGTATCGTTGTAGTCTGGGTCTGGTTCAAAAAGGCGAGTTTGGAGGATATCGTGTAAAAAAGCGGCAATGGATTCTATGCTGCAAAATGGCTTTCTCACCCTTCGCCTCCGATGTCGTGGTGTTCATCACTTTCTCGCTCCGCCCAGAAGACGTGATGGCAGTTGCTACACTCACTGCCCCTACTGGCATCTTCAGGGATTGGCTCTCCACAATCTGGACACTCCTGTTCTGTATAGGCATCCAAGATTGCTTCCTCTGCGCCACGGCCACGAGGCGGATTCTCTACGCACTTGCACAAAAGATTTTTCTCAAAGGTAGTGAGGTCGGTTTCGTCAATACCTTCAAGTTCTCTCACAAGGCGGGTGATAATGTCGTGCGCCTGAGAGTTGCTGATTTTCTTGAGTTTATAGTCCATTGTTTACCTTTCAAAAGTTCCGGGGTAATGGTGTCCAAGTTTGGCACAATGCCTGCACAAATCGTCCTTGAAGTCAACAAACTCCTGATTGTCTTGGAGGAAATCAGCGACGACTACCTCTGGTTTCGCATACCAATAAAGTATATGGTTTGCCCGCAACCACCAAGCAAATCGGCGCTTAGCTTGAGATGGTTTCATTGATACTTGCGGGTAATGGGCGGGGAAATAGTGTTCCCTTCAACCTTGAAGAGAAAACTATGTGCTATTTTGTTTCCTGTTTCTGGGTCTTTCACCCAAACATTACAGCGGTATTGATTATCGTGAAGGTTGCGACACTCAATCTTCAGGAAGTTTGGCGGCTTTCCCAGCGCAACCAGTATTTGCTGTTCGAGGTTTGGCTTGGGAGCTTCCTTTACCACTTCCTTCTTTTCAGTTTTCTTTTCAACCGGGCCTTCATAATATAAGGTCATTGGGTATTGCCTAAGTTCAGCCAAATCTTCACTCGTGATCGGGCCGGAGGAAGTATAAATGAACTCATTTGCGCCATCTATTTTTTTATTTAGAGGAATAGCCTTTGTGTAGTATTGGCCTTCCACGAGATTATCTTGGAATTCGGCGAGGTGGCCGTTGAGTGGACCACCCTCAAAAAGCACCGCAAATCTCATAATCATCTTTCACCTCACTTACTAGGGCGTTTGATTTCTTTCTATAAACTGGATTGACGGCATCAGGCACGAAGTCCAGTAGCTCCGTGATTGCATTTTAGTCCCCTCAGAGGAATTACCTGTGGGGCATGAAAACTCCCATTAGGTCTGCCGCCTCAACCTGCTTCTTACAACTATGGCCGTCGTTTGTTCTCTTGGGACTTTTACGGCAGTTGTGTTCAAGGAAGCACTTGGCCTGCTTGCGACAGGACTTCTAAACAGACTACGGCGTTTGATTCCTTTCTACAATAGCAAAAATGGAAATGCGGTCGGGAGAATCCAAAGACATAACCTTTATAATCTGTCCGCCCAACGTCGCTCTAGTTTTTGCCCCCTGTTCATTATCACAAAAAGCCACTTTTGCTCCTGATTTCCAAGCGGCGTGAATAATAACCGCAAGAGTGTGATAGCAAACGCCGTGTTTATTGCCCTTACACTTTTCACCCTCATCAACATCGAGGCAATGAGAACGAATAGCCATATCTGTTCTATCTAGTGAAACCTGATAAACTTTACACTCGTGTCCAGGGCACATTGCAGTGCGCACTTTACCGCTTGCGTCATAGTCGCAAATGCGGATAAACTCAGAGGCATGTCTGGCGCTACGGGTGTTCATGTGCCAACCTTGTGCCGAACTAACGTCACTAACTCAGGTCGAGCAAGAGCAGTTGCGTATGCCTCGCCCACAGCGATATGGACAGGAACAAAACCAGCTTCTTTTAGTTTTTCCGTTAGTTCCAAGTTAGCTGGAGTTGGATTCTTGGGGGAATAGCTGTCCCAATCAAGAAC
>Ga0187846_10000495_pt1 | contig 23027 bp, 19 predicted proteins | sample TC_taG_FD_161473 | JGI IMG/M metagenome (GOLD analysis project Ga0187846, IMG submission 161473) | Biofilm microbial communities from the roof of an iron ore cave, State of Minas Gerais, Brazil - TC_06 Biofilm (v2) | ecosystem: Environmental > Terrestrial > Deep subsurface > Cave > Wall biofilm...
TGGCCGTTCGGGACACGGCGCGCGCGCGCGCGGTGGTCGGCGCCGAGGTCGACGTCACCGACGATGCGCGTGCGCTTGCACGCGGCCCGGGCATCGACATCGTGGTGGAGCTGATCGGCGGGGTCGAGCCTGCGCGCACACTGGTGCTGGAGGCGATCGCCGGCCACAAGCACGTCGTGACGGCGAACAAGGCGCTGTTGGCCCTGCACGGCAACGAGATCTTCGCCGCTGGTCACCGCGCCGGGGTAATGGTGGCGTTCGAAGCGGCGGTGGCCGGCGGCATTCCGATCATCAAGGCACTGCGCGAGGGCCTCACCGCAAACCGGATCGAATGGATCGCCGGAATTATCAACGGCACCAGCAACTTCATCCTGAGCCAGATGCGCGCCACCGGCGCATCGTTCGAATCGGTGCTGGCGCAGGCGCAGCAGCTGGGCTACGCCGAGGCCGATCCGCGCTTCGACATCGACGGCGTCGATGCGGCACACAAGCTCACGATTCTCTGCTCGATCGCCTTCGGCGTGCCGATCCGCTTCGAGGCCGCATACATCGAAGGAATCGGCAGGCTGGCCGCAGTCGACATCCGCTACGCGGAGCAGCTGGGCTACCGCATCAAGCTGCTCGGCATCACCAAGCGGACTTCGAGCGGCATCGAGCTGCGCGTGCACCCGACGCTGGTTCCGATGCAGCGACTGCTGGCGAGCGTCGAGGGTCCGATGAATGCAGTGCTCGTCAAAGGCGACGCGGTCGGCACAACTCTGTACTACGGGCCGGGCGCCGGCGCAGAGGCCACGGCGTCGGCCGTGGTGGCCGACCTGGTCGACGTGACGCGGATGCACACGGCCGACCCGGACAACCGGGTTCCCCATCTGGCCTTCCAGCCGGACGCGCTCGCGGATCTGCCGTGGCTGGGCATCGAGGACACGATCACCTCGTACTACTTCCGGATGCGGGTGGCCGATCGGCCCGGTGTACTGGCGGACATCGCGCGTATTCTGGCCGATCACCGCATCTCGATCGACGCGATGTTCCAGCGCGAGCCGGGCGAGGGGGAAAACCAGACCGACATCATTCTGCTGACCCACGATGCGCTCGAGCACGACGTCGATGCGGCGCTGCGCCGCATAGAGGCTCTGCCGACCCTTCTGGCTCCCGTAATCCGGATTCGGCAGGAAGAACTGCTCTGATGATGTACGTGTCCACGCGCGGCCAGGCGCCGCCGTCACACTTTCGCGGTGTGTTGCTCGAAGGGCTCGCTCCGGATGGCGGGCTGATGGTTCCCGACGCTTATCCGCAAGTGAACCGTGCAACGCTGCAACGATGGCGCTCGCTGACCTATCCGCAGCTCGCCTTCGAGGTGATGCAGTTGTACGCCGACGACGTTCCGCCAGAAGAGCTGGCGCGGATGACGCGGGACGTGTACACGGCGCCGATGTTCGGCACCGACGAGGTGACCCCTGTGGCGGAGCTCGAGCCGGGAATGAAGTTGCTGCAACTGGCCGGCGGCCCGACGCTGGCGTTCAAGGACCTGGCCATGCAGTTGCTGGGAGCCCTGTTCCAGTTCGAGCTCGCCGCCGGCCCCGGGACGCTGAACATCGTCGGCGCCACCTCGGGCGACACCGGTTCGTCGGCCGAATACGCGATGCGAGGTCGGCCCGCGATCCGCGTGTTCATGCTATCGCCCTACGGGCGCATGAGCGCGTTCCAGCAGGCGCAGATGTACTGCCTGCGCGATCCGAACATTTTCAATATCGCTGTGGAAGGCACGTTCGACGACTGCCAGGACATCGTCAAGGAGATCGCCTCCGACGTGGAGTTCAAGCGCCACCACCGGATGGCCGCGGTCAATTCGATCAATTGGGCACGAATCGCCGCGCAAGCCGTCTATTACTTCCGCGCGTACTTTGCTGCCGCTGCGCGCGATGGCGACCCGGTGTCCTTCTGCGTGCCGTCGGGAAATCTCGGTAACGTGCTGGCCGGCTGGATCGCGCGAAAAATGGGCCTGCCGATCGAGCGCCTGGTGGTAGCTACCAACGAGAACGACGTCCTCGATGAATTCTTCCGGACGGGGCGGTACCGAGTGCGCGGACGCGACGAGACGATCGCCACCAGCAGTCCGTCGATGGACATCTCCAAAGCATCCAACCTCGAACGTTTCGTGTTCGATGTGGTGGGACGCGACGCCGCGCTGGTGCGCGATTTGTGGGGCCGCCTGCAGGCGGGAGGCGAGTTCGACCTCGGCGGCACACCGCACTGGCGCGGCGCGGATGCATACGGGTTTGCCTCGGGACGCAGTACCCACGCCGACCGCCTGGCAACAATCCGCTCGGTGCACCGGGCAGGCGGCCGCATCGTTGATCCGCACACGGCGGATGGGATCAAGGTGGCGCGCGAATGGGCGCGGCCCGGCGTGCCGATGATCTGCCTGGAAACCGCGCAGGCAGCGAAGTTTTCCGAGACGATCGTCGAGGCGATCGGGCAAGCGCCTCGTTTAACGGAGCCGATGCAGGGGATGCTGGCGGCGCCGCAGCGTTTCGAACGAATGCCTCCCGATGCTGCGCGGATACGCCGCTACATTGAGAAACGTACCGGCGAATGAGAATGGTCGCACTCGTGTTCGTCGGTACGCCCGGTTCGGGCAAAATCGTGCACGTGATGGGAATCGAACGATGATCTCGCTCGATCGGGCACTCGAGCAGTTGTTGGCGCAAGCCACCGCGGTCGCGCAGACCGAAGCGGTGGCGACGATGGAGGCGCTTGGCAGGGTGCTCGCCGAGCCGGTCGTCTCGAGCATTGCGGTGCCCCCGCTTGCGAACTCCGAGATGGATGGATACGCGGTCCGGTGCGCGGACGTGCCGGCGGTGCCGGCCCGGCTGCCGGTGTCCCAGCGCATCCAGGCGGGGCAGGTGGGCGCGCGCCTCGCTCCGGAGTCAGCGGCGCGGATCTTTACCGGCGCGCCGATCCCGGCCGGTTGCGACGCAGTCGTGCCGCAAGAAGCCACCCAGCAGCAGGACGGCGCGGTGGTAGTGCTTTCGATGCCGGTGCCGGGACAATGGATCCGGCCTGCAGGGATGGACATCAACGCCGGGGCGCGGGTACTGGAGCAGGGAGCGCGCTTGCGCCCGCCGCACCTGGGACTGGCGGCCTCGGTCGGCGTGACGCGGCTGACCGTATACCGGCGCCTGCGCGTGGGCGTGCTGTTTACCGGCGACGAGCTGGTGATGCCGGGCGAGCCGCTCGCGCCGGGCCGCATCTACAACTCGAACCGGTTCCTGCTTTCCGCACTGCTGCGGGCGGTGGGGTGCGAGGTGATCGACCTGGGAATCGTGCCGGACCGACTTGACGCCACGCGCAGCGCGCTGGCGCGCGCCGCCGAGGCGGCGGACCTCGTGTTGAGCTGTGGTGGAGTTTCGGTCGGTGAGGCCGATCATGTGCGTGCGGCGGTCCAGGCCGAGGGAGCGATCGATCTATGGCAGGTCGCCATTAAGCCCGGCAAGCCGCTCGCGTTCGGGCACGTGCGCGGGGTTCCGTTCATCGGGCTGCCCGGCAATCCGGTCTCCGGCCTTGTCACGTTCTCGATACTCGCGCGACCGTTCATCCTGAAACGGCAGGGAGCTGTCGATCTCGCGCCCCGCCCGATTCCGATGCGCGCCGATTTCGAGGTTGCGCAAGGCGGGATGCGCCGCGAATTCCTGCGCGTGCGCGTGACGGAGCAGGGAACGCTTGCAGCGTTTCCGGTGCAGAATGCAGCCGTGCTGACGTCGGCGGCGTGGGCCGACGGCCTCGCCGATATCGCCGCGGGCAGCCGGGTCGCACGCGGCGACACGGTCCCGTACCTTCCGTTTTCGGAGCTGTTCGGTTGAAACTGTCGGTCCTGTACTTCGCGCGTTTGCGCGACGCGATCGGGCGGACCCGCGAAGAGCTCGAGGTACCGGCCGCAGTCGCGACGGTTGGAGACTTGCGCGCCTGGCTCGCGCAGCGGGGGGCGCCGTGGAGCGCCGCCTTCGCCGAAGTGCGCGCCGTGCGCGCCGCAGTCGACAAGTCGATGGCTGCAGACACGACGCGCCTGCGCGAAGGAGCTGAAGTGGCGTTCTTTCCGCCGGTGACAGGTGGATGAAGACAGGTGGATGAGGACACGTGGATGAGAACAGGCGGTTGATTCCAGAAAGGCGATCGATGGCGGTTCGCATCCAGCAGGAGCCTTTCGACGTAGCCGCAGAGCTGGCCGCACTGCATGGCCAGGACGCCGCGGTGGGCGCACTGGCGGTCTTTGTCGGTGTTGCGCGCGATATGAACGAAGGGCGCAAAGTGCTGCAAATGACGCTGGAGCACTACCCGGGGATGACGGAGAGTGCGCTGGAGGACATCGTCGTACAGGCGCGGCAGCGCTGGAACATCATCGACGCAGTGATCGTGCACCGGGTCGGAACGATCGCTCCACGCGACCCGATCGTCCTGGTGGCCGTCAGCAGTATGCACCGGCACGATGCATTCGACGCGTGCCGTTTCCTGATCGACTACCTGAAAACCGACGCACCTTTCTGGAAGAAGGAAAGCACGCCGCAGGGGTCGCACTGGGTCGAGGCACGCGCGTCGGACGAGGTAGCGTGCGCGATTTGGCAGCGCTCGGACCCGCCCGAATCGCCTCGCTGACTAGATGCCGCGCCACGCCTTTTGGATGGCTTTCGGCGCGGTCGGCCTGGGATCCGCGCTCGGGGCATGGGCGCGCTGGTGGTTGGGTTTGCGGCTCAATCCGCTGTTCCCGACGATTCCGCTTGGAACCCTGGCGGCGAACCTGATCGGCGGCTACCTGGTCGGGGTGGCGGTTGCACTGTTCGCGCAGAACGAGGGGCTCGCTCCCGAATGGCGGCTGTTCGCGATCACCGGTTTCCTTGGTGGGTTGACGACCTTCTCGACCTTCTCGGCGGAGGTTGTCGCACTGCTGACGCGGGGGCAGCTTTCCTGGGCGGTTGTGACCGCGGCCGCGCACCTGGTCGGCTCGCTGCTGCTGACGGCGCTGGGAATAGCGATGGTGCGCGCGCTCGGCTGAATTCTATCGTCGGCGATGGTTGAAATTGGCGTGCAGGCGCCCAAACTACCCACCAGGACGAACCCCTAAGGGTGTTGCCGTGCCATGCGACAGGACCGTTTGACCACCAAATTCCAGGAGGCGCTCGCCGACGCGCAGTCGATCGCGGTCGGCAACGACCATCCGTACATCGAACCGCTGCACGTGCTGGCCGCGATGCTGCGCCAGCCCGACGGCGCCGCGCGCTCGCTGCTGCAGCGGGCCGCAGTGGCGACGGGCCCGTTGGCGGCGTCGGTCGACGCCGCGCTCAAGCGCGTGCCACAGGTGCAGGGTACCGGCGGACAGGTTCAGATCGGGCGGGACCTGGTGGGGCTATTGAACCAGGCCGACAAAGAAGCGCAGCGGCGCGCAGACGCCTACATCGCGAGCGAGATGTTCCTGCTGGCGCTGGCCGATGACAAGAGCGAAGCCGGCCGCGTGGCGCGCGAACACGGGCTGGTGCGCAAATCCCTGGAAGCGGCGATCGACGCTGTGCGCGGCGGTGCCGGAGTCGATTCCCCGGAATCGGAAGGGCAGCGTGAGGCGCTGAAGAAATACACGATCGATCTGACCGAGCGTGCCCACCAGGGCAAGCTCGACCCGGTGATCGGACGCGACGACGAGATACGCCGCACGATCCAGATCCTGCAGCGGCGCACCAAGAACAATCCGGTGCTGATCGGTGAGCCCGGGGTCGGCAAGACGGCCATCGTCGAGGGGTTGGCACAACGGATCGTCAATGAGGAGGTCCCGGAGACGCTCAAAGGCAAGCGCGTCTTGACGCTCGACCTAGCGGCCATGCTTGCCGGCGCCAAATACCGCGGCGAATTCGAGGAGCGCCTGAAGGCCGTCTTGAAGGAGATCGCGGCCGAGGAGGGACGCACGATCGTGTTCATCGACGAGATCCACACGGTGGTGGGTGCCGGCAAGGCCGAAGGGGCCATCGATGCCGGCAACATGCTGAAGCCGGCACTGGCGCGTGGCGAGCTGCACTGCATCGGAGCCACGACGCTGAACGAATACCGCAAGTACATCGAGAAGGATGCGGCGCTGGAGCGCCGCTTCCAGAAGGTGCTGATCGACGAGCCGAGCGTCGAATCCACGATCGCGATCCTGCGGGGCCTGCAGGAGCGCTATGAACTGCACCACGGCGTCGAGATCACCGATCCGGCGATCGTCGCGGCGGCCGAGCTGTCGCACCGGTACATCACCGACCGCTTCCTGCCGGACAAGGCGATCGACCTGATCGACGAGGCGGCCGCACGCATCAAGATGGAGATCGACTCCAAACCCGAAGCGATGGATCGGTTGGATCGGCGCCTGATCCAGCTGAAGATCGAGCGCGAAGCGGTCAAGAAGGAGAGTGACGAGGCTTCGCGCCGGCGCCTGGAGCTGATCGAAAGCGAGATCCGACGCTTGGAGCGCGAATACGCCGATCTGGACGAGCTGCTGCGCGCGGAAAAGGCCGCCGTCCAGGGCGCGGCACAGATCAAGGCCGAAATCGATCGCCTGAAAGCCCAGATGAGCGAGCTGCAGCGTCGCGGCCAGTACGACAAGCTGGCCGAGATCCAGTACGGGAAACTGCCCGCGCTGGAGCGCCAGCTGAAGGAAGCGGAGTCGGGTGGCGGCAAACGGGAATTCAAGCTGCTGCGCAAGGAGGTCGGCGCCGAGGAGATCGCCGAGGTCGTATCGCGCGCCACTGGCATCCCGGTGGCCAAGATGATGCAGGGAGAGCGCGAGAAGCTGCTCAAAATGGAGGAGCACTTGCACGCGCGCGTGGTTGGGCAGGACGAGGCGGTGCGCCTCGTGTCCGATGCGATCCGCCGCTCGCGCGCGGGGCTGGCCGACACGGGCCGCCCGTACGGGTCGTTCCTGTTCCTTGGCCCGACCGGGGTCGGCAAGACCGAGTTGTGCAAGGCGCTGGCCGAGTTCCTCTTCGACAGCGAAGAGCACCTGATCAGGATCGACATGTCCGAATACATGGAGCGCCACTCGGTTGCGCGCCTGATCGGTGCGCCGCCGGGCTACGTCGGCTACGAGGAGGGCGGGCAGCTCACCGAGCAGGTGCGGCGCAAGCCGTACAGCGTGATCCTGCTGGACGAGGTGGAAAAGGCGCACGGCGACGTGTTCAACGTGCTGCTGCAAGTGCTGGACGACGGCCGCATGACCGACGGCCAGGGGCGCACGGTCGATTTCAAGAACACGGTGATCGTGATGACCTCGAACCTGGGCTCGCACGACATCCAGCGCATGGCGGGCCAGGACCCGGACCTGATCAAGGAGGCGGTGATGGGCGAAGTGCGCCGGCATTTCCGTCCCGAGTTCGTCAACCGCATCGACGAGATCGTCGTGTTCCGGGCGCTCGACCGCCAGCAGATCGAGGCGATCGCGCGGCTGCAGCTGCGGCGCCTCGAGGCACGCCTGTCCGCGCAGGATCTGAAGCTGGTGGTCAGCGACGCGGCCCTGGCGGAGATTGCCAAGGCGGGGTTCGACCCGGTCTACGGAGCGCGGCCGCTGAAACGGGCGATTCAGCAGCAGATCGAGAACCCGATCGCGAAGCTGGTGCTGGAAGGGAGGGTCGGACCGAAGGACGTGGTGCCGGTCGATTTCAAGGACGGACGCTTCTCGTTCCAGCGGACCGTGCACTGATGTCACGAGCGGAAACGACCACAATCTGATCGACCAGGCAAAGTCTTAAAGCGAAGCGCAACGCAGGCGCACGTAGCGCATTCGGGCCGTATTGCAACGGGCACCCTGACCGAATACCCTGAGGGCTCGGGGAAAACCCCGGGGAGAGGCAAGCAAATGGTCCGGGATGAGCGCTCTAGAGGCGCGCCGCCCTACTGCGAGCGGCGTCCATCACGTTGGTCTTGCTTGCCGGTGCTTCTTGCGGTGGTGGTGGAGGTGGTGGGTCACCCCCTCCGCCGCCTCCACCCCCTCCGCCACCGCCACCTGCCGCAGCGATGTCCTTGTTCGCCGGGAATACAGCTGGCGGCAACGTCGACGCCACCGGGGCGGCTGCGTCCTTCATCGACCCGAATGGAGTCGCGATTGCCGCGGACGGTAGCCTGTACGTTGCGGACAGCGCCAACGACACGATTCGAAAAGTTACCGCAGCAGGGATCGTCACGACTTTCGCCGGAAGCTGGTTTGCTGGAAGCTCCGACGGCACAGGCACAGCGGCGCGCTTCCATAATCCTCTTGCGATCGCCATCGACGCCGGTGGAACGCTATATGTCGGCGGCGACGGCGTGATCCGGAAAGTGAGCCCGTCTGCCGTGGTCTCGACCTTTGCAGGTGCCGATGGCGTCCCGGGAAGTGCCGATGGGCAGGGAAGTTCGGCTCGCTTCGGTGTCAGCCCCTCGGGCTCGGGCATCGCCCTGGACACGAGCGGCAATGTCTACGTTTCCGATTCCCCCAACAACACGATACGTAAGATCGACGCTTCCGGAAACGTCACGACCTTTGCCGGAACCGCGGGAGTTACGGGCTCCGCCGACGGCACCGGCCCTATGGCCAGTTTCAGCTTTCCGTGGGGCATCGCGGTCGATGGAAGCGGCAATCTCTTCGTTGCGGATGCCCAGAACTACACGATCCGAAAGATCACGCCTGCGGGCGTGGTATCGACGTTCGCAGGGACGGCGGGTATGAGCGGTACTGCGGATGGGACCGGCGCCGCTGCAAGATTCAGTTTTCCAACCGGATTGACGTTCAATTCCACCGGCAATCTCTACGTGACGGACAACAACGCGATTCGGTCGATCACCCCGGCAGGGGTTGTGACGACGTTTGCCGGGAGTGCCACTGCGGGTCACGCGGATGGCTCTGGGTCAGCCGCCAGCTTCAATAATCCCGTTGGCATGGCGTTCGATGCAACCGGAAACCTTTTCGTCGTCGATAGCACTAGCGGCACCTTGCGGAAGGTGACACCGGCAGGGCTGGTGACCACCTTTGCCGGGACACCGGCTCTGGGTGGTGGGCTGGGTGGGCTCATCGACGGCACAGGCTCCGCGGCTCGTTTCTTTGGTCCAGAGGGTCTTGCGACCGACAGTGCCGGCAATGTGTATGTTGCCGATACATTCGACAGCGCTGTTCGCAAAATCAGTCCTTCGGGAGCGGTATCGACCCTGCTGCCGCCCGTTCTCAATCAATACCGGCAGCCAAGCGGGCTGGCGATCGACACTGGCGGGAACCTTTACGTCGCCGATTCCTTCTTGAACACGATCGGAAAGCTGACGCCCGCCGGTGTGTTCACGGTCTTTGCCGGGTCCGGCACCGCCGGCAGTGCCGACGGGACCGGCGCAGCTGCCAGCTTCAATTCGCCATCGGCGATCGCGGTCGACTCGGGCGGAACCCTGTACGTTGCCGACTCCGGGAACAACACGATTCGCAACATCACTTCGGAGGGAGTCGTCACCACCCTGGCGGGTACCCCGGGCACGACGGGGCACGCCGACGGTGTCGGGGCCGCCGCGAGCTTCAATTTCCCAGAGGGGATCGCAGTCGATGCAAGCGGCAATATTTTTGTATCCGATTCCATCAACAACACGATCCGCGAGATCTCGCCTGGCGGAACGGTGACAACCCTCGCCGGGATGCCTGGAGTGGAAAGCGATGCCGATGGCACAGGCGCAGCTGCGGGGTTCTACTTCCCCTTTGGAATCATGATCGATACCAGCGGCGATCTGCTCGTTGCCGACTATGGGAACGCCACGATCAGGAAGGTCACAAAGGCCGGAGTCGTCACCACCGTCGCGGGCGTCGCCGGTACACGAAGTTTTCAGTCGGGCGCATTGCCGGGCTTGTTGTGCTATCCGGCCGGCCTGGTTCGATCCGGCACGACGCTGTACGCGACGATGAACAACGCAGTCATCCAAATCACCAACTTCCCTTGAAAGGACGTGGTGCAAACGCAGCGAGATGAGCGCGCACCGAGGCCAGCCCGCAGATCACGAGCACGACCACAGCGAGCTGTCGCCGATGGACGCGCGTGTGCGCGCACTCGAGACGGTGCTGGCGCAAAAGGGCTACATCGACCCGGCGGCGCTGGACGTGCTGATCGATACCTATCAGACCAGGGTCGGTCCTCGCAACGGTGCCCGCGTCGTTGCCAAGGCGTGGGTTGATCCGAAGTATCGCCAATGGCTACTCACGGACGCTACCGCCGCGATCGCATCGCTGGGTTACAGCGGGCGCCAGGGCGAGCACATGGTGGTGCTGGAGAACACGCCCGCGCGGCACCACATGGTGGTTTGCACGCTTTGCAGTTGCTACCCGTGGGCGGTTCTGGGCCTGCCGCCGGTCTGGTACAAGAGCGCACCGTACCGCTCGCGCGCGGTGCGGGAGCCGCGCGGGATCTTGCAGGAGTTCGGTGTCACGCTGCCTGAAAGCACGGAGGTTCGGGTATGGGACTCCACGGCGGAAGTGCGCTACCTCGTGCTGCCGATGCGCCCGGGCGGGACCGACGGTCTGAGCGAGGAGCAGTTGGCCGCGCTTGTCACCCGCGACTCGATGATCGGCACGGGATTGCCGCTCGCGCCTGCCGCACCACCGCGATGAAAACTGCGACCCACCCGGCGCACGCGCCGTATGTCACTCACGCCGATCTGGGAGGCCGACTCGGCTACGGCCGAATACACCCCGAACCAGAAGGTGTGCTGTTCCACGCGTCCTGGGAACCACGGGTGCTGGCCCTGACGCTGGCCGCCGGCGCCACCGGAGCGTGGAATCTCGACATCAGCCGCAGCGCGCGCGAAACGCTGCCCGACTACGCGCGCCTGACCTACTACGAGATCTGGTTCGCCGCGCTGTGGAAGCTGCTGATCCAGCACGAACTGGTCACGCCGCGGGAGGCGGCAAGCGGCAGCGCTCGTACACGAGCGCGACCGGTGCCACGCAAGCTGATGGCCTCCGACGTGGCCGCGTCGCTGGCCCGGGGTTCACCCACGCATCGATCTATCGAGCTGCCGGCACGCTACGCAGTGGGCGATGCGGTGCGCTTGTATGCGAGCGAAATACCCCATCACACCCGGCTGCCTCGCTACATGCGAGGGAAGGTTGGGACGGTCGAGCGTGTTCATGGTGCCCATGTCTTCGCGGACGCGCACGCGCTCGGGCGAGGCGAAGATCCTCGCTGGCTCTACACCGTTGCGGTTCGCGGCACCGATCTGTGGCCGGCGCAGGAGGATGCCCATGAGGCAGAGCGTCTTACGGTCTCGATCGACGCCTGGGAGCCATATCTGGAGCCTGCATGACGGGCAGGATTGCCGTGTCTGCCGTGGACGTGGCCCCTGCGGCTCACGAGGCGCCGCACTTCGCCGAGCCGTGGCAGGCGCACGCATTCGCGATCGTCGTCCAACTGCACGAACAGGGACTGTTCACCTGGCGCGAGTGGGCCGATACCCTGGCGCAGCAAATCGCCGCCGCCCAGGCGGCCGGTGATCCGGATCGCGGCGATACGTACTACTCGCACTGGCTGGCTGCGTTAGAGACGATCGTCGCGCGCAAAGGCGCGACATCCGCCAGCGATCTGGAGCGTGTCGCGCGCGCCTGGGACTGTGCCGGGCGACGCACGCCGCACGGCACCCCGATCGAGCTTCGCGCGGAGGATTTCGCGGACTGAAATCGTCCGTTGCGAAGCCGTTTGCTCCACGGCGCCGACGGTCACGCCTCGACGATGAACGCGCCGTTCATGTCCTCGTGGCCCGAGCCGCAGAAGACGTCGCAGAAGAACGGGAACGTGCCGGCTTTGTCCGGTTTCAACTCCAGCCGCGTTACCCTGCCGGGCAGGATGTCGCTCCGAAGCTTCAGGTCGGGACAGTTGAAGCCCATCACGACATCGAGCGAGCGCAGCTCCAGGGCGACCGCCTCGCCGACTTTCAAGTGGATCTCATCCGGATCGTATGTGAACCTCTTCGCCACGATTGCAATCGTGCGCGCCTCGCCTTCCGCACGCACGCGCCAGGCTGGCAGCGCAAGACCCAACCCGCCCGCGGCTGCGAACGCCAACGCGCGGCGGCGGGTTAGAACGATCGCAGCGCCCATCGTTCACGCTCCTTGTACCGGGCGTTCTTCCAACTCGTAGTAGGCGCGCGCCGCATCGGCTTCGACTTCGCGCCAACCCAGGCCGCGATAGGGCGCCGCCGGATCCCACGCAATCGGGGTGCGCTTGGGCTGCGAGCCGGGCGCCGGCAGCGGGAACATCAGGGACTTGGCCGCGTGGTGTGCGATGCGCCCGGTCATGTGATGGTGCTCCTGATGAATGTGCCCATAGAAGACGGTGACATGTTCGAACGGCTCCAGCAGCGTGATCGCCTGTGCGCCATCGCGTGTTGCCCAGTCCCACTGCGGGTACATATCGAACAGCGGGCGGTGCGTTAGCACAACGATCGGATCGCCGCGTGGCCGGTTCGCCAGATCGCTGCCCAGCCACGCCAGCTGTTCCTCGCCGATGGCTGCGCGCGGGTCCGAAACATTGTCCACCACGATGAAATGCACGCCCTTGTGATCGAACGTGTAGTGCGTCTTGCCGAAGTACTCCTGGAACGCCTCACCGCGATCGAGCGAGGCGTCGTGCTCGCCCGGCATGAAGTGAATCGTCTTGACGTTCAGCTTCGCGATCTGGTCGCGCACCTGGTCCATCCGCATGCGCCGCTCCTTGGGATCGTCCGTGCTGTGCGTCAGGTCGCCCGTGAAGACTACGAAGTCGGGAGGCTGAGCGAGGGCGTTGACCGCGGCAATCGCCTTTGGCAGCGTGCCGCGCGAATCGGGATTGGGCGGGCCCTCGAATCCCCAGTGCAGATCGGAGAGCTGGACGAAGTGGAACTCTGCGGTCGAGCCGCCGGGCGATGCGCAGCCGCCGGTGGCCAGGCTCGAGGCGAATGCAACTCCGCCGTAGCCGCATAGCCGCAGGAAATCGCGCCGATCGATCCTTTGAGTCATGTCGGTTCCCCCGGTTTCGGGCGCGCCGGCGAAAGGGTCAAGAAAAAGGGTCAAAGAGGAGGCGCGCCGCTTCCCCGTGCGATACCGGCCCTGCTCCAGAAATTATTCCCGCCACCCCCGGAACGCGGGATGCGGGTTGCGCGACGGCACCCGTGGGTCGTGGACGCTGCCGGGCCGTGCCGGTCCGGGGCGGCATCAGTGCAGCGGCGCCGACGGCTGATCTTCCCCATCATCCGGGGGCTCGGTGTGCACCGCATGGCCGGAAGCGTTGGGAAACATCGGGGCTCCGCAGTCGTCGCAGAACTCGAGGGGGAAGCGGTGCGCGTGGGTCACCAGGCGAACGATGCCGAACCGGCGCAACGCCGCCTCGATCTCCTCGAGCGAGCGCTCCTCGTCGTCGCCGAGCAGCGGCCACACCACGCCCTCGATGACCACGTCATCTTCCGCCGCCTTGGAGATACCGATCCGGATCTCCGGAGGCGATCGCTCGCGTTTCTCCTCGAAAGGCGCAATCGTCGCCTGCAGGCCGGAAGGTGTCAGATCGAACGACAGCTTCAGGTACGAGATGGCAGCCTCCAGCGAGAACTCACGCAACTCGCGGTCGGCCTGTCGCAGGGCGGCATGGAATGCGCCCGGGGCCACCGTACGGAACTTGCACCCGGTCATCACCGGCGTGAGCACGCTATCCACCTGCTCCCGGAACGCCTGCAGCGCACTGATCTTGGAATCGGGATCCACGCCGGTTTGCTGCCAGTGGAACAGCGGACTGGCCTGAGGTACGACGATGGCCGCCAGCAGATAGCGCGCATCGGCGAGCATCGCGATCGGTTCGCGCAGGCTCTTGCCGTCGACCTTCAGCCGGCCATCCTGGGCCGCAGCCGAAAACATCTGCTCGGCCATATCGCGTACCTCACCCAGGGATTCAGGCAGTTGGTCGATCGAGAACAGAAAATCGGCCACGGCGCAGCGCGCTCCGCGGGGCGCCAAGTGCCCGACCACGTGCACCAGCACGTTTTCGAGCACCGAGGCGCTCAGCCTTGTTGCCGGCAGACGGTAGCGGGACCAGGCCAGCACCGGGATCGCCAGCAACAGCGCGTCGTGCGGCTTGCCGTCGATTTCCACCCCAGTGCTTTCAGCGCACGACTCGGCCAGATCGGCCAGATCGTCGTACGCACGCGGGTGATCTGCGCTCAGTTCGTCCAGCGCCGCTTCCACCGCGTCGCCGAAACCGCGCGCGAGCCGGTCGTTCACCAGTTCGACCAGGCGGCGTTCCCACAGGCGATCCTCCAGCCGGCTGCCGGATTCGGATAGCCGGCGCGCGAGTTTGGCAAGTGTGTCGGCATCCGCCTGATGGCGGGCACGCGAAATGAAGCGGTTGCGGCGCATGAAAGTGCAGTGACCTGGGAAATATTTGGCAGCCGTTATTATCCCATTGCCGCCACGACCTTCCGTTACGCCGCACACGATGAGCACAGCAACGCTGCAGAAGCCCTGGCAGCGCGAAGCCGCTACGATCGGATGGATCAGCCTGGCGCATGGCACATCGCATTTCTTCCATCTGCTGCTGCCGCCGCTGTTTCCCGCGCTGATGTCCCAGCTCGGGTTGAGTTTTACGCGGTGCGGCCTGCTGATGTCCGTGTTCTTCCTCGTCAGCGGCGTCGGGCAGGCGCTCGCAGGTTTCGTAGTCGACCGTGCAGGGCCGTTGCCTGTTCTGTTGTCCGGCATCGGTGCGCTTGCGTGCGCAGGGGTCCTGCTCGGCTGGTCGAGCGACTACCATCAGCTGCTGGCGGTGGCGGCAATCGCCGGAGCCGGTAATTCGATCTTTCACCCTGCCGACTTCACGATTCTGAACCGCAACGTGACCGGTTCGCGCCTCGGTCATGCGTTCTCTTCCCACGGGCTCGCCGGCAACCTCGGGTGGGCAGCCGGCGCGATGTTCATGGGCGGGGTTGCGGCCACTGCCGGTTGGCACGCCGCCGGCTTCGGAGCGGGCGTCGTAGCTCTGGTTGTTCTTGCGATCCTGCTGGCGCGGCGCAGTGCGCTGGCGGTGGCGTTGCCGTCGCACACTGGAGGTGTCGCGGGACTTGCGGCGAATGCCGGCACGCGCACCTCGCCCTTCGGATTTCTCGGGTCGGGCGCCGTCTGGATGTGCTTCGTGTTCTTCTTCCTGGCGACCGGAGCATTCGCGGTGTTGCAGAACTTCGCCCCATCGCTGCTGGGACACGTATACGGGTTGAGCGGCGCGCTTGCGACGACCGGCCTGACCGCCTATCTGCTCGGCAGCGGTGCCGGCACCTTTGTCGGCGGCTTTGTCGCCGCTCGCACCGACCGCAACGAGACCGTGGTGGCGGCAGCTCTCGGAGCCGCGGCATTGCTCTCCATATGGCTCGCGTTCGGGGCGGTACCCGGCTGGGCGCTGCTCGGCGTGCTGGCCCTGATGGGCTTTGGCGCCGGTGTCGCTGGGCCGAGCCGCGATTTGTTGGTTCGGCGCGCAGCCACTGCACGTTTTGGCGCCTCTTCGTATGGCCGTGTCTATGGCTTCGTCTATTCCGGCCTGGACGCGCGTATGGCCGTGATACCGGTGTTGTTCGGAGGCCTGCTCGACGCCGGTCTGTTCCGGGCCGCACTGGTCGGCATCGCGGCATTGCAGGTCGGCGCGCTGCTCACTGCGCTGGGCGTACGCGGCGACAGCGACTCTCCGCGGTCACACTCGCTCGCAAGCTGACGCGGCCGCCGTCCGCACCACTTCATTGCCGTTTCCGCGGGGCAGGGCCGAGGCCCTTTTTCAGGCGATGAAGCTAATTTCTTGATGTGAAATATCTGCTTGTGCGTGGCAATAAGATCCATTTCAGGTTCAAAATTGTGTTGCCGTATTGCGATATGAACTCTATATGCTGTTGATAGGAATGGCTTAATTTTAGCGTCTTATATATGACACATGCCTTGCTGCACTGCTTCACGAAATCTACGATTCCCCGATCGCCGTCCAGCAAATCACTGCACTAGTGCACGTCTTTCCGGGGGAGATCGCGATGACCGCTCGCAAGCAAGAGGCCCAGCACCTGCAGAAGGAATGGACCGAAAACTCGCGCTGGAACGGCGTGCGGCGAAGCTACAGCGCCGAAGACGTGATCCGCCTGCGAGGCTCGATCGGCGTCGAGTACACGCTGGCTCGACGCGGCGCGCAGCGACTGTGGCAAATGCTTACCAGCGAGCCGTTCGTCAATTCGCTCGGCGCACTCACCGGCAACCAGGCCATGCAACAGGTAAAGGCGGGGCTGCGTTCGATCTACCTTTCGGGATGGCAGGTGGCGGGTGACGCCAATCTGGCGGGCGAGATGTATCCCGACCAGTCGCTGTATCCGGTCAATTCGGTTCCTTCGGTGGTCGCCCGAATCAACAACGCGCTGATGCGTTGCGACCAGATCCAGTGGATGGAGGGGAAGAATCCAGGTGATCCCGATTACGTGGACTACTTTGCGCCGATCGTCGCGGATGCAGAGGCCGGCTTCGGCGGAGTGCTGAACGCGTTCGAGCTGACAAAGGCGATGATCGCCGCTGGCGCTGCGGGCGTGCACTTCGAGGATCAGCTCGCGTCCGTGAAGAAGTGCGGCCACATGGGAGGCAAGGTGCTGGTTCCGACGCGCGAAGCGATCGAGAAGCTCTGCGCGGCGCGATTGGCGGCCGATGTGACGGGTGTGCCGACCGTGCTGATCGCGCGGACGGACGCGGAGGCGGCAGATCTGGTGACATCGGATGTCGACGACAACGACCGTCCCTTCCTGACCGGCGAGCGGACCGTGGAGGGCTTCTATCGGACGAAACCCGGGCTGGCGCAAGCTGCATCGCGTGGACTCGCGTATGCGCCGTACGCGGACCTGCTGTGGTGCGAGACCGGCAAACCGGATCTTGCATTCGCGCGGGCGTACGCGGAAGCGATCCACCGGCAGTTCCCGGGCAAAATGCTCGCGTACAACTGCTCTCCCTCGTTCAACTGGAAGAAGAACCTGGACGATGCGACGATCGCGCGCTTCCAACGCGAGCTCGCCGCCATGGGGTACAAGTACCAGTTCATCACGCTCGCCGGCTTCCACAGCCTGAACTTTTCGATGTTCCAGTTGGCGCATGGTTATGCGCGCCGGCAAATGAGCGCGTTCGTGGAGTTGCAGCAGGCCGAGTTCGCGGCGGCGGAGGACGGCTTCAGCGCCGTCAAGCATCAACGCGAGGTCGGAACCGGCTACTTCGATGCGGTCACGCAGACGGTCCAGCGGGGCGAATCGTCGACTACCGCGTTGCACGGATCGACCGAAGACGAGCAATTCTTCCCCGGAAGCGGAGAGCGGAAGGCTGCCTGAGCAGGATCCTGCTCCCGTTGTGCCGATGCAACGCGTGGTTGCATCGCCACTTGTGAACGGTCGAGGTGCGACCTATGCTGCGCCGCGCCTGCTAGTTTGCGCGGAAGCGCCGGAGGGAGAAGGGCGGAGAGGAGTGTCTATGGACACCTCCAGAACAACAATACGACGCTAGAATACAAAGAACTCGAAGCCGCCTGCTTGGCGGTTTTTTTTTGCCGCCGCCACCCGACGAGGCCCCAATATACTGCGCGCGGTGCGCGGCGGAGCACGACAGCAAAACGGAGGCGGGGCATGGCGAGGGCGCTGAGCGCGGTTCTGTTCGACCTGTACGGGACTTTGCTGGACGTGCATTCGGTCGCCGCGCGCGCCGACCAATTGTTCTCGGGTCGCGGGGCGGTGCTGGCGCAGTTGTGGCGCGACAAGCAGATTGAGTACAGCCGACTGCGCACGATGTCCAACCGCTATGTTCCATTCACGCAAGTGGTCGAGGATGCGCTGCAGTACGCGTGCGACGCTCTGCACCTGCCGCTGGACGCGGCGGGGCGGGGCCTTCTGATGCACGAGTTCACGCAACTGGCGCCGTTCGTGGATACGGTTCCAGCCCTGCGAAGGCTCGCCGCAGCCGGGCTTACGGTCGGAGTGCTGACCAACGGCGACCCGGGTCAGCTCGAGGACGCGTTGTGCGGCGCCGGTCTGGACGAATACTTCGACGTGTTGTTGTCCGCCGATCAGGCGCGTGCCTACAAGACCGCCGCGGCCGTCTACGAGTTGGGGCCGCTGACGCTGGGTCACCCGGCGACGGAACTGCTTCTGGTGAGTGGTAACGCCTGGGACGCGATCGGCGCAAAGTGGTACGGTTATCGCACATTCTGGGTGAACCGCTCCTCGGCGCCGCTGGATCGCCTCGGGGAGCGTCCCGACGGCATCGGACGCTCCCTGGACGAAGCGGTCGATTTCGCTCTTCGGTTGCACGGTGGAGGGACGTAATGAGTGGTAGTTCGGGCGTGGTGGTTCCCGCGCTCGTCAAACCAGGCTTCGACTCGATCCTGACTCCCCCGGCCCTGCAGTTCCTGGCTCGCCTGCACCGCGAATTCGAGCCGCGACGGCATCGGCTTCTGGCGCTGCGGGCGGAGCGCGCGGCGCGCATCGACCAGGGCCTGCGACCCGACTTTCCTGCCGAAACGCGCGATGTACGCGTCAGCGACTGGCGCATCGCGCCGCTGCCGGCGCCGTTGGTGCGCCGGCGGGTCGAAATCACCGGTCCGGTGGAGCGCAAGATGGTGATCAACGCGCTCAATTCGGGCGCGGACGCCTACATGGCGGATTTCGAAGACAGCAACACTCCGAACTGGGACAACCAGATACAGGGGCAGGTGAACCTGGTCGATGCGGTGCGTCGGCGCATTTGGTTCTCCTCGCCGGACGGTCGCGTGTACCGCCTAAACGACCAGACCGCGACACTGCTGGTGCGGCCGCGTGGGTGGCACCTGGATGAGAAGCATGTCCTGGTCGATGGCCAGCGCGTATCGGGCGGGTTGTTCGATTTCGCGCTGTTCATGGCGCACAACGGGCGCGAGCTGGCCGAGCTTGGCCAGGGTCCGTACTTCTACCTGCCCAAGCTCGAGTCGCATCTGGAGGCGCGGCTATGGAACGACGTGTTCGTGTTCGCACAGGAAGAGCTCGGCATCCCGCGCGGCACGATCAAGGCGACTGTGCTGGTCGAAACCATCCTGGCCGCGTTCGAGATGGACGAGATCCTGTACGAGCTGCGCGAACATTCGGCCGGCCTGAACGCCGGTCGATGGGACTATATCTTCTCGTGCATCAAGAAATTCCGAGGGGACAGCCAGTTCTGCCTGGCCGACCGCGCGCTCGTCACGATGACGGCGCCCTTCATGCGGGCCTATTCGCTGCTTTTGCTGAAGACCTGCCATCGCCGGGGTGCGCCCGCGATCGGCGGAATGAGCGCGCTGATCCCGATCAAGAGCGATCCTGCCGCCAACGAACGGGCGCTGGCGGGCGTGCGCGCGGACAAGGCACGCGAGGCCGGCGACGGCTACGACGGCAGCTGGGTTGCGCACCCGGGCCTGGTGCAGATCGCGATGCTCGAATTCGGCCGCATCCTGGGGGAACGTCCCAACCAGATCGACAAGCAGCGTGACGATGTCGCCGAGCGGGCGGCCGATCTGCTGCGCTTCGAGCCCGAAGTGCCGATCACCGAAGTAGGCTTGCGGATGAACATCAACGTCGGCATCCACTACCTCGGCTCGTGGCTGGGCGGCAACGGATGCGTGCCGATTCACAACCTGATGGAGGATGCGGCAACGGCCGAAATCTCGCGCTCGCAGGTATGGCAGTGGATCCGATCACCGAAAGGAAGCCTCGAGGATGGGCGCAAGGTCAGCGCGCGCCTCGTGCGAGCCCTGATCCCTGAAGAACTGGCGAAAGTGAAGTCGGTCGCCGAGGGCGACCTCGCCAACTACGACCGCGCGGCACGGATCTTCGAGGGCATGTCCACCGCCGATGAGTTCCCCGAGTTCCTGACGCTGCCGCTGTACGAGGAACTCGAGTAAGCGGCCCCGCGCGAGCGCTTTCGGGCCGCTTCCCGAGCGCCTGCCGGCTTTACTTCAGCTTCGCCTTCAGATTGTCCAGGCCGAGGCTGTAGATGCCGCGGATCGTCTTGACCGCGTCGGCGTCGGCGGTGCCTTCCTTGGCTTTGAAGTGCGAACTCCACGTGACGACACAGCCCGACTTCGAGCCCTTCACCTGAATTGTCGAGACGTATTCGGTCACCGGCAGCGGGCTGTCGATGATCCGATACGTGTACGAGAGCGCCTTCGGCTGATAGCGCTCGAGCCGTTCGGTGATCTTGGCGCCGTCTTTGGTGGTGAGCACCCGCACGGTGCCGTGCGCGTTGCCCTTGCCGGAAGTGATCTCGGTGCTCGCAATAGCTGGATGCCAGTTCTGCCAGCTGTCGAAGTCCTTGATCGTTTCCCACGCTTTCTCGGGCGGAACCGGCAGGTCGACCTTCTCCTTGACCGACAGCACATTCGCGGCAAATGCACCCGTCGCCATCAACGCCATCGCCACGCCAACCATCGCGCCCCGAACGAACGATCCCTTCATCGCAATCTCCTGTTATGGTTCTGGTGTTCGAGGGCCACCGGTTCAGCAAACCGCCGGCCCGAAACTCGCAACCCGTGCCTTCTCGCACGGGACCGCGCGTCGCGCGATTGTACGAGCGCCGTGCGGCCTGCGACAGCGGTTCGAGGGATGCGAGGATCGATCATGACTGCGCGCCGCCGCTTTCTGCTATCCACCCTGGGGGCCGCCGGTGCCCTGATCGTCGGCTGGGCGGTCGCCCCTCCGGCCGGCCGGCTTGGCTCGGGGTCGCCGGAGCGACGCCCGGTAGCGCTCAATGGCTGGGTGATGATCGGCGCCGATGGCGTCGTAGAGGTGGTCGTGCCCCGCAGCGAGATGGGGCAGGGGATCAGCACCGCGCTGCCGATGCTGGCTGCAGAGGAACTCGACGTCGCACTGACGCAGGTTCGGGTAGTGCCCGCGCCGGACGAACCTATCTATGGCAACGTTGCAGTGTTTCTTCGCGCCGATGCCGACCCGGAATACGGGATCGGGACGCGCCTCGAGCAATGGTTCGCCGCCAAGATGGCGCGTGATCTGGGCGTGCAGATCACGGGAGGCAGTTCCAGCGTGCGCGACTGCTGGATGCCGATGCGGCAGGCGGGCGCCGCCGCCCGGCACATGATCGTCGAAGCGGCCGCTCGGCGCTGGCGCGTCTCGATGTCCGACTGCTCGACACAAGACGGGGTCGTAAGCGGCCCGGGCGGCCGGTCGCTGAGCTATGGCGAGCTGGCGCAGGAGGCCGCGCAGCTTGCTCCGCCCGACCGGATCGAGCTGAAGCAACCGGCCCAGTTCCGCCTGATCGGCCGGCCGATTTCGCGCAGCGACAGCGCCGCCAAGGTTAGCGGCAGTGCCATTTATGGCATCGACGTCCGGCTCCCCGGGATGCTGCATGCGGCCGTCCGCGGCTGCCCCCTTCTCGGTGGTGCCCTGCGCTCGTTCGATGCCAGCCCGACAGCGCAGGCCGCGGGTGTCGAACAGGTTCTCGCCTATCCAGGCGATGCCCGATGCGGCTGCCTCCCTGGAATCGCAGCGGTTGCCCACAACCACTGGCAAGCCGAGCAGGCTCTGACGCAGATACGGATCGACTGGGCCGCTCCTGCAGGCGACTCGCCCGACGGTGACGCCCTGATGCAGTCGATGCGCCGTGGGTTGGACGGGGCCGGCGGCTGGGTATTCGTTTCGAAGGGCGATGCGGTCGCGGCCCTGCGGTCGGCTGCTCGTGTGGTTCAGGCGGAGTACGAAGCCCCTTGGCTGGCCCATGCAGCGATCGAACCGATGAACTGCACCGCGCAGCTGCAAAATGGACGCCTGAAGTTGTGGGCGCCTACGCAGGCGCCGACGTTCGCACGATGGACCGCCGCCAGGATCGCCGGCATCCCGGCCAAGAAGATCGACCTGACCGTCACACAGCTCGGCGGCGGCTTCGGGCGCCGCCTCGAGAGCGACTTCATCGTGCCGGCTGTCCAGCTCGCCGTGCAACTGGCCCCGGCTCCGGTACAAGTGCTGTGGTCACGCGAGGAGGACTTCACCCATGACTTCTATCGGCCCGCCGCCGTGGCGCGCTTTCAGGGTGCGATCGACGCCTCGGGCCGCGCTTTCGCGTGGGTCAGCCGAACCGCCTCCGACGCCGTCGGTGCGCGGTTCCTGCGCAGGGCGCTGCCACTACCGGATGTGGACACGAAAGATTCCACCGCCGCCGAAGGACATTTTGATCAAGCCTATGAGTTCGAACATCAGCACTGCAGCCATGTTCGCGTCGCCTCGCCCGTGCCGATCGGCAACTGGCGCTCGGTCGGCCATTCGCACAACGCCTTTTTCACCGAATCGTTCATCGACGAACTGGCCCACGCAGCCGGCGCCGATCCGGTGCGCTTCCGCCTGTCCCTGCTGCAGCGGCACCCGCGTCATCGGGCCGTGCTGCAGCTGGCCGCGCAGAAAGCCGGCTGGCAGGGTCCGGCGCCGGCGCAGACCGCGCGAGGAGTTGCATTGCACGAGTCGTTCGGATCGATCGTCGCGCAGATCGTCGAGGTTTCCGTGAAGGACGGGCAACCGTCGGTGCGTCGCGTGGTGTGCGCCATTGATTGCGGAATCGCGGTGAATCCGCGCATCGTGGAGCAGCAGATCGAAGGTGCGGTGAATTTCGGTCTCGGAGCTGCGCTGCGTGAACGCATTACGATCCGCCAGGGGCGCATCGAACAGCGCAACTTTCCGCAGTACCTGTTGCTGCGGATCGGCGAAGCCCCCTTGGTCGAAACCCACGTGGTGCCGAGCGACCGTCCGCCGGCGGGAGTCGGCGAAATCGGCACGCCGCCGATCGCACCCGCCGTCGCGAACGCGCTGTTCGCGCTGACGGGCGTGCGGCGCCGCTCGCTGCCGTTGATCGCCGCGGTGGATCACTGACGGACGGCGCAAACGGCATAGGGGGCCACCGTGAGGCGGCGCCCCTGCCACACCACCCGGCGTGCGGGTCCGCACCGGGCGGTTCGAGGGGTTGAGGTCATGCGAGGCGGGGCACACCG
>Ga0187846_10000496_pt1 | contig 22988 bp, 20 predicted proteins | sample TC_taG_FD_161473 | JGI IMG/M metagenome (GOLD analysis project Ga0187846, IMG submission 161473) | Biofilm microbial communities from the roof of an iron ore cave, State of Minas Gerais, Brazil - TC_06 Biofilm (v2) | ecosystem: Environmental > Terrestrial > Deep subsurface > Cave > Wall biofilm...
GATCTTCGCAACCGGCTCAATTGCCTGGTGCGGCAGCCTCTCTCATAACAACTACCAGAACAACGTATCACGCATCACTGCGAATGTGCTGCGGCGCTTTGCCAGCGATGAACCGCTCGATGTGTGAGGCGCGGCGGCTTTGACGGACCGTTGCGCGCGGGCGTAATCTCGCGATTGACTGAAGCGCTTGCGGCTTCGGCGAATTCAATAGTGGAGGAGAAATCATGGGCGCAGCGGAAAATAAGGAACTCATTCGTAACATGTTCGCGGAATTGTCCAAGGGCAACGGCCAGGCCTTTTTCGACGCGATGGCCGACAACGTCCGCTTTACGATTATCGGCACTTCGAAATTTTCCGGTACGTTCAACGGCAAACAAGAATTCCTCAACAAGGTCATGACGCCGCTGTCGGCGCAGCTCGAAGGGGGACTCACCATCACGACGGACAACCTCATTGCAGAGGGTGACTATGTCGCGATGCAGGGGCGCGGCAACTCGCGCACTAAATCCGGCGGCACCTACAACAATACCTATTGTCAGGTCTTCCGCATCGCCAATGGGAGAGTGCAGGAGGTCACCGAATACCTCGACACTGAACTCGTCACCCGGGCTTTCGGGAAGTGACAGCGGCGCAGCGGCGCGACTGTCATCGTGAGCGCATTCGTCTCTGCGCTCCTCTGGGCAGGCTCCGCGAAGGCACCGCGAGCCGAGGCCGAGCGAAGCCCGCCCAAGCCCCGAGCACAGTGGGGCAGGATCTAGGCGAAGCGATTTTCTGGAGAACTCTCCCCGTCGCGGCAGAAGATGCGCGACCGTCTCTTCCTGTCAGAGATTGCCCATCTTCATGAGCGGAGAGAAAAGAATCGGGATTCCTCGCGCGGCAGCCACGCGCGGGAATGACAGAAAAGCGCGCATTCTCTTTGTTTGTCATTCTCGCGCGCGTGGCCGCCGCGCGTGAAGAATCCCGATCTCTTGCGGCTTAGGACCCAACGCAGAGAGAATCGACAGCCTCTGTCAGAGCGAGGCCATAAGGACATGTCCGTGCTTGCTGAGGACCGTGGTATTACACAATCGATGAAGCGCTTGCCCCTCGCCGGCGTCCGGGTCGTCGAATGCGGCGAGGGGGTCGCGGCGGCTTTCGCGACCAAGCTGATGACGCTGTTGGGGGCGGAAGTAATCAAGGTTGAATCGCCTGCCGGTGACTGCACGCGTTTTCGCGGTCCGTTTCTCGACGATAGGGTCGATCCCGAGAAAAGCGGTCTCTTCCTATACCTTAATGCGGATAAAAGCGGCATCAGCCTCGACCTCCAAGCCGCATCGGATCGAGCCAAGCTCGACGAATTGCTCGCTACAGCCAATATCCTGGTCCACAACATCCCGCCTTATGAACGTGCGTCTCTTCAGATGGAGAGCGCGGCAATTCATGCTGACCATCCGGATTTAATTGTCACTGGCATTTCGGCTTATGGCGATTGCGGGCCTCGGGTAGGCTGGCGAGCATATGAATTGAACATGATTCATGCCGGCGGGGTGGCCGCTCTCGCACCACTGTGTTCGAAACGTGCCGACCTGCCGCCGCTCAAGCTTTACGGTCACCCGGCGGAATTTCAGGCCGCCAATCATGCCGCATTCGCAACGTTGGCCGCGTGGTTCCATCGCTTACAGGGCGGCGACGGGCAAGTGATAGAGGTCTCGGCACAGGAATGCCTGGTGGCGATGCTCGAACTAAGCCTGCTCTTTTACACCTACATGGGTCTGCGAACCTCGCGCCTTGGCGGGCGGCTGCTCGGGCCGTGGAAGATCTTTGACTGCCGTAACGGAAAGCTTCTGCTCGCCTGCGTTGAGGAGCATCAATGGCAATCGCTGGTGCAGCTCATGGGGGAACCGGAATGGGCGCGCGAGGAGATCTTCAAGGATCGTCTAACGCGCGGGCGCAATTCCGACGCCTTGTCACTCTTGATGCAGGATTGGTTCAGCCAATGGGACGTGACCGAATTGTTTCATGCGTGCCAGCAGCGGCGGATACCCGCGGCACCGGTCAACCAGATGGCCGATGTCTTTACGGACCGACACTTGCGCGAACGAAGTTTCTTTGCATGGTTGCCGCTGCGCGATGAGGCGCATCATATCGAAGTGGCCTCGATGCCTTTCAAGGCCTCCGATATGGGCTGGCGACTGGAAGGGCCCGCCCCTCGTTTGGGCGAACACAGCGGACAATTTTTGGTGCGCAGCGTGCCACTGAGAAGTGGGGAAGGCTTCAGCCTGTCATCCTCAGACGCACAGGCCAAAGCCTGTGCCCACTTAGAATCCGGCAACGGACCATTAGCAGGCATTCGCGTGCTCGATTTCTCCTGGATTTGGCAGGGGCCATTCTGCACGCTGCAACTGGCGCATCTCGGAGCCGAGGTGATTCGGGTCGAGAGTTGGAAAAAGCCCGAGATCAATCGCCTGATTCCACCTTTCGCCGACGGCAAGGCCGGGGTCAATCGTGCCGGCAGCTTCAATCAATGGAATCAAGGCAAGTGCAGCATTCTGCTTGATCTAACCAACCCTGCTGCGGTCGAGATCGCACGGAGTCTGGTCCGGCATTGTGATCTGGTGGTCGAGAATTTTGCTCCCGGCGTTATCGGGCGAATGGGACTGGGTTACGAACAACTGCGCGAATTGAAGCCAGACATCATCATGCTGTCGTTGTCCGGCTACGGGCAGACCGGCCCGTATTCCCGTTATGTCAGCTATGGCGGCTTGCTCGGCGCCCAGTCGGGACTGTTTTCAGTGAGCGGCTACTCCTCCGGCGAGCCCGGGGAAACGGGCATCACTTATGGCGATCCGAACTCGGGGGCGCTGGCGGTATTCGCCGCGGTTGCCGCGCTAATTCATCGCGCGCACACCGGGCGCGGGCAGTACGTCGATGTCTCGCTCTGGGAAGCACTCGAAATGGTAATGCCCGAGGCATGGCTCGAATATACGATTAACGGCCGCGAACCCGCGGTCACCGCCAATCGCGATCGCTGGATGGCACCGCACAACTGCTACAAAAGCAAAGGGGATCAGGAAGAATGGATAACGATCGCAGTTGGCAATGAGGCGGAGTGGGCCGCATTATCCGTGGCTATCGGCCAACCCGAACTTGCTCGCGATCCGCGCTTCGCTACCGTAGCGCTCAGAAAGCAGAACGAGGACGAACTCGATGCGATAATCACCCGCTGGACTATTGAGCGCGACCGCTGGGAAGCGGCCGAGCTACTGCAGCGGGCAGGTATCGCCGCGATACCAACGCTGACCAACCAGGATCTCGCGCTCGATCCTCATATGCGCGAGCGTGGTTTCCTGGTTGAGTTGGAGCATCCCGAAGTCGGTAAGCGGACCCATGCCGGCGTGCCGTGGACCATGACAGCCACGCCCTGCAAAGTACGCCGTCCCGCTCCGACTCTAGGCGTGGATACTGAGGAAGTGTTAACGTCGCTGCTCGGCTTCTCCAGCGAGAAAATTGAATCACTCCGGCGCGATGGCGTAATCGCGTAACATAATTCTTCTCGCCAGGATCTTAGCGCTTGGTGCTAACCATTCTTAGCAGCACATTCCGACGGCACGCCCCAACCTTGATAAACCCCGCACGTTTCCTTCCGAATTATGAGTTGGTTGACGGCATGCCTGTTGCGGAGGGGCAACTGCATGCAGGCGAAAAATAACATAGGAATGAGAGCGGGTCCGCTCCTGACCAACATTGGTTTTTCCGTCGCCGACACCGGTTACTGGAAGGCCGCCGTAATCATCAGCGCCGCGGCATTCATTATCATGATGGCAGTTAGGCAGAGGGCCCAAGCTTGAGAAAGGAGTCGAAGTAGCCTTTTCGCGAGCGCGACAGTTGCTGTACGAGGCCGATAAAGAGAACCGCAACGTGCGACCGTCGCCATTATCGCTGGCCAAGGTCCTCTACACCCCCGTTACGGGAGTGCTGCACGAGACGATCGCAAGCTCTAGCTCCGCGGGTCATACGGAAAAAGAGGGCGAGAAGCAGGGGGAGAGGTATGCGACAGCCGATTATTGTCGGTGTTGAGTACCTGCTTCTCCCCCCTCGATGACGTTAGGGATGCCTCTTCGAGTTCCTCACCCACCAGCGTGCGTTGGCGGCCGGTTCAGCATAACGGCAGCCCCCGCTATTCCCCTTTCCAGTTGGGCTTGCGCTTTTCGGCAAAAGCGCGCGGTCCTTCGATCAAATCCTGCGAGCTAAAAAGCTTCTTCATGGCCGGAAAGGTTGTCTTATTCGCCTCCTCCAGCGACATGTGCAGACCCTGATAGGCAGCCTCCTTACTGGCCTGTATCGACAGCGGCGAGCATTCCATGATTTCGGCTGCCCATCGCTCGGCAGTAGGAATCAAGTCTTTCAACGCCACCACCTCATTGACGAGCCCCCAACGATGGGCTTCGGCCGCCGTGATATGTCTGCCGGTCATCATCATGCCCATGGCGATTTTCAATGGAATATGACGCGGCAGGCGATGCACGCCGCCCGCTCCGGCCATCAGGCCGACGCGCGGTTCGGGTAATCCGAAGCGCGCATGCTCAGCGGCGATTATGATGTCGCAGGCGAGCGCGATCTCGCATCCGCCGCCCAATGCAAATCCGTTAACCGCAGCAATAATCGGCTTATTGATATCGTAGCGCGAGGTGATGCCGGCGAAGCCGCCACGCCAATGAGGCATCGGCTCCCCGCGATGGGCAGCCGTATATTTCAAGTCGTTGCCGGCCGAAAAGGCTTTGTCGCCGGCTCCAGTGACGACCGCGACCCACATTTCCTTGTCGGCGACGAAATCGTCCCACACTGAGTCCATCTCGACATGACAAGGCGGGTGCATCGCATTCATCACCTCGGGCCGGTTAAAGGTGATATAGGCTAAGTGCTGTTTCTTCTCATACTTGACGTATTTCAGGTCCATCTTATACGTACCTCGCAGACTCGTTTTCTCGGCTTTCCCATCACCCTCGCCCGGGGCTGCGGCTGGCGCTTCGGCTCACCAAGGGTTCGGCAGCTTTCGCAGCGCCTCGGTTTACCAAGTTCACTTCGTTGAGCGCGATGTTCGATGCCGCCGGCCGAAGAGCTCGCTCGAACGGATTGCACAAATCCCGCTGTTTCTCAACACTTTCGGGCCTTACTTCAGGGCTGCGATGGCTCTTCATCGAGCAATTCGAAGAAAGCCTCGACGCTCTGCAGAAGCTGGCGCCTGATTTGAGCGCGCGTCCCTTCAATCAGATGCATTGTGACGCGACCAGATGTGCCGTTAGCCAAGCTCACGTGGGCGCCTTCGACTGCAGCAACGTTATTCGCAGGAAAAATCCTCATCCCGTAAACTAACACGCTTCTAGGTTGTCGTCCTTTGACCAGCTTGAGCTTATGCCGCATGGTTGAATCCCCATTGATGACAAGAAAGGGCTCGCGCGCCGGCGAGAGCGAGTTCCGGGTCCGCAGTATGGTATCGGGCTGGTTGTACACACTGCGGCCAGCAACGTATTCGATTTGACTCCTTTTGTTCTCATCAGCAAAATCCCTTAGACCATGGGCACGGTGGAACCGAAAGTCTTGCTCGTGCTCGCAATCTTGGTGGTGACGGTCACTGGTTGCGGCTTGGCGTACGATGCGAGTACGCACGCACGCGCGAGTCGTATGGTTCGATCATTGAAGCCAGGCGAGTCGTCGCTCGAAGTGCACCAGCATTGGGGTGAGCCCGACATGCGGCAGTATGCTGACCGCGAACAAGAAGTCTGGAGCTACGCAATCCAGCCCAACAGCAACGATGTCGCGGCGACATTGCTCTATACTTCTGTTAAGCCAGGTGACAATGGGAGCTTTCTAGACTTGAAGTTTGTTGATGGCAAACTCGTCTCATGGAACAAGGCAGAGCACACGGTACCAGCCAAGCAGGGGGCTGGATTTAGTTTTGGCGTAGGGCCGGGGGGCGGTGTTTCAAACCTCGCTCATTTCTGAACGGTCAGCTTGTTGGGAATGCTAGTTGCACGTCATACGTGGCAGGGATGTAATTAGGCCTGCTACGTGCTACTTGGGGGGGTGCTGGCGCGCCGTGCTTTAGGGCGATCATCGGCCAGCAGGGTTTTGGATGGCGACTGCACAAAAGGGCTTTGAGACAATTCTGCTCGACAGATCATGGGTTTCTCCCCAGGATCTGGAGAAGGCGCGCCAGCGCCGAAAGCCTGGGCAGGAAATCGCCGACGTGCTGGTCGATATGGGCGCATTGGAGCCTCAGCGCCTCGCCCGGGCGCTTGCCCAAGAATATCAACTCCCCTTCCAGGCGCAGATCGACGAGCACGGCGTCCAAGGTGAATTGATCGCGAAAGTTCCGATAAACTACGCGAAAAAGAATCGACTCTTGCCCATTAGCGTTGATGGCGACGGCATCATCGTTGCCATCGCTGATCCCGCCAATTATGAGGCGCTGGATGACCTCCACGTGCTGTTTGGCAAGGCAATTCAGCCAGTGGTGGTGCCCGCCGAAGTGATCGCTCAGGCTATCAATCACGCCTACGATCAGGCGACGACCACCACTGCTCAAGATCTCATGATCGACCTGGCAGAGGAGAGGCTCGACCTTGTCGCCAGCGAACTCGCCTCTGAGCCGCGCGACCTGCTCGAAGCAGACGACGCCGCGCCAATCATCAAACTGGTTAACGGGCTGCTATCGCAGGCGGTGAAGGACCGCGCGAGTGATATTCATATCGAGGTGTTCGAGGAGGAACTGGTAGTCCGTTTTCGCGTTGACGGCATGCTCTATGACGTGCTGTCGCCGCCGAAGCGATTCCATCCGGCCATCACTTCGCGCATCAAAGTGATGTCGGGGTTGAATATCGCCGAAAAACGGCTGCCTCAGGACGGTCGAATCCGAGTGAGGATCGCAGGGCGAGATATCGACGTCCGCGTTTCGGTTATCCCGACCGCTTTTGGCGAACGGATTGTGCTCCGTCTTCTGGATCGCGCGCAGGCGCTGGTTGACGTAAATCTCGATCGGCTCGGTTTCTCGGGTGATAATCTTCGCAAGATCGATCGGCTCATCCGGCAAAGCCATGGAATCATTCTGGCAACAGGGCCGACCGGCTCCGGTAAGACGACGACTTTGTATGCTTGTCTCAGCCGAATCAATTCGCCCGAGAAGAACATCATAACTATCGAGGATCCTATTGAGTATCAGCTTCATGGCATCGGCCAGATGCAAGTGAATCCGAAGATCGACTTGACCTTTGCCAATGGCTTGCGATCAATCCTGCGCCAGGACCCTGACGTGATAATGGTCGGCGAAATCCGCGACGGCGAAACTGCGGAGATTGCCATCCAGGCCGCATTAACGGGACATCTGGTCTTCTCTACGTTGCATACCAACGATTCTTTCGGTGCACTGACGCGGCTGGTTGATATGGGAATCGAGCCATTCCTGGTTTCGTCGTCGGTGATGGCCGTGTTGGCGCAGCGCCTGGTCCGTGTGCTCTGTCCTGAGTGTCGCGAAGCTTACATGCCGTCGCCGTCCGAGTTGAGCCGTATTGGACTCAGTTCGGCGGATTGTCGCGGTCCAATTTACCACGCGAAGGGATGCCGAGCCTGCCGCAACACCGGCTATCGCGGGCGTAGCGCCGTGCAGGAGTTGATGGTCGTGGACGACGGCGTGCGCGACCTGGTTATGAAGAAAGCCGATGCTTCATCAATTCGCCGGGCGTGTACCGCTACAGGAATGAAGGTTTTGCGCCAGGACGGAGCGGAGCGTGTGATGGCCGGGCAAACAACGATCGAAGAACTGCTGCGGGTCACGCAGGAGGACATAGTCTAGCAGCGTGCGGAAAAAAAGACAGTTCGCCGAAACTCGCTCGACTCTCGACCCGCACCCTGCACAAAAGATGGCTTCTTCTCTTAGCCTTCTCGCCCGATGGGAGCGAAAAAGAGTGGGGGAACAGGCTGCAGAAATTTATTTCTTGCAGCCTGTTAAGGTTGCGGACAGAAGCGCGGAGCTTGCTAACTGATTGGCTTGACAGGACGATGCCGGTTTTTGCCTACCGGGGACTAGCTCCTAACGGCCGCACTATCAACGGCGTAATCGACGCCGACAGTCCACGCAGTGCGCGTGGCAAGCTGCGCGAACTTGGCATCTTCCCCACCGAATTAGCGCCAGAGCACACCGCCCCAAGCACACCGGCAGTACAACGCTGGCTGCCGACCTTCGGGCGGCGGATCCCCGCCACCGAACTCTCGCTGCTGACTCGCCAGCTGAGCGCGTTGCTCGGCGCAGGGGTGCAACTCGTCGATGCATTGGGTGCGCTATCGGGTCAGACTTCACGCGCCGCTACCAAGCGAATCCTGTCACAGGTGCGCGAGAGCGTGCGCGAAGGCTCGTCGCTGGCCGATGCCCTTGCTGCGCATCCCGATACGTTTTCCGACCTCTATGTAGGTATGGTTCGGGCAGGAGAGGCGGCGGGCGCGCTCGAAGCTGTCCTGGATCGGCTGGCTGATTATTCGGAGCGGCAGGCCGATTTTATTTCCAAGGTCCGTGACGCGTTGACCTACCCTATAATCATGATGTGCGCCGGTGCCTTGATCATGGGTTTTTTGGTGAGCTATGTGGTGCCGCAGGTCGCCACGATTTTCGAGGAGCAACATGCGGTGCTGCCGCTGATGACGCGCGTCCTGATTTGGATCTCCGATTTCCTCGCCGGGTACTGGTTTGAACTACTCTTGATTGTAATCGCGCTGGTCGCCGGCATTGCGGCCGGGCTCGCCACCGCAGCCGGCCGCCGAATGTATGATGTTTGGCTGCTCCGAGTGCCTTATGTCGGGCCGACAATCATGCGGGTCATTTGCGCACGCTTCGCGCGAACCCTGGCGACCTTGCTCAAGAGTGGTGTGCAATTGCTGCCTTCACTGAGTGCGGTCAAACGCGTCGTGACCAACGGGCTGCTGGCTGAGGCAATCGAGCAGAGCCGTGAGAGTATCCGCGAAGGTCATGGGATGGGCCGGACACTCGAACGCAGCAGACTGTTCCCGCCGCTGCTGGTGGAAATGATCAAAGTGGGAGAACTCTCTGGCGATCTTGAACAAATGCTCGAGCGTGTAGCCGACAATTATGAACGTGAAGTGGAGGCATCGTTGCGCCAGATGACCGCGGTTATCCAACCTCTGATGACGCTGGTAATGGCCTCGCTGATTCTTTTCATGATGCTGGCGGTGCTGCTGCCGATCTTCCAGCTTAATCAATTGATGCAGTGATTCTTATGATTATGTCATCGAGAAGAACCCTTCGGCGTTTGCAGGACGGTTTCACCCTCATCGAACTGATGGTGGTCATCCTGATAATCGGCCTGTTGGCCACCATCGTAGTGCAGAACCTGCGCAGTGCCACCGATAAAGCCAAACGGGTCAAGGCGCAAGCCGATATCTCTCAAATCAAAAGCGCGCTCGACCGCTATTATCTGGACGCCGGTTCATATCCGACCAGCGATCAAGGCCTACCAGCGCTTGTCGCGGCGCCCAGCAGCGGCAATGACCCCAAGGATTGGGGTGGTCCGTACATCGAAAGAATCCCGCCCGACCCGTGGGGTCATCCCTACGTCTATCAAAGCGACGGCAATGAATATTTGCTGAAGTCCTACGGCGCTGACGGCGTGGAGGGAGGTGAAGGCAAAAACGCCGACATCGACGGCAGCAGCACCGGCTGAACTAATTCCCTACTCGATGCGCGCCATTCGCTCGCAGAAAACAGAATTTCGGCCAGGCGTTCTCTGTCACCCTCGCGTGTGGCTGCCGCGCGTCGGGTCCCGCGTCTTCGCGAGTCCGCTTCCGGGATTCCTCGCGCGCCGGACACGCGCGGGAATGACAAATCGGAACCGCTACGCTTGAGAGCATCAGTGATGGGCAAGTCGGTTTCGGTAACCGGGGCAGGAGGCGGCTAACAAGATGCTAACGATCGGATTAACCGGAGGAATCGGCTCAGGTAAGAGTACGGTCACGAAGATTCTCGGCGAGTCGGGCGCGCCGATAATCGATGCGGACAAGGTCGGTCACGCGATCTACGCGCCGGATGGTCCAGCATACAACGACGTCATTGCCGCATTCGGACGGGGCATTCTTGCCTCCGACGGCACTATCGAGCGCACAAAGCTCGGTCCAATCGTTTTCGCTGATGCCGGCGCGTTGAAACGGCTCAATTCGATCGTGCATCCGAAGATGTACGCACGCATGCGTGAGATGGTCGAACATTTGCGGGCCGGCGGCGAACGCAACCCGATAGTGGTCGAAGCTGCCATTTTAATTGAAGCGAATTGGCAACCGCTGTTCGACGAAATCTGGCTTGTGACCGCCGCGAGGGAACGGGTGGTGGAACGTATCGAGCGCGACCGCGGATTGAAACCCGAGCAGACCGAAGCTCGCATTCGCGCTCAACTACCCGATGACGAACGGCGGAAACATTCCACTTTCGAGATCACCAACGACGGCACAATCGAAGAGCTGCGCAAAAAGGTTACCCAGCTGTGGCAGGCTGCCCTCGCGCGCAATTAGCAGCCGCGAATTGCCAACGCAGGGATTGCTTTCAAGCCTTGAAAAAGCTCCATGCTGTATGCAGCAGCGCCAGATACCCCGTGTGCTTCTGAAGCTATGTCTATAGTATAGTCCAGATTCCACAGCACGGAGGCGTGAGTCTATGGCTGAGCGTTACATCCGCCCCAAGGTCAAAACGGTCAGCACTGGCATCCCAGGACGGCACATCTGGACTGCCCGTCACAACCACGTGGTTATCGACGATAGCGTGGCTCACGGAGGTCCCGGTGATGCGCCGGGGGCCGGCGAGTTGTTCCTGGCAGGCATCACCGGATGCGCCACTTTGATGATGGAGCGGCTGGCGAGTTCGGCGAATGCTCCGCTCACGCACGTCGAAGTCAAGATGGAAGGAGTGATCGACACCGAAGCACGCCGCGAGGGTCCGGCAGTGTTCGAGAGCGCACGGCTGGAATTTGTGCTGGCCGGCATTTCACAGGCGCAGGCGCAGCAATTCGTCGACACTTACAAACGTCATTGACCGCTGTACGGTTCGGTCGCGGTCGCGACCCCCAACACGGTCGTTGAATTGAAGGCGGTGTCGGATTAGCGGTGCATGCGCGCCGCGCTTTGGGTTAAAATCATAATTGATGCGCTGGACAACTGACCGGATCCGTCAATCGTTCTTGGATTTTTTTGCTGCGCGAGGCCACACTATAGTCCCCTCCGCCTCTCTGATTCCCAAAGGCGATCCGACATTGTTCTTCACCAACGCCGGGATGGTCCAATTCAAGGACTATTTCCTTGGCGTTCGCACGCCGTCATCATCACGCGTCGTGGACTGCCAGAAATGCTTGCGAATCTCGGGTAAACACAACGACCTAGAAGCGGTGGGGCGCGACAGTTACCACCACACGTTCTTCGAAATGCTAGGCAACTGGTCTTTTGGCGATTATTACAAAGCTCAGGCAATCGAATGGCACTGGGAGCTGGTGACCCGCGTGTGGGAAATGCCAAAAGAACGGCTATGGGCGACCGTCTATAAAGACGACGATGAAGCGGAGCAAGCCTGGCTCAAGCTAAAGGTCTTGCCCAAGCAGCGGGTCCTGCGCTTCGGAGAAAAAGATAATTTCTGGGAAATGGGTGAGACTGGGCCATGCGGACCGTGTTCGGAAATTCATATTGACCGCGGAACTGAAGCTGCGGCTTACTGCACCCATTCCGGACAGAACTGCGGCGTTAACGTAGATGGATGTGCCCGCTTTATCGAACTCGGCAACCTGGTCTTCATCCAGTACAACCGCGATGCCAGTGGCCAGCTCACACCGCTACCGATGAAACATGTCGATACTGGGACCGGCCTGGAACGTGTAGCGGCGGTGATGCAGAGCTTTGAAAGCGGTAAGCTTCTCGGCAATTACGAAACAGACACCTTTGCTGCGATTATCCGCACCATCCAACAAGCGGTGGAGTGGTCAACTCCCCTACCGAAGCGCTACCTTGACAATAGCGCCAATAGCCGCCCTGCGGATTTGCAACGTAAATACGACGTATCCTTCCGTGCCATCGCAGATCATAGCCGAGCCATTAGCTTCCTCATCGCAGATGGGATCGTACCTGGAAACACAGGGCGAGAGTATGTACTTCGCCGAATAATCCGCCGGGCAGCAAGTCATGGTTGGCAACTGGGATTTCGCCAGCCGTTCCTTTATGAGATCCAAACGGCGGTAGCCGACGCTTTGGGGGGCGCCTATCCCGAGCTCCATGAAAAGGCCGAGCACATTAGTAAGGTGGTAGCCGCGGAGGAGGAGCGTTTCGGCGATACTCTGAGTCGCGGCATGGACCTCCTTCAGACCGAGCGAGCAAACGTGCAGCGCCATGGCGAACATTTTTTTTCGGGCGAACTCGCGTTCAAACTCTACGATACGTATGGATTTCCTATCGATCTTACTCAGGACATCCTCCGCAATGAGGGTCTAGAGCTCAACGCCCCTGAATTCGACCGTCTGATGGAAGAGCAACGCGAACGCGGGCGCGCGGCACACAAGGACGAAGCTTCCGCGCCGGAAATCATGCTCGATGACGGCGCTTCATCGCAATTCCTGCATGGCCGCTATGAGGCATCATCGGAAGTCGTTGCTGCTCAGGCTGACGATCATCGCATCACAATCGTTACCGCCAAGACTCCATTCTATCCGGAGGGCGGCGGCCAGGTTGGCGACCGCGGCATCATCGAGACCGAAAATGGCGGGCTGGTCGAAGTCGCCGATGCGCGCAAACAAAATGGCGCGATTCTTCACGTCGGACGGATTTTGCGCGGCGATGCGGGTGAGTTCGAACGCGGACGCCGCGTCCGCTTAGTCGTTGATCGCGAACGCCGTGACGCCGCGATGCTGAACCATTCGGCGACGCATATTTTGCATTACGCGCTGCGGGAGATCGTGGGTAAGGAAGTCCATCAGGCCGGCTCCCTAGTGGCGCCTGAGCGTCTGCGCTTCGATTTCAGCCACCGCGGACCGGTGCCTGAAGGCGACCTGCAGACGATCGAAGAGGAGATCAACGCGCGGATTCGTGAAAACGCTGGTGTAACCGTTGAAGAGATGCCGTACGATCAAGCGATTGAGGCCGGCGCGCTGGCCTTCTTCGGCGATAAGTACGGCGACATCGTACGGGTCGTGCGTATGGGTGACTTCTCCATCGAACTCTGCGGTGGAACCCATGTTGCGCGAACCGGCGATATCGGTCTCTTCAAGCTCGAAGGTGAATCCGGCGTCGCGGCCGGCGTCCGGCGAATTGAAGCGCTCACGGGCGAAGGCGCGCTAGAAACAATTCGCCGCCGTGAGCAGATTTTGCGGCAAATCGCCGGCCATCTCGGTGCGCGCGACACCGAGACCCTTGAGCGGCTCGAGCGGCTTCTTACGCGTGAAAAAGAACTAGAAAAAAGATTACGCACACTCGAGCAAAAACTCGTCTCCGGGGGCGCTGGGCCAACTTCAGAACAGGTACAGGAGGTCCAAGGCATCAGGATTGTTACGCGCAAAGTTGAAGGAGCAGATGCCCGGGCAATTGGCCAACTCGCCGACAGTCTTCGTGACAAATACGTCTCTTCCACCGTAGTAGCAGTGAGCGGAATCCCGACTGACGGTACTGCGCCGCTGGTGGTCACCCTGACGCCGGACCTTACCTCGACATATAGTGCAGCCGATATCATCAAGCAGATTGCCCCAATCGCGAGAGGGTCGGGTGGGGGTCGGAAGGACTTCGCACAAGGTGCTGTGCGCGACTCCGCGAAGCTAGACGAGGCGTTCTCGCGAATTCCTTTGCTATTTTCCCCCAAGAGATAGGTCTCGCGCTTGAAGCTTCTTTATACAGCGAGGGCGAGTGTTGAATGCCCCTTCTTCGAATTTTCGGTCATTCTCGTGTGCGTGGCAGGCCTGAGTATGAGGAGTGGGTTAAGACTTGAAAGTCCGCTTGTCGAGCTTGCGGCGTAAGGGCTATCATGCGCGAAGGTAGACGCTTAATTTAGCTCCTAGAGGTTGAACGGAACCATTTCTCAGCTCGCCAGCCAAGATTCGGTCGAACTTCACTTCGACGACCATCGCTTCTTCACGGAACTGCTAGGTCAGCACGATAGCCACATCCGTACGATCGAGCAGGCGCTCGGCGTCCGAATCGGGGTCAACGGCAGCAGCCTCAAGATCTCGGGCAGCCACGCGGAGCAGGCGCTCTCCGGCAAACTGCTCAGTGAACTCTACGATCTCCTGAAAAGGGGATATCCGATTTACTCCGGCGACGTGGAATACGCGATCAGGATTCTACGCGCAGACCACAACGTCGACCTGAAAGACATTTTCCTTGATACGGTCTATGTCTCCGCGCACAAGCGAATAATCTCCCCCAAGAGCCTCAATCAGAAAGCGTATATCGACGCGATCCGTGCGCACGATATCGTTTTCGGTATCGGACCGGCAGGGACCGGCAAGACCTATCTGGCGATGGCGATGGCGTTGGCTGCACTGATGAAAAATCAGGTAACGCGTATGGTGTTGTGCCGTCCGGCGGTCGAAGCGGGTGAAAAGCTTGGATTTCTCCCGGGCGACTTGGCCGAGAAGGTAAATCCCTACCTGCGGCCGCTGTACGATGCACTGCACGATATGGTCGACTTCGACCGGGCGCGCCGGATGGTCGAACGTGGCACTATCGAGGTCGCGCCGCTGGCCTTCATGCGCGGCCGCACGTTGAACGATTCGTTTATTATCCTCGACGAGGCACAGAACACCACTTCTGAGCAGATGAAGATGTTCGTGACTCGCCTGGGCTACGGGTCGAAGGCAGTTATAACTGGTGATATCACCCAGATTGATCTGCCGAGCGGGAAGCTCTCCGGCCTCAAAGAAGCGCGAACCGTGTTGGCCAACACTCCTGGAATCAGCTTCATCTACTTCAACGAGCGTGACGTGGTGCGTCATCGACTGGTCCAAGCGATCATTACCGCGTACGAATCCTTTAACGGCGAAGGTCCAGCCGGTCCGCTAAGCGGCGACAGCAATCCCGGCGATTAACGGCGTACCTGGATTCGTATCGAGACATCATGCGCCGATGAAGGGAATTCGGGGATGAGGGCGGTGGCTGTCAGATGCGACACGCCCGGCGCGCGCCCTTATATGCGTCGCGTCAGTGCTGACGCGCGCACATTGCTCAAACTCTTGTCGCTGGATCATTGCGAACTTTCGCTGGTGCTGACCGGCGACTCGGCGATTCGCGAGCTGAATCGAGCTTTTCGAGGAAAGGACCACTCCACTGACGTGCTGTCGTTTCCGCAGCTGGAAGAATGCTTCGTTGACGGGACAGAGCAGGCGGCGCCGCCTTATAAGACCATCCCGCCACCCCTGGGAGATGTAGTGATCTCGATCGATACCGCCCTGCGGCAGGCTGAGCGGCTCGGTATTACGCCTGAGTCGCGCTTGCGCATCTTGCTGATTCATGGGGTGCTGCACCTGCTTGGCTACGATCATGAGAGAGCACGGACGGATGCGCGGCGTATGTTCGCGAGGGAACGCCAACTCGCTGCGGACCTCCTTAAGACCATAGCGATTCCTAAGGCCGTGAAGAACTTCCCAACAGGTCGCTGATGGCTCACGCGGCCCTTCAACTCCCCTCCGTGGCGATGCTGACCCATTTCACGCGCCGGTCCACCGAGGGCGATGCCATGGATAATCTCGTGGCCATCTTGCGCACGGGTATTATCCGCGGTTCCAGGCGGATGGTGCGCACCCGGCGTGCAGTCGTATGTTTATTTGATGCGCCTTGGTCAGAACTCAACCGGCTCCTGGTGCGGGACAATCGCCGGCGCTATGAAGCTTTCGGCATCGCGATGGGTAAGAGGTATGCTTTCGCAATGGGTGCGCGGCCGGTGATCTACATGCCATGGCATGAAGCCTGCCAAATGCTTGACGAGCACGAACTGTGGCGGGTGGTGGCAATCGACCTCCAGCAGACGCCCCCACTGGATTGGACGTTCGAGCGCGAATGGCGGATCGCAGAGGAGCTAAGGCTTCCTGAGCAAGGTGCTGTGGCTTTGGTTGAAACCTGGCGCGACGTCGAAGAGCTTTACGATCGCTTCGGAGGGGCTCCACCTTGCGCCGGAATTATCCCCCTTAGAGACTTGTTCGGTTCCACTTGAAACTGTCGCCGCATAACTGGATGCGGCCGGGACTCGCTATCGCGAGCGGTCTGGCGCTCGCGGCGGCGTTCCCGAAGGTGGACCTGAACCTTTTCGCCTGGGTCGCGTTCGTTCCTTTATTTTATGCGATCGAGGGTCAGTCGCTGCGGCGTGTGTTCGCTTATGCGTGGCTGCAAGGCTTCGTCTGCTATGTCGGGTCCCTTTATTGGGTGGTGATCGCCCTACATGATTTCGCCAGCGTGCCGGCCGTACTCGCAGTACTGCCGATGCTGCTGCTGGCTGCAATCATGGGAGCGTACACGGCGGCGGCTATCTGGACGGGCGAGTTGGCAGCAGGGCGCCTCCGCCTGCCGGGCGTGCTGACGATGCCAATTGCCTGGACCGCACTGGAATGGGTTCGCAGCTATTTCCCAATTGGTTTTCCCTGGAACCTGCTCGGCTACGCCGCGTACCGCAATGTCGAGATTATTCAATTCGCAGAATTCACCGGGGTTTATGGCGTCTCGGCCCTCATCATGTTCTTCAACGTCGTGGCCTACGCAATCGTATTTCAGGTCTATCCTCGACGGGTGCAAATCGCCGGTTTAGGGACCCTTACCGCCGCGATGGCACTCGCGGTGATCTTCGGTTCGTGGCGTGTCCATCAGCTTTCGACCGCCGTGCCTGAAGGTTCGCTCAAAGTCGCGATGGTTCAAGGCAATATACCTCAATCGCTAAAGTGGGACCCCAACTTCCTTGAGACCAGCTTCGAAATTTATCGCGCTCAGAGTCAAGCGGCCGCGCAGCACGGCGCGGATCTGATAGTATGGCCTGAGGCTGCAGCGACCTTTTTCTTCCAGGCGGATGACCGTTATCCGGCCCGTTTCGCCGAGGACGCAACTTACCGGCAGCGATTACTCGAACTTGCGGCCAGTGCCGGCGAGCCAATCCTGTTCGGTGCTCCGGCCTTCGGGGTCGAGGATAATCGTGTAGGTTTTTACAACCGCGCGTATCTCGTTTCCAGCAGGGGCCAGGTCGAAGCCTGGTACGACAAGATCCAGCTCGTGCCATTTGGCGAATATGTTCCGATGAGAAAGCTGCTCGGAGGCCTGGTGAATCGGGTAGTGGCTGGCTTCGGCGATATGTTCGCCGGCCACGAGCAGACGCTGTTCGAGGTGCGTGGTGCGAAACTCGCCGTGCTGATTTGCTACGAAAGTGTGTTTCCGAATCTCACCCGTACCGCGGTTCAACGCGGCGCCGACATCCTGGTGAATATCACCAATGATGCGTGGTACGGCACCAGTTCAGCTCCATTTCAATTGCTGGCGATGGCCGCGATGCGCTCGGCCGAAACCAAGGCACCGATGGTGCGAGTTGCGAATACAGGAATTAGCGCGGTAATCCAAACCGACGGCACAATTACGGCGCGTACCCCGTTGTTTAAGCGCGGAACTGAAACTGAGCACGTGTATTGGCGGCAGGCCAAGACGGTGTACGTCCAAATCGGCGATATTTTTGCCGAGAGCTGTCTTGCTTTGACCCTGATTGCGCTCGGCATCGCGCTCGCACGCCCACGGCCAGGCGCTGATGAGCAGCAACAGGAGCTTTCGGCCATAATGTCATCAGACGGCCGCCGCAATTAGCTGTCGGCGCTGGGTTCACCGCATAATCATCGTCAGACCGCTGGGTGTTGTGTAGCGGGTCAAGTCGAGATAGCTCGCGGGTGCCTGTTCATTCAGATAAAGCTGATGGCCTGCGGGTGGATCACAAAAGAACGTGGCGTGCCGTCTCTGAATGTCCCAGATTGATTCGTCGTAGGATAGCGCCTCGTCGACCGGGCCGATGCCCGGTGCTTCCCGCACCGGCCGGAACACGGCCAGAAATTTCCAGGGTTGGTCCTGGGCGTCGTGCAGATCCTCCCAGAGGACTCCATAGAAATGCTTGTCCACGTACATGATACGCTTGGCGTAGCAATAGCCGCGGGCGAACTGCGGCAATTTGCTGACGCTCAGTACATAAACGTCGCGCAGTTGCCATTTGCCCCATGACGGCATCGGCCATCCCAGCGGCATATCGAAATTGTTGGGGAAGCCCGTGCTCGGCATATTGAAACCCATCAGGTTTAGGATCTTTCTTTCGCCGACAAAGTCCACTTTAACTTCCGTTATGTTCGAATCGTACCCGCCACGGAAGTCCTCAGCTGTTGTGTCGCTGCCGAACGCGGGAGCGCATCGCCCAAGTGCGGACTCTGGTTGATAGCGGCGCATCGCCGGTAGAAAGACATAGCTGTCTTCGGGCCGCGCCACGTCGGTATAATTAATTTTCAGGTTGGCGTTGTAGCGGTCCTGTTCCGGCTCGACCGCTTCGAAGTAGTCAGTGAAATACTTACCCTCGGCTCCCGGAACAGTCGCGGGCACACCCGGATCAGTGTTAAACGAGAGCTGGCGGAAAATGAGTATCCCCGCGTCGCAATTGATATTGTTATAGCCATCTACGTAGCAGCCCTGCCCGTAAGTATTGACAGCGAGATGGGGGACGTAACGAAACCAGAGATTGGCCAGGATTTTCCAGCCCTTGTGTGGCTCGGCTGGCGATGGAAAGGGAATTCCGCCTTGATAGCCAGTTAGATTGAGACCACCGCTCGGTAGTTCGATTATTCTAACCTGGTCCGAATATTTCTCAGTCGCGGCGAGGTAGTTAGGCGGTAGCGGATGAATGATGGTCGGACCCACTTCCATGCTGACGTCGGCGGGCATCTTCCAAAAATACTTGCCCTCAAACAGTGCGATCATTCCGTCCGGCATATATTGCTTGTAGCGCTGCCAATTTTGCATCGTGATAGTGGTGCCGGGCGGAATCATCCCTGCCATGCTCTCGTCGGCTTTGCTGCTTTCCGTAGCTGAATTGACACGCGCTGATACTGGATTATGAGTATCAGGAACCTCGTTGGGCTCTGCGAAGACAGCAGTCGAACTAAAAGCGAGCGCTACACAAAAAGTGATCGAAACAGTGGAACACAACATTTTAACCAACCCCGAACATTCCCCTGGTTTGTCGTCCTGAGCCGGCGAGCAACGCGAGCCGTGTCGAAGACCTGTCCTGAGAAGCCGCAGGCGACCAATGGAATCTCGCGCGGCACTCTTTTGCCGCGTGATTCGCTGCGCGCGCAAAGAACGCAAGGACCCTAATGGCGAATCGGAGGCGGGTGCCCGCCGGCCCCGGTAGTTTCACCTACCGTGGATCATTGGGGAGCTTACGCTCCGTAAATCCCACCACCATACCGAAGGCCTGGTCCTTGCCGACGACAATCGATTCTGACCCATCGGGCTCGGGCCGGAGCAGCTTGGATTCGAGAAACGCACTCACCCGCGCCAGATCGCGTGTCGCGAACGTCACCGAATAAATGCCTTCGCCATTCGCCTCCATCTCGCGGCCCTCCGGGCTAGTCTGTGAGAGCGGCTGCGCGAGTTCCACAACGGTGTCTTCACCGACCGCGACGAAGGCGCTGCGCTTGCGGCCCGCGCTTTCTTCCTCATGAATCAGTTTGCCGCCGAGGATATCACAGTAGAGGCGTTTCGCGCTCCGCAGGTCTCGGACCACGACCGTGATATGCGAGGCCCGCTCGATTCCGAGCGGATGCTGCTGGCTCCAGAAGCTGCTGGACCACGCCGGTTGCAGGCGCGGGTCAATGGTGTACTTGCCGACGACGGCGAATTCGAGTTGGCCGTGGGTGTCCTTCGGATGAGTCCAGATCGCGAAGCTTTCTTCGCCGGGCTTCACTTGTTTGCCCACGATATTGAACAAGCGCAAGCCATTGCGGTCGAGTGCGGCCGAGATTTCCTCGACATTATCGACGTACCAGGCGATTGAATGGAAATGCTGGCCAAAGCGATCGTGAAACTTTTTGACTGACTGGTTTTGCAGATTTGCCACCCGCGCGGGCATCATCGGCTCCATGATGACGTCGCCGATTGCGATCAACGAGGCATCGCGGCCGGCCAGCTTCTCGTATCCGCGATAATAGCGGGTGACCGCGAAGACCTCGTCGTACCATCGATCGGCCGCGGCCAGATCACTCACGACATGGGTTAAGTGGAACAACTTGCCAATTTTGAACATGTCTCCCTCCGCATTGTTCTCGAGTGCAACCTCGAATTCGACAGTTTCAGATCTTCAAGTACTGGTCATACCAGTCGACCGCTTTGCCCAGCGCGATGCTCAAGCCAGGCTCCCAGTAGACGTCGAGCACGTACATGTCGAGCAATGTCAGGCTCTTGGGCTCGCGCGCCATCTCGTAGGCCTCGACAATCTGTTCGATCGGATGCGCATCGTCGTCCTTGGTGGTGATAATACTGAGCGCGCGCGGTGCGATGCGGTCGATGACGCTGGTGGCGCTGAATTCGAGCGCCTTCTCGACTGATTCCAGCAAGACATCGGTCGCCCCCGGCGCGAGCGGCGGTTTGCCGGACTTTTCCATTGCTGCCCTGGTTCTGGCCACCATGTTCTGAAGCATCGGCCGATAGCAGAACGTGTCCATCGTGCTTACTGGAATGCGTGCGCCTTCGCCGGTGTCATAGCGGCGTTGACGGTCCTCTTCAACGCGAGCCAGCAACTCCCACCATTCGCGCTGCGACCGCAACCACCGCATCCAGCGGTAGTGATCGACAACCGGTACTTGCGCCACCACTGCCTTGATTCGACGGTCAACTGCGGCGGCGTAAATTACAATCCCGCCTGAGTTGCTGGTACCCCAGATGCCGATGCGTTCGGGATCAAGACCGGGCAGGCGCTGCAGAAAACTGACCCCGCTGCGGAAGTCCTCCACCTGGATTAGCGGAAAGAGCTGACCGCGGGGCTCACCCTCGCTTTCGCCAAAGCTGCGGTAATCGAACGTCAACACCACGTAGCCGGCGCGCGAGAAGAACTCGCCTTGATCCACCAGGGACTTCTTGTTCTGGGCGGTGCCGTGACCAACGACCAGCCCGGGAAATTTGCGCGATTGGCTGAAACCTGGCGGTAAATACAGATCGCCGGCGCAACTGATTTCGCCGCTTTTGAACTTCACTGCCTGTGGCATATTGCTCTCCTCCCGGTGTCGCGAGCGTGCGCATCTTCTCCCCTGTATCGCTGTGAAGGCAGGGCCGTCAACTTCTTTGCATTTCAGCTCGCCGGGCACCTAGGCCAGCGACCGCCTTTGCAGCGGCAACGGGATGCAATCAAACCGACCTGCCAAGGTAGGACGAACCTGGAGGACTGGGATTGCTGAGGAAGGCGGCGCGATCCTATGGTGAAGTATATTTACGCCTGCAAACGGGAGGACCAGAAAATGCGTGCCGCTGTCATGCGCAACAAAAAGATCATGGTTGATGACATTCCGGTGCCGGCGCCGGGTCCTGGCGAAGTTCTGGTCAAAACCCTCGCCTGCGGAATCTGCGGTTCGGACCTCCATGCGCTCAAGCATGCGGAAAAACTGGTGGAAGTAGCCCGCCGCTCCGGTGGACCGTTCATCATGGATTTGAACCGGGACATCGTCATGGGCCACGAATTTTGTGCCGAAGTGGTCGAATTCGGCGGAGAAACTCAGCGCAGGATCAAACCTGGGGCACACGTATGCGCTATGCCGGTACTGTTGAAACCCTCGGGCGTCGAAACGGTCGGGTATTCAAATGACAATCCGGGCGGTTATGGCGAGTACATGCGCCTTACCGAGAGATTGCTGCTCGAAGTGCCGAATGGCCTCTCCACCGAGCGAGCCGCCCTGACCGAGCCGATGGCGGTCGGCTATCATGCGGCGCAGAAGGCCCGACTGGATGACGAGGACGTGCCGCTGGTTATAGGCTGTGGTCCGGTGGGGCTGGCGGTGATCGCTGCACTCAAGCTAACGAACGCCCGGCCAATTATAGCTGCAGACTTCTCTGCGCGCCGGCGCCAACTCGCTCAGGCCATCGGCGCTGATGTAGTCGTCGATCCCCGAGAGCAATCGCCGTACGAAAGCTGGAAGCAGATGGCCGCCTACAGCGACCCGGCGAAGGCGCCCTCATTGCCGCCTTGGCTGCCAGGTCCTGCACTGCGGCCTGCGGTCATTTTCGAATGCGTCGGCGTGCCGGGCATGATCGATTCGGTGATGGCTGCCGCGCCGGCTAATACGCGATTGGTGGTAGTCGGGGTCTGCATGGAGCGCGACCAGATCGAACCGATGCTGGGAACCAATAAAGAACTGAATATCCAATTCGTTCTTGGGTACTCGGGCGAAGAGTTCAAGACCACGCTCCGCCACGTGGCTGAAGGGAGAATCAACTGCGACCCTCTCATTACCGGGAAGGTGGGTGTTGAAGGTGTAGCCGGCGCGTTCGAAACGCTCGCCTCGCCTGAGCAGCACGCAAAGATATTGGTTGAACCCTGGCATAGTTGATCTGCGCACCGGTGCGCCAGAACTGGCCGTAATAGCAGAGTTCGGCGGATATTTGATCAGAGGAGTCAAAAAAATGACTGGCATTCTGGACAACAAAGTCGCTTTGATTACTGGTGCAGGGTCTGGGATCGGACGAGCGACGGCGAAGATCTTCGCTCGTGAGGGGGCTCGGCTCCTGCTCGTTGACGTGGTCGAGAAGGGCGGTCGTGAGACTCTCCAGATGCTCCAAGAACTTGGCGCCGAGGCTATTTTCCACAAAGCGGATGTTTCGAAATCGGCCGATGTCAACGCTGCGGTCGCGGACGGAGTGGCAGCCTATGGCCGGCTCGACTGCGCCTTCAACAATGCCGGAATCGGTGGAGCAGGCCGCCTCACTCACGAATACAGTGA
>Ga0187846_10000497_pt1 | contig 22986 bp, 21 predicted proteins | sample TC_taG_FD_161473 | JGI IMG/M metagenome (GOLD analysis project Ga0187846, IMG submission 161473) | Biofilm microbial communities from the roof of an iron ore cave, State of Minas Gerais, Brazil - TC_06 Biofilm (v2) | ecosystem: Environmental > Terrestrial > Deep subsurface > Cave > Wall biofilm...
ACGGTCGATCAACGTGCGTCGGAGACCGGCATCGCGGTCGACGGTAGTTCGATAGCCGGCCGCGATGACGCCCTCGCGTCCAGCTCCCAGCCCGCGCTCTACTGCGCCTCACCGCGGATAGCCGCGGATCTCCACGCTGAGGAAAGAGCGATGCCTGTTGTGAATTCTGGTCTGCGTCGCGCGCCCTCGCCCTGCGTCGAACGCGCCTCGACGCAGATAGACGCAGATCTACGGACATAAACGCTCAACGCCAACTACAGGTCCAATTAGTCGTGGTGCGGGTTACTTGCCGTTCATGCCACGAGACGGAGGAAAGGCCGGCGGGACAGAGGCTGCTGATTTTCTCTTTTGTCGAGTTCAAAGGCGTAAAGAGGCCGGGATTCGTCGCGCGCGGCCGCACAGCAACGCACACGAGATTGTCGGGACGGGAACCTCTCATTCTGGAACGGAATTGCGCGAGGCGGTAAGCTCGCAAGCATAACGGACTCAATTATGGAACTCAAAGAATTAGGCAAAACCGGCGTGAGGGTACCCGAAATTGGTATCGGCGTGTGGCGCTATAACGGCGGGGTCGAACCGTTGCGCGCCGGGCTTGCGATGGGCGCATTTCTGATAGATACGGCCGAAATCTATGGGACGGAAGACGTAGTCGGCCAGGCGATAAGCGGGATGCGCGAGAGGGTATTCATTGCCACCAAAGTCTCCGGGCAACATCTAAGGCACGACCAAGTATTGCGTGCCGCTGACGCCAGCCTGCAGCGATTGCGCACGAGTTACATCGACCTCTATCAAATCCATTGGCCTGGCCATTTCGTCCCGATCCGGGAAACGATGCGAGCCATGGAGACACTGGTCGATCGTGGGATGGTCAGATATCTGGGCGTCAGCAATTTTTCGGTCGCGGAATTGCATCAGGCGCGGCTGGCGATGACCAAGTATCCGATTGTTTCCAACCAGGTCTTGTATAACCTCAGCCGGCGCGAGATCGAGGCGCAATTGATCCCCTACTGCGAAGCGAACGGGGTCACGATAATCGCCTACACTCCGCTCGACGACGGCCGCCTCGCGCGCCATTCGCAATACCCGCGCGATCCCCAGGGTCAGCAAGCTTTGGAAGGGGTGGCCGCACAAACCGGCAAGACGATGGCCCAGGTCGCGCTCAACTGGTGTGTATGGAGGCCCTCGGTCATCACGATTCCCAAATCCAACAATGCGGCGCGCGTGGCGGAGAATTGCGGCGCCTCGGGATGGCGTCTGACCAGCGAGCAGTACGAGCTTTTGAGGCGTGCGTTTCAACCGCTATGAGGCTATGCTGTTCAAGCTTGCAGACTGAGTCTTGATTCGCGCATGCCTGCCGTATGAACGGAGGCGCCGCTTTGATGTATAGTCGCCGCAGCTAGAGCGCGGAGATGGAGTGCGAGCCGTACAGAAACGGCCGCCTACTAAATTCGAATACAACGGGAGGAGATCCATATGAAGGTCGGAATGACGCTGCAATTGACCAGTTTTGGGGGCAAGCCGGACCAGGAAACTTATCACGACGAGCTGTCGCTGATGGAGATGGCAGAGAGCTTAGGCTTCGACTCCGTTTGGGCCCTCGACCACCATTTCACCGGCTACGTGATGTCGCCCAACCCGACTGAACTGCTCGCCTACGTGGCGGGGCGCACCAAGCGGGTTCAGTTGGGGACCGCGGTGATAGTGCTGCCTTGGCACGATCCCGTGGAAATCGCCGAGAACATTGCTTTGCTCGATCTACTTTCCGGCGGGCGTACGATCTTCGGCTTCGGACGGGGCGCCGCCACAGTCGAATACAATGGGTTTCGCGTCGATATGGAGGAATCACGCGATCGCTTCATCGAGAGTGCGATGATCATTCGCAAGGGAATGACGCAGGATAGCTTTTCGTTCGACGGCAAGTATTACAAGATCCCTGAGATTCAGATTCGACCGAGACCGGTTTCGCATCCGGAGACTCGCTTCTACGCCTCCGCGGTCAGTCCGGAATCGGTGGAAATCTTCGCCAAGATGGGGTTCGGCGTTTTGATTATCGCCCAACGCAGTTGGGAGGATACCGCGGCCGACTACCGGCGCTATGTCGAAACCTCACTCACGAACAATTTCCGGCCCCGTCCGCCGATCGGATTGCTCAACGTATTAGTGGCCGACGATGCCAGCGAGGGCAACGATTTGGCCACGGTCCACATGGAGGCGATGTGGGACTCGATTGACCGCCATTACCATTTCTCCGACGGTCATCTTAAGGGAGTAAAGGGTTACGAGTTTTATGCCAAAATGGCGAAGACGTATTCCAAGCTCCAGGCCGACGTCGAAGCCAAGGCTAAAGCAGTCGAGTTCTACCGCAGCTTGCACGCCGAGGGCACTCCCGCCCAGGTGTTGGAAAAGCTGCGATATGTCCATCAGACGGTTCCGCTGGAGCACGTGATTGGGACGTTTGCCTTCGGCGGACTGCCGTATCCCAAACTGGAGCGGAGCTTCAAGCTGTTCGCTGAAAAGGTGTTGCCGGTATTGCACAACGACCCGGCGTTCAAGCTGCCGGCCGAGCAGACGAGCGCCCAAATGAGCGCAACCAAGTAGCAGCATCGACTGTCTGGTACCGCCTTGGTCGTGCAGTACCAGAGCCGCTGCCGTGCTCGCGTTAGCTGATTGCAGCGACCCTCCCAGGCGGGCCGACGGAGGGTTCGGCTTAGCAGCGCGGAGAAGTCGCTACCGCAGACGGAGCGGCACCTTGACGCCGGTTTTGGTCCCGCGTAAATCGGTTGTTTGGAAAATCAAAAACTGGATTTCTGATGCAATGAAGCGGCGGCTAAACTGGTTTCTTTGGGCGGGGTTTTTGGTAAGCGTGCTCGCCTTCGTCAGCTATTTCCTATTCTTCGCACAATTCCCTGTTACGCGCGATTTTCCGTGGGTGAACTTCCTACTCTTCGGGGCAGCGGCCGTGTTGCTCGTCGTGGGATTGCACCGCGCGTTTGCGAGAGCCTCTTCCTACCGCGGAAAAGTTGCGGGCCCGATTCTCGCCACCTTGAGCACATTAATCCTGGGATTCTTTTGTTTCGCTATGTTTGTGGAGTCACGGCAGTTGCCATTCGCCGACCACGCGCCGCGTGTTGGTCAAAAGGCGCCCCCCTTTTCCCTGCCCGACACAAACGGCCGCTCCGAGTCGTTATCGGAGCTACTCTCTACGCCGATCGGCGTTTCGTCAGCGCTTCAACGCGGACCAAAGGGCGTGCTGTTGGTTTTCTACCGTGGCTATTGGTGACCATTCTGCAACTCCGAGTTGCGGGGTATAGAACGAAATCTGAATACACTCGAAGTCATGGGCATTCGCCCCGTGGCGATCAGCGTGGATGCACCAAACGTCTCGAAGGGCCTGTGTCAGAGGCGCGGTTACACCTTTACTTTCCTTTCTGACCCCCAGGCAGAGACTATTAGGCGCTATGACCTTCTACACAAAGGTGTTGGTGTCAAAGGCCACGACATCGCCCGTCCGGCAGAATTTCTGGTGGATTCATCGGGGACCGTGCGTTGGGTAAATCTGACTGAAGACGTGCGAGTTCGCGCGCGGCCAGAGCAGATGATAGAGGCTGCAAAAGCGCTCCAATAGGATGACGGCTAGCGCGCGCTAATCGATCTCGGTCACCGCAGCTGCGCCCGTGCAGCTGGTCCTCCGCCGGCGCTATTAGCGCCTATGGGCTTAGCCAACTCGATCTGTGAGAGCCACCCGGCCCTAGAAATTGTTCATCGAACTTTCAATTCAGGGCACTCGTTCAGTCTCAGTGCACAATCCCCGAGGCGGCGCCGGATGTTGCTGGGTCAGGCAATGGATTGCGCCGAGCCCCAAGACTAAATCGGCGGATGGGATTGCTACTACGCGGCGCTCCGGGAATAGCCGTGCGAGCGTTCTCTGTGCCACCTCATCGGTAGCGCATCCGAACGACGGCATCAGCACGGCGCCATTGGCGATATAGAAATTTGCGTATGATGCGGGCAGGCGTACCCCCTCGAAATAGAGCGGCGCCGGCATTGGCAGAGTTACGATTGTGAAAGGCTCGCCGGCGCAATTGCGCATCGCGCGCAGCCGCCGCAGGTTGTCCTGCAAGGGCGCGTAGTTGACCTCGGCAGGATCGTGCTCGACAGCGGTCACGATTGTGTTGACCGCGGTGAAACGCGCGAGGTCATCGACGTGGCCGTCGGTATCGTCGCCGGCGATCCCCTCCCCGAGCCACAGCACGCGCTCCACCCCGAGATACACGCGCAGATTTCCCTCGATCTCTCGGCGGCCCATCGACGGATTTCGGTTTCTGTTCAGCAGGCAGGACTCGGTCGTGAGCAGACTGCCGGCACCGTTAACGTCGAACGAACCGCCTTCGAGTACCATATCCGCTTCGACCACTTCGAATCCGTAGTTTTGGGCGAGACGATGTGGCACGGCGTCATCCAGGTCGCAAGCGCCGTATTTGCCGCCCCATGAGTTGAACCGCCAGTCCACCGCAATCTGAATCCGCCCGTCGCCGGGCGCGACGCGGTTAATGAAAATTGGACCATAGTCGCGAATCCACGAATCATTGGTGACGATTGGCAGCATCTCGATTCGGCCCATTCGAACGGGCTCGCCGTCTGGCGTGTTCGCAGCACTTATCATCCGCCGCACATCTGGGATTAGGGCCGCATCGCGTACCAGGATTCGGACTGGCTCGAAATGCGCGAGGGTTGCGGCTATCTGGGCAAAAACCGACGGCACCGATTCGAATTTACTAGGCCATGTGTCGGCATTGTGTGGCCATACGAGGTAAGTGCCGAGATGTGGCGCCCATTCCGCAGGCATCCGATAGTTGGCATTTTGAAAGCTCCGCTGACGCTCCGCTGTGCGCACTTCGCAGACTCCTTAGCTCGGCTCCGCTCCGCCTAGTGGTTAGCTGCGGAACCGCCGCGACAGATCGGCGTATGCATCGATACGGCGGTCGCGCAGAAAGGGCCAGTTGCGCCGCGTTTCCTCAATTCGGGCGAGATTGCAATCGACTATCAGCGTTTCTTCCTTCGCGTGACTCGCTCGCTCTATCACTTCGCCAAATGGATCGCAGACGAAGGAGGCACCCCAGAATTCGATATTGCCTTCGATACCTACGCGGTTAACTGCCGCGACGAAAACGCCATTGGCGATTGCGTGTGAACGCTGGATCGTTTCCCATCCTTCGTGCATTCGCTTGCGAGTATGCGCAGACATATCGGCAGTCCATCCGATCGCTGTCGGATAGAAGAGCACCTGGGCGCCTGCCATCGCAGTCAGCCGCGCAGCCTCTGGGAACCATTGGTCCCAGCAGATCAGCACGCCGATTTCGGCTGGTCCGGCTCGATGGCTGATGAAATCGCGGTCGCCGGGAGCGAAATAGAATTTCTCATAATAACCGGGATCATCCGGAATATGCATTTTCCTGTAATGGCCCACGACGGTGCCCGAACTATCCAGCACCAGCGCGGAATTATGATAAACCCCTGGCGCTCGCCGCTCGAAGATCGGCGCTATGATCGCAATTTTGCGCGCACCCGCTATCTCTCCCAGAGCCTGGCTGGTGGGACCGGGAATCGGCTCCGCAAGATCGAACTGGCCATTATCTTCGGATTGGCAGGGATACCACGAGCGGTAAAGCTCCTGCAGGCAGACGACTTGCGCGCCGGCGTCTGCGGCCTGCTCGATACGTACCGTGGCCTTTTGTAAATTAGCGGGGGGTTCGCGCTCGCACGCCATCTGGACGAGACCGACTCGCAAGTGACCGCTTTCCATTATTATTTGATAGCAATCGGATTTCGCTCGCGCCACTACGTGTAACCGGACTCGCGGCCCGGAGCGGACCAGGCAAGGTCGCGCTAATTCGGGGTAAAGATTAAAATGCCGGGTTGTCGAGCAACTGCGGCGGCCAAGCATATGGCGCGGCTGGTGCGGCGTGAATGTGATAATCTTGCTTTCGGTGGCGCATGCTTCCAGCCTGTGGGCTAAGTGATATCCGTTGGCGCCTCAGCGGCGGAAGGCGCCTCGCGGCGATTACTAAAAGAATGGATTGAATTGCCCGCCGCTGATAGCCGGGTCCTGCGCAAGGGAACGTCGCGAACCCCGCCAGATCCGGAAGGAAGCAACGGTACCGGCCAATTTCCTGTGCCGCAGGTGCGCCTGGCTATCATTCGACGGGCATCAGAGAGAGAAAAAGAGGGCTGAGGAGTGAAAAATGAGAGAGAACAGGAGCGAGACATGAGAGATGGATATAAGAGCGGCGCGTGCGCCCTTCCAGCTCTCGTTTCTCACTTCTCATCACCATTTACTGGTTTATAATGGCCCCATCATCACATCTTGTACTCGCGAGGAAATGGCGCCCGGAACGGTTCAGCGATCTGGTCGGACAGGAGCACGTTACCCGGACCTTGGAACAGGCGCTCAAAAGCGGGCGCATCGCTCACGCTTTTCTGTTTACGGGGATTCGCGGGGTAGGCAAGACCACCGCGGCGCGGATTTTGGCTCGTTGCCTGGATTGTGCACAGGGGCCTACTGCGGAGCCGTGCGGAAATTGCGCCGCCTGCCAGGAGATTCGCGCCGGCACCGCGCTCGATGTGGTTGAGATTGATGGTGCGACTTATCGGAAAATCGATGATGCCCGCGCAATCATCGAAAATCTGGGTTATCGTCCAGCGCGCGATCGCTTCAAGATCTACATTATCGATGAAGCCCACCAGCTCACCGACCAGGCGTTCAATGCACTGCTGAAAACGCTCGAAGAGCCGCCTGCGCACGTCAAGTTTATTCTGGCCACGACCGAACCCCAGAAGATGCCCGAGACCATTCTCTCGCGGCTTCAGCGTTACGATTTCCGGCGAATCCCATTCGCGCTTATTCGCGGCCGGCTGCGGGAGCTGGCAGGGCGCGAGGGAGCCGAGATCGAAGACAGCGCGCTTACCTTGCTGGCGCGTGAGGCGAGCGGCAGCATGCGTGACGGCGAGCGGATGTTGGAAACCGCGATTGCGTCGCTGGGCGGGCGGATCGGTGAGAGCGAGTTGGCCGCGATTCTCGGCGTCGCCAGCCGTAGCCGGATTTTCGAAATGATTGGCGCTATCCTCGACAAGGACCCGGCCACCGCCCTGCGTGCCGTGCGCGAACTCAATCAGCGCGGCGCCAATCTCGAATCGCTGGGGCGAGATCTGCTGGAGATGGTGCGCAACCTCGCTGTCGCCAAGCTTCCCGCGGCGCACAGCCCGAACATTCTGTTAGCGGACCTCCCTGACCAGGAGGCAGCCGAGTTGGAGCGGCTCGCGACCCGAGCGAGTGGACGTGATCTGATGCGTTTATTCCGACTGATGGCTGAGGCGCAGGAGCAGTTGGCGCGTTCGTCGTATCCTGACCTGATGCTCGAGATGACTATGATCCGGATGGCAAGGCTGGCGCCGGTACTCGATGCGGACGAGCTGATGCGAGCCATTGGCGCCGCCGGTGGCGGAAATGGTGACGATTCCGGTGGGCGGCCAGCAGCAGCTTTACGAGCGCCTGACGTTCAACCCGCGTCGACGCGCACAGTAGGTTCGTCGGTGGAGGAAGCCGCCCCGGAGACCTCCGCCTCGACGCGCGAAGCGGCATCGTCCACCCCGATCGAAACCAGTTCACCACCCGCGCGGCGAATTCGGTTCGAAGGCGAGGTAAAGGCAGATGCGCCGCGCCGGGTAGCCCCTTCGAACGTCTCGGTCTCAGAATCGGCACCTGTTTCAACCGAAGAACTACCTGATCTGAGGGACTTCATTCGCAGCCGCCGCGCAGCATTGGCGGGCTTTATGGAACAGGGCGCCTCGTTAAAACTTGACGGCGACCTGCTGACAGTCACACCCCGCAGCGATATCTACGTGCGTTATCTGAGTGATAACCGTCCTGTTATCGGAGAATTGGCGTCAGAGCTGTTTGGCCGGCGTATCAAGGTCGAGATGGCAACCACCGGTGCAGCATCTAGCGCAACATCTGAAAAGCGTCATCCCGCCAAGATGGTTGCCGACTGGGCTGGTGAGGGGGTGCGGTTCCCTCTTCCAGGGGTGAAACGCCCTCTTGAAGGAGTTGGGAACGGAGGCACATCGGAGCCCCCTCCCTCGTCCCAGCCTGTCGGGGGTCAGCCTCCGACAGATCTCAGGCAGAAGCTTTATGCTGACCCCGTGGTACAACGCATCTTCGAAGATTTTGATGCCCGCTTAGTCGAGGTCAAGACCAGCTCAACTCCGACGGACCCCTCCGCTCCATCTGTCGGCAAGAAATAACCGGCGGATCGGCTGTGGCTGAGTAGCAGGAGCATTTCTCATGGCACAATTCGATCTTTCATCGTTGCTGCAGCAAGCTCAGGCAATGCAGGAAAAATTCAAGCAAATGCAGGAGGAGGTAGCAGCCAAAACCGTGCAGGCCGAAGCCGGTGGCGGAATGGTCCGGGTAACGGCTGACGGCTCGATGCGGCTGCGCAATATCCAGATAGAGCCGGCATTACTTGCCGCTAATGACAAAGAGATGTTGCAGGATCTTATAGTCGTTGCGGTCAATGACGCACTGCGCCGCGCGCAGGATCTGTTCACTCAGGAGATGAGCAAGCTTTCACCCTTTGGTGGTGCGCTCAATATTCCCGGTTTGTTCGGTGGACGCGAATAGGCTTGAAGCCGGCAGGCTGAGAGCCGAGTAAGACAGGCGTCCCTGCCGGTCCTCCACTGACTCCTATGACGGAAAATCTCAAGCGCAGCGATGGCTTGCCGCCCGCGATGACGCGACTGGTTAAAGAACTGTCGCGCCTGCCGGGAATCGGAGAAAAGACCGCCTCCCGCCTCGCCTTTAATCTGTTGAACCGGCCGCGCGAGCAGGTTATCGCTCTGGCCGAGTCGTTGCTCGAAATGAAGGAGCGGGTTGGCTTGTGTGCCGAATGCTTAGGGCTGTCGGATACCCCCCGATGCCCGATTTGCAATGATTCGGCGCGCGACCGTGAGTTGATTTGCGTGGTGGAAGGTCCGGCTGATCTCATGGCGATTGAGCGAGCCCGTAGCTACAACGGCCTCTATCATGTGCTGCACGGCGCGATAGCGCCGCTCGACGGGATAGGTCCTGATGACATCAAGATTAAGGAACTGCTCATGCGGCTGGAGAGTCTCAGTGACGTGCGTGAGGTGATTATTGCGACTAATGCCACTGTCGAAGGCGAGGCGACTGCACTTTATTTGGCCAAGGTCCTCAAGCCGCTAGGCATCAGAGCCACGCGACTGGCGCGAGGACTACCAGCCGGCGGTGACCTGGAATACAGCGATGCAGCAACGCTTTCGAGCGCCCTTAGTGGTCGTCGCGATCTATAGCCCTTCTGCATTATTCATTTTGACCACAACTCACCCGTAGCCCAATAACGTCTGGTGGGTGTAAGTGATGAACTTGCAAGGTTCTCGCTGCCAGCGTTAGAATTCTCGTGAGTTACCATGCGTGCGTGCTCGTGTCGCGCGACGGCGAATGCCGCACCCGCTAGTACCGAGCCAGCGCCCGCATCCTGCGATTTCTCTCAAAAAGGACGGTGACCTCTATGGCCTTTGAATTGCCAAATCTGCCCTATGCCCTCGACGCGCTCGCACCGCACATTTCCAAAGAGACCTTGGAGTTCCATCACGGCAAGCATCACGCGACCTACGTCACCAATCTCAACAATCTCGTCAAGGGCGGCAAATTCGAGAGGATGAGTCTGGAAGAAATCATCAAGGAAGCAGGTCCAGGCGGGCTCTTCAATAATGCCTCCCAACACTTCAACCATAGCTTCTACTGGAATTGCTTGAGGCCGAATGGGGGCGGCGAGCCACGCGGGCGGATGGCCGACGCGATAAAGAAAGCCTGCGGGGATTTCGAGAGCTTTAAGAAGAAGTTCACCGAGGCCGCGGTCACGCATTTTGGCAGTGGATGGGCCTGGTTGGTGCAGAACGCTGACGGCTCGCTCGCGATCGAGGGCGGCCATGATGCCGACAATCCCATCGATCATAACAAGCGAGCGATCTTGACGTGCGATGTCTGGGAACACGCGTATTATATCGACTACCGCAACGCGCGAGCCCGGTACGTCGAAGCCTTTTGGAACATAGTCAACTGGGACTTTGCGGAATCCAACCTGAAGTAAGCCGAAGATTCCACCTGAACAGGGGCAGCACTGGCGAGCAGCTGTACGCTGTGCATCACCCCTGTGGCAGAGGCGCGCCATAAATAAGGCGGCCGTCGCGCTGTTCAGATTGGGTTAGATGCTGGTCGAATCCACATTCGGGTCAATCGCTTGGCAACTCGGCGGCCCTGGGGTCGTCGAAAATCGCGAATAAAAGAATCTCGATGGCCGCCGCTTCATCACACAGCGCAGTGCATCTGCCCGGCTCGTTTCATCCGATGTCGCACGAAGTTCCCTGCACGCTCGTTATCCTGGGGGGAGCAGGCGATTTGGGCCACAAGAAGCTGCTGCCGGCGTTGTACAACCTGAGTCTCGACGGAGCGCTCGGTCCGAAATTCGCCATTATGGGGTTTTCGCTCGAACGGTTGAATGACGAAACATACCAGCAGTTTGCGCGCGACGGTATTGAGAAGTTCTCACGGCGCGATCTGACCGATGCCGGTTGGAACAAATTCGCTCCGCTGCTTCATTTTGTCTCCGGCAGTTTTACCGAGCCGGCCGATTATCAGAAACTCAAGCAGCGGCTTTCGGAACTCGATAGTCAATTCGGTACCGGCGGCAATCATGTCTTCTATTTCGCCATCCCGCCCCAGTTTATCGATCAATGCTGCGCCGGTCTGACTCAGGCGGGGTTGATTGGCTCGGCTGACGGCGAGCGAGGCTTCACCCGGGCCGTGATAGAAAAACCGATCGGTCATGATCTTGCGAGTGCGGCCGAGATCAACAATCAATTAGCGAGGTATTTCAACGAGAGCCAACTTTTTCGTATCGATCATTATCTCGGCAAGGAAACGGTCGAAAATCTGATGGTGCTGAGATTCGCCAACTCGATTTTCGAACCAATTTGGAACGCGGGCTTCGTCGACCATGTGCAGATCACCGTCGCTGAGGAGGAAGGTGTCGGCACGCGCGCAACCTATTACGACGAGGCAGGTGCGCTCCGCGACATGGTGCAGAGCCACATCCTGCAGGTGCTTTGCATGATTGCGATGGAGGCGCCGCGTTCGACTCATCCTGACGCAGTACGCGACGCGAAGCTTGACTTGTTGCTCTCACTCCGCCCGTTCGAGCCGGCCGACGTGGAAAAATGGGTCGTGCGCGGCCAGTACGAGCAAGGCTTGGTGAGTGGGGATAAGGTGGCCTCGTATCGGGCGGAAGAGCATATCCCACCTGATTCGAACACCGAGACCTTCGTTGCGCTCAAATGTTATATCGAGAACTGGCGATGGGCAGGGGTGCCGTTCTATCTGCGGACGGGCAAGCGAATGGCCCGGCGCGCCAGCGAAATCGCGATTCAATTCAAGCGGGTTCCTCGTATCCTGTACAACTCACGGCCCGGACCGCCGCTTCCCGCTAACGTGCTGTCAATTCGGATCCAGCCCGACGAAGGGTTGTCGGTGAATATCGTTGGCAAGCAGCCAGGTTCGCCGCTGCGTTTGGGGCCGGTCAAAGTTGATTTCCACAGCTTGACCACCTCGCCTGAAGCATATGAGACGTTGCTGCGCGACGTTCTCGCGGGCGATCAGACGTTATTTATGCGGCGCGATACAGTGGCAGCGGCCTGGCGGTTTATCCAGAATATTCTTGACTCCTGGGCGGGCGCGCCCGGCGAGCCATTTCTTTACCCGGCAGGCTCCTCGGGACCCACCGAGGCGGCCGTTATGATCGCGCGTGACGGCCGCGCCTGGCGTAACCTGTGATCATTCTCGCCGGCGATATCGGTGCAACCAAAACACATCTCGGGCTCTATCGCGCGGGCGCTGGCGGTTTGAGCCGCATCCTTGATCACATCTACCAGACCCAGGACTTCCCGAGCCTCGAAACAGTGCTGCGCGATTTCATCAAGGATGAACCGATCGCCGCCGCGTGCCTGGGCATTCCCGGGCCGGTGATGGGTGGTCTCGCGCGTCCGACCAACATTGAGTGGGAAATCAAAGAGCAATCGCTCTCCCAGGCCTTGCAAGGAGCTTCGACTCGGCTCGTTAACGACCTCGCGGCGACTGCTTATGGAATGCTCCATCTTCAGCGATCGGAAATAGTGGAGTTGCATAAAGGCCAGGAACTGCATCACCCGGCGAACATTGCGGTCATCGCAGCCGGAACGGGCCTGGGGGAAGCGGGACTGATAGCGGCAGACAGCGGCTGGCGCGCGGTTGCGACAGAGGGGGGTCATTGTGATTTTGCACCGCGAGGCGCGGAACAGGTGGCGTTGCTTCAATTCCTCGAACGTGAATTTGGACATGTCAGCTACGAGCGCGCTCTCTCCGGCCCGGGTCTGCACAACCTCTATCGCTTCTTGCTGGAATATTTGCCAGAGCCCGAGCCGGAATGGCTCAAGCAGCGTATGGCCGCCGGCGATGCATCAGCGGTTGTCGGCGCGGTGGCGCTTGCCGGACAAGACTCACGCTGCGTCCACGCGCTGGAGCTTTTCACCGCCATTTACGGAGCAGAAGCCGCGAATCTGGCGCTCAAGTTTCTCGCGTTCGGCGGCTTGTATATCGGAGGCGGGATAGCGCCAAAAATTCTGTCATTTCTGCAACGAGGCACTTTCATGCGCTCCTTCTTCAACAAGGGGCGCCTCAACGAGATGCTTGAACGGATGCCAATACGCATCTCGCTAAACGAGGAAACGGCACTGCTGGGTGCCGCCCATCTGGCAGCCTCGATGATAAAGAGCTGAAACAGAAGGAAGCGGAGCTACCGGGAGTAACAGGTACGATGATGAGCCTGCGAGTACGAGAAATCCTCAGCTATTACGATTCGGAAAGTCCGGGAGTACGAACCAGCATTGCGCGCTTTCTCAACCACGGCCGCTTGGCGGGAACCGGCAAGCTGGTGATCCTGCCGGTTGACCAGGGTTTTGAGCATGGTCCGGCGCGAAGCTTCGCGCCTAATCCTCCCGCGTACAACCCTCTCTATCATTTCGGGCTGGCGCTCGAGGCGGGATGTAATGGTTATGCCGCGCCACTAGGCTTTATCGAGGCGGGGGCCGCCGAGCATGCCGGAGAAATCCCGCTGATCCTCAAATTGAATAATCACGACCTGCTGCTCGATGAACATGACCCGATGCCGGCAGTCACCGGCAACGTGCGCGATGCGTTGCGGCTGGGATGCTCGGCGGTTGGATTCACTATCTATCCGGGTTCAGCCTACCGCCAGGAAATGTACGAGCAGCTGCGAGAGATAGCCGAAGAAGCGAAGGCGTACGGTCTGGCCGTCGTCGTCTGGTCGTACCCGCGCGGCTCGGGCCTCAGCAAGGATGGCGAAACCGCGCTTGACGTGGTTGCCTACGCAGCTCAGATTGCAGCTCAACTCGGTGCGAACATCATAAAGGTGAAGCTGCCCAGTTCGCATATCGAACAGCCCGAAGCCAAAAAGACCTATGACGCTGCCCGCATTCCGTTGGAACCGCTCGCCGCGCGGGTTCGTCATGTGGTGCAGAGTTGCTTCGACGGCCGGCGTATCGTGATTTTCTCAGGCGGCGCGCGCGAAGAAGACGAAAGGCTGTTGGAGGAAGTCCAGGCGATTCACGCCGGCGGTGGGTTTGGCTCAATCATCGGACGTAACTCATTTCAACGCCCAAAGCCCGAAGCCGTAGCGTTACTGCGCCGGATAATGGAGATTTATGCAAAGTGAGAGGATCGGCGCTCTCACAACTCAGGGCGTGAACGCAGAAAACCATACTTCTGATGACTTTAGCGATGGCCGCCCCCATCACCGCCGCCCGAGTGCCCGCCACGGCCGGCATGCGGGCCTGCCTGATGTGGAGCCTCCGCCGGGCCATGATAAAAGCTCTCGTGGTGCCCTTCGCCGTGATGTTCCTCCCACGGATGATGCACGGTGAAGACCGGCGCGTAACCGCGAGCATACACCGGCACGCCATAGGAGTAAGGCGAGTAACCGTACGTCGGGTAGCCGTAGGTAGGACCGTAATCGGGCCCAAAGCATCCAACGAGCGCCCACGCCAGACTGACTACCAGGATAGCTTGGATTGAGTGTCGCACGGGAGCCTCCACAACTGCTGCGCAGTATCGCTAAGGCACGCCCCATGCCGGCTTGCCGTCGCGATGATAGAAAGCCAAGCCCGGAGTTTCATGAGCTGGAACATCAAGGCTAGTGCGCAACTTGCCGCTTTGATCATAAAGGCCTAATCCTGGCGTTCCTTCCGGTCCCAGAGCAAGCATCGCGCGCAGCTTGCCGTTCTGATCGTAGAAGTCGAGCCCGGGAGAGCCGTCGGCGGCAAGATCCACGGTTATGCGAGACTGGCCTTTGGCATCGTTTAGATTGATTCCCACCGCGCCGTCATCGCCGATGCCCATCGCCCCTCTTACTTTGCCGTCGCTGCCCCGCAGCACGAACTGCTCGGCTTCCACGCTTCGGCTCGGTGGGGAGGCGGCCTGGCCCATTATGACTATTGCCCCCGTGAACAGCATCAGCGCACCGCCGACGAACCGCAGTCGGCGATTAGTGCGTCTAAGTTCGTGTTGTTGCTGCTCGAGTTGGGTGATTCGCTCAATCAGATGGCTTGCAGGTTGTTCCATTTTGCTTGTCTCGGCGCTTTGCACCTTTTTGGAAATAGTTGCCTGAATTGAAGCATAGAATTAACCGGGCGCGCACCAATCGCGCGGCCTCCGGGCGTCGAGACGTGGGCGCGTCGGCTGCATGCCAGCAACGGTCCGAGCGAGCATACGTTGTCGCGAACGATACTCCAATCTACTAACGCAGTTTGTGTCCTTAGATGTAAGCGAAAACGCTGGTCGGCCCGGCTTCACTGATGGCCGCGTCTTGATGCCGCAATACCGGCCGTATCCTAGCGAAGCGCTAAAACGTCGCAAAGTCTTAGTGGCGCAGGCTTTAGCCTGCGTTCCGACGGGGGTTCAGCGCACGACATTAGTGCCTGCGGCGTGCTACGTAATCATGAAAAAGGAGCAACCTATGAGTCTCAGACTCGATGGCAAGAACGCGTTGATAACCGGTGCCGCGAGCGGCATCGGCCGGGCTTCCGCATTGCGCTTTGCGCAGGAAGGAGCAAACGTCTGCATTGCCGATCGCCAGGCCGCGGCTGCTGAAGACACTGCAAGCGAAGTGCGCAAGCTCGGTCGCAAGGCACTCGCGATTACTGTCGATGTGGGCAACCCAGCGCAAGTGCAGGCGATGGTGGACCGCGCGGCCAAGGAACTCAGTGGGGTCGACATCGTTCTGGCAGCCGCAGGGGTTTCCGCGGCGAACTACGGCGAAGGGCAAGTGGAGTCCAAATTTCTCAACGAGCTGACGTTCGAGGAATGGCGCAAGGTGATGAGCATTAATCTGGACGGCGTTTTCCTTACGTGCTCAGCAGTGGCGCGCGAGATGATCAAACAGGGCCGCGGCGGCCGCATTATCGCAATCTCTTCGGGCGCAGCGAAAGTACCGCTGAGGGGGTCGGGAGATTACTGCGTCAGCAAGGCGGGTGTGTGGATGCTGATGAAGTGTATGGCGCTCGAACTGGGACGCTACCATATTACTGCCAACGCAATCGGACCTGGTGTTATCGACACTCCGATGACCAAGCGCATGCAGGGCGACCCGCGCTTCGAGCGCATGATCAATCGAACACCCTTGAAGCGAATTGGAAAGCCCGAAGATGTCGCCAACACCGCGCTATTTCTTGCCAGCGAGGAGGGCAGCTTCTTCAGCGGCTCGATTCTCCATCCCGATGGCGGCGTGATAATGCAATAAAGCCAATAGAACCGAACGTCGCAAACGCGCAGGAGGCCGCACGATGGGAGCGTGGACGACAGACTACATTCCGGGTCCGCCCCGAATCGCCGTGGATCATGCCGGCACGGGACCGCTGGTGATGCTAATGCACGGGATCGGTGGTAATCGCACTAACTGGCACGATCAGCTTCAGCCGTTCGCTGCTCATTTCCACGCTGCCTCGTGGGATGCACGCGGCTACGGTGCGAGCGATGATTACGAAGGTCCGCTCGATTTCGGCGATTTCGCTCGCGACCTTGTCCGCGTGCTCGATTACTTCGGGGCGTCGCGGGCACATCTTGTTGGGCTCTCGATGGGCGGGATGATTGCGATGGATTTCAATTCGCGCTATCCGGAGCGGGTCGCGACACTTACTATCTGCGATTCACTGCCGGGATTTAGTCACCTAACAGCGGAGCAGCGCCGTGAATTTGTCCGGTTGCGCCAGGAACCGCTCCTGGCCGGCAAGGAACCGAAAGACATCGCGCCAGCGGTGGCCGAGACGCTGATCGGCAAATCGGCGCGCCCCGGTTCATTCGACCGGCTGGTCGTCAGCATGGCCGCGCTGCATAAGCAGTCATACCTGAAAACTATCGCGGGGACCGCGAGTTACGGGCGATCATTCGAGCTGGAGAAGATTGCCGTGCCGGTGCATATCGTCGTCGGCGATGAGGATCGACTCACACCGGCGGCGATGTCGGGTCAGATGGCCGAGCGCATTCCGGGCGCGCGCCTGACCCTGATCGAGGGCGCAGGCCATCTGAGCAACATCGAGCAGCCGGAAAAGTTCAATCGCGCGGTGCTGGCGTTTCTAATCGAGCATCGCGAACTTGCTTATTCATAGTGTCCGATGACTTGGTTCGATGACCGCAGTAGCAATCCAGCGCCGGCCGGCGATCGGCTTGCGGCGCTGTGGGATGCCCCTGGCATAATTCAGATTCCCGGAGCACACAACGCGCTTGCTGCGCTGCTCGCCAAACGAGCTGGTTTCCGGGCGCTCTATCTCTCGGGTGGCGCTCTCAGCGCGAGTCTGGGGCTGGCGGATCTCGGAATATTGGGCCTCGACGAGTTATGCTTTTTCACCCGCGCGATCGTGCGCGCCGCCGGACTGCCGCTCGTAGTTGATGCCGATACCGGATTCGGCGGAGTGCTCAACGTTGTGCGAACCGTGCACGAACTGGAAGATGCCGGTGCCGCCGCGATCCAGCTCGAAGATCAGGTGCTGCCCAAGAAGTGCGGCCATCTCAACGATAAGCGGCTGGTCGCGCCCGAGGAGATGGCCGCGAAGGTGACCGCCGCCAGGCGTGCAAGCCGGCACCTGCGAATTATCGCGCGCACCGATGCAGCAGGGGTCGAGGGATTCGACGTGGCACTGAAGCGAGCTCAGCTTTACTTGAAGGCGGGGGCTGACGCCATTTTTCCCGAAGCACTGACCAGCGCCGAGATGTTTCGCGGCTTCGCACGCGAGATCTCCGCGCCCCTGCTGGCGAACATGACCGAGTTTGGCCGCACACCTTATTTCACCGCACACCAATTCGAAGAATTCGGCTACAAGATGGTAATCTGGCCAGTATCGTCGCTGCGGGTTGCTGCCAAGGCGATGACGGACTTGTACGCGACGCTCGCCCGTGATGGCAGCGCGGTGGCAATGCTGAGCCGGATGCAGACGCGCGCAGAATTGTACCAGACGATCGGGTACGAAGAGTACGAATCGCTCGACGAGTCGATCGCACGCAGCGTCGTACCGCCTGATCTTCGGGACAAATGAGCAATGCTGAACAACTAGCAGCACATCCTCGGAGTGCCCGAACAAAATGAGCGCCTACGACCTGATTGTAGTTGGAGGGGGGAACGCGGCGTTCTGTGCAGCTCTGGCGGCGCAGGAAACAGGGGCTCACGTGCTGGTGCTCGAAGCGGCGCCCCAGGAAGAGCGCGGCGGCAACTCACGCTTTACTGCCGGCGGGATGCGCGTTGCGTATAGCGGGGTCGAGGATCTGGCCCAGCTGGTGCCTGATCTTACCGAGGAAGAACGCGCCAACACCGACTTCGGCACCTATAGCCAGGACCAGTTTTATGACGACCTCTGTCGAGTGACGCAATACCATACCAATCCGCGACTGGCGGAGACCCTGGTTTCACGCAGCCTCGAGACGATGCTTTGGATGCGCAGCCGTGGGGTGCGCTTTGCTCCGATTTATGGCCGGCAGGCCTTCAACGTCGAAGGCCGCTTCAAGTTTTGGGGTGGCTTGACCGTGGAGGCCTGGGGCGGCGGTCCCGGTCTGGTCGATTCGCTCTATGCGATCGCATCGCGCAATGGGATCGAGATCTCCTACCAGAGCCGCGCGCTCGAATTGGTCAACGACGACAACGGCGTTCAAGGAGTTATTGTCCGCAAGCAGGGACGCACGCAAAGGTTTGATACCAACGCGGTTGTGCTGGCCAGTGGCGGCTTCGAGGCGAATGCGGAATGGCGCACGCGCTATCTGGGCCCGGGATGGGATCTGGCGAAGGTGCGTGGAACACGCTTCAACACCGGCGACGGCATTCGCATGGCGCTGGAGATCGGCGCAATGCCTTACGGTAACTGGTCGGGATGCCATGCTGTGGGGTGGGACCGCAATGCGCCTGAATTCGGCGATTTGAGCGTTGGCGATGGCTTTCAAAAGCATAGCTACCCCTTCGGGATCATGGTGAACGGGCACGGCCGTCGCTTCGTCGATGAAGGCGCCGACTTCCGCAATTACACATACGCCAAATACGGACGCGCTATTCTCGAACAGCCCGGACAATTCGCCTGGCAGATATTCGACCGCAAGGTTGCCCATCTGCTGCGCGACGAATACCGAATCAAGCGGGTGACCAAGGTCAGTGCCGAGACCCTGGAAGAGCTGTCCGGCAAACTCGAAGACGTCGATCCGCAAGGTTTTCTCGACGAGGTGCACGCCTATAATGCTGCGGCGCAGATTGATGTTCCCTTTAATCCCAATGTCAAGGATGGACGCTGCACGCGCGGCCTTGCCCTCAACAAATCAAACTGGGCCAATACCCTGGATTCCCCACCCTTCGAGGCCTATGCGGTGACCTGCGGAATAACCTTCACGTTCGGGGGCCTCAGAATTGACGATAACGGTAATGTCATAAACACCGATGGCTTGCCGATTCGCGGCCTGTACGCGGCCGGCGAACTGGTAGGCGGCCTCTTCTACTTCAATTATCCAGGCGGTACCGGCCTGATGTCAGGTTCGGTATTCGGCAGAATAGCAGGCGCCTCCGCCGCCCGCTGCGCGCTGAGCAAATGAACAAAATCGTAAAGAGGCGAGTACAGAAGGTGCTCCGATGGCTCAGGAGTAAGGCCCCATTTGCGTCCATCGGACGCGCAGATGATCATGCGGTAAAGCGCCGGTATCTGCGGCTAAGTGCGGTACGGCGCGTCGAGTCAAGTCGGGTAGCGGAAGCTGTTGAGGTTTTCTGATAGCTGGTCTTCTTTGGCTGAAGCCTGATAGCTGATAGCTGAAAGCTACTAAAGTGACAGGAAGCATTCACTACTTGCCCACCCTGTGAGGCCCAGCCGGTCCGGTTTCCTCGATGTCTCTTGCCTGCGATTCCGCCTCCGACGACATGTCGCGGCGAGGTGGTGGCGCGGTCGCGCCGCCGGGTTTGAATGCCTCCACGGCGAACAACGCCTTGCACACTGCGCCGAAGGCCTCGGCGCGGGCGGTCTGGGCGCGTAGCTCTCGGGTACCTCGCTTGTCTGGATTAAGTTAAGTAGCGAATTCATTTCCTGAGCCCATCTCTGGCTGGCGATGCTCACCTTGCTCAGCTCGCAAATAGTATGTGAGAGGCGGTAGATCTCATCAGAGCGAATCTGCTCAGCATCCAGCAATCTAGAAAAGACTTGCCCATTGAGCAGGCGGATCATTGAATCGATAATACTGTCGCGGTCCCCCGAAACTGCATGCGACAGCCTTGGCGTGCCGGACGGAGAGGTCGATTGACTCAATCCGCTGGCGCAACCTGGCCCCGTGGCGCTGCACGCTGTCTTCGGCGATCGGGTAACCCTGCTTCTGGAGCCATTCAGCCAGCTCCTCATATCGGCCCAACCCATGTTCGACTATGCGGCGCTCCAACTCATCCCTAACAGCTTGCTGCAGCTTAGTGACTCTTGACCGAGGCGGCATTCTGGCTCTCTGTACAGAGTGTCCGAGCCGCTAACTGCAACCAAGGGGTGACATCGTCATCCGTTTCGGGGTGTGGCTGACTGGCTTCTCGAATTGTCGCTGGCCTCTCCGCTTGCGGCCCGCGCCCGCCCATAGCCGAAGTTCCCGTCCGCCTACTGAGCGGCTGCCCTCGAGCATAAGCGGCGATCGATACAGCTGCTACGCCGGCGCTCCTGTCGCCTGGTCTGATGACCCACGAGGGCCGCGGCTTAACGTCACGAGTTGCACCGAGCCCAAAGGCAAAGCCGATGCGTCAGGCCGCCCTCGACAGGCCGCGTCGGATGCGCGATTATTGCCTTTCCCTTGTCGGGGTTCACCCATGGGCGTGGGCGATTGGCTCCGCAGCCTCGGCCTCGGCCAATATGAGGCGGTCTTTCGCGAGAGCGAAATCGACGAAGAAGTTTTGCCTGAATTGACCGACGCCGATCTCGAAAAACTCGGCGTGCCGCTGGGCCATCGCAAGCGCCTGCTGAAAGCGATCTCAAATCTGGCCTCGCCAGGGCAACCGACGCCGCCCCCGCGTTTCGCGCCTGTCCTGACGGAAACCGATACGGCAGAACGCCGGCAACTGACCGTGATGTTCTGTGATCTCGTTGGTTCGACCGCGCTTTCAGCCAAACTCGATCCCGAAGACTTGCATGGCGTGATTGGCGCGTATCATCGCTGCTGCACGGAGCTGGTCGAGCGCAACGGCGGGTTCGTCGCGAAGTACATGGGCGACGGCGTGCTCGCCTATTTTGGCTATCCCGAGGCGCACGAGGACGACGCCGAGCGCGCCGTTCGAGCCGGGCTTGCCGTCGTCGAGGCGGCGCCGAAACTCGTCACCGCGGCCGGTTCGCCCTTGCATGTGCGCATCGGGATCGCGACCGGTTTGGTTGTGGTCGGCGATCTCATCGGCTCGGGCGAGGCGCAGGAACGCGCCGTCGTCGGCGAGACGCCGAACCTTGCGGCGCGCCTGCAAGCGATAGCGGAGCCGGATGGGACAGTCATCGCCGACGGGACGCGAAGGCTCCTCGGCGATCTCTTCGAACTCAAGGATCTCGGGCTGAAGGACCTCAAGGGTGTCCCCAAGTCTGTTCGAGCCTGGGCCGCGCTGCGCGAGAGTGGGGTCGAGAGCCGGTTCGAGGCGCTGCACCCGAGCGGCTTGACCGCCCTCGTCGGGCGGGAAGAAGAAAGTGAATTGCTTCTGCGGCGCTGGAGGAGAGCGAAGGCCGGCGAAGGGCAAGTCGTGCTGCTGTCGGGCGAGCCGGGCATCGGCAAGTCCCGCCTGACGGCTGAGCTTCAGGAGCGCTTGCGCGCCGAGCCGCACATCCGGCTGCGCCATTTCTGCTCACTCCAGCATCGCGACAGCGCGCTCTATCCGTTCATCGCCCGGCTTGAGCGCGCAGCCGGTTTCGAGAGCGAGGACGACGCGGCGGCCCGGCTCGACAAACTCGAGGCGCTGCTCGCCAAATCCAGCGAATTGAACGCCGAACGAGCCGGGCTCTTCGCCGAGCTCCTGGGGCTCGCGCCCGAAGGCCGCTATCCAGTGCCGCCGGAGGATCCGCAACGACGACGCGAAATGATGCTCGCAGCGCTGCTCGAAGAGCTCGCGACGCTGTCGCGGCAGCGGCCGGCGCTATTGATCTTCGAAGACGCGCAGTGGGCGGATTCGACTTCGCTCGAACTCCTGGATCGCGTGGTTGAGCTTGCCCCACGCCTGCCCGTACTTATGATTGTGACGTTCCGGCCGGAGTTCTCGCCACCCTGGATGGGGCAAGCGCATGTCGCGTCGCTGTCGCTGAACCGGTTGGCGCGGCGCGAAACGGCCGCCATCGTCGAGGGCGTGACAGGCGGCAAAAGCCTGCCGCCTGAAATCCTCGACCGCATCATTCAGCATACCGACGGCGTTCCGCTGTTCATCGAGGAACTGACCAAGAGTCTCCTCGAGGGCGGGCTGTTAAGGGAGGAGGCGGGCGGTTATGCGCTCGCCATCCCCTCGAGTCTGCAAGACGCGCTGATGGCGCGGCTCGACCGGCTCTCTGCCGCGAAGCTGGTGGCGCAGACGGCCGCCATAATCGGCCGAGAATTTTCATACGAGCTTCTGCGAGCAGTGACGTTGATTTCCGAGGACGAGCTGCGTAGCGCGCTGCGGCGGCTCGCCGAATCCGAGCTGATCTTCCAGCGTAGCGACCCGCCTCAAGCGCGCTACACGTTCAAGCACGCGCTGGTTCAGGACGCTGCCTACCACTCGCTGCTCAGAGCGAATCGGAGCGTCCAGCACCGCCGGGTGGCCGAAGCGCTGGAGAAGCAGTTTCTTGACACGGTAGAGAAACAGCCCGAACTGCTCGCATACCACTACACAGAGGCCGGCCTCGTTGAGCCGGCCATAACGTACTGGCGAAAGGCCGGCCTGCGTGCGGCGAGGCGCGCAGCCAACATTGAGGCAATCGACCATTTGCGCCGTGGCTTGGCGATGTTGGAAATGCTGCCCGACCGCGCGCCGCACGCCGACGAGGAGCTGACCATTCTGCTCGCGCTCGGCCCGGCCCTGATGTCGACGAGAACGACTGCGGGGCCAGAAACACAACAAGTTTATGATCGCGCTCTTCGCCTCGCGCGCGATCTCGGCAAGGTGGCGGAATTGTTCGCAACCGTTTGGGGATTGTGGCAAATCGCGGGCCGTCCGGGGCAATCAGCAAGTCGCACGCGCCTGCACGGCGGAACTATTCAGCATTGCGCGGAAGGAAAATGATGTCGGTTACCTCCTTCAAGCGCATCACTGCGGCTGGCCGGCGGAACTGCTGGTTGGGAGATTCAATTCGGCGCATGAACACGTCAAT
>Ga0187846_10000498_pt1 | contig 22976 bp, 25 predicted proteins | sample TC_taG_FD_161473 | JGI IMG/M metagenome (GOLD analysis project Ga0187846, IMG submission 161473) | Biofilm microbial communities from the roof of an iron ore cave, State of Minas Gerais, Brazil - TC_06 Biofilm (v2) | ecosystem: Environmental > Terrestrial > Deep subsurface > Cave > Wall biofilm...
CGCCGGTTGGCCTCGCGCACTTCCCGATCAGAAAGCACCGGGGAATCGTCCCCCAGGATCCGATTGACCAATACTGGGCCGTACCAGGAAAGCGGCGGCGTCTTGATGGCGGCAACGAACTTAAGTTCAGACCTCCTGACATAGCCCCTTTGAGTTTGGCTCTGAGATCGGGCTGGTTTAGCCGCGTCGGAGTGCGGACCAATACCTGTCCGGTTTTTTAGGTCAGACGGTGGCAACGGCCTGAAATAGCGAACATTCCTGGCCGGTGCTTGCGGACCCAAAGCTGTCCGGTTTAGTTGGGCGCCATGAGCGCCCAACTCGCCTTGGCGCTGCCGTGCGCAGCGCCGTCAGACTGCGTGGTCATCAATGCGCGCTGCAGCCTGCGCATCGAAGAAGATCAGCGGGTCATCGTCGTTGCCGGACTACCCGTGCATCACTATTGCGCCGAGGATGCGGTGGCCGAGGCCTATGCGATGGTGTTCTTGATTGAATCGGGATTTGCGCAACAGACCGAGGTGGCGCGCGCGCTCGCCCGATCTGAGCGCACGGTGCGCCGCTATCAGCAGCGCTACGCAGAAGGCGGGATGGCGGCACTGGGACGCGCCGCGGGCTGGCATCGCGGTCGGCGGCGTATTCGCAGCAAGCGACTGCGCGTCATCGAGCGGTTGAAGAGCGAGGGACTGAGCAATCGCGCGATCGCGCACCGACTGGGGGTGAACGAGAAGGCCATCCGCAAGTTGGCCGGAACTGCGAAGTCGGTCCAGGCCGAACAACTCGATTTGCCCGCGATCGTAAGGGCAGCAACGAGCGAGCCGTCGCCTGCGGTGGCGTTGGCCACGGCGAGTAACGAAGATACCAATGAGCACAGCTCGCCGCTGGGCGATGATCGAGCCGGCGACTGCGATGACGTCGACGCCGAGGACGAGTCGGTACCGTTGAGTCTGGATCGCGAGGCAAGCGATCGCAGCCTCGATCGCCAACTGGCCTATCTGGGGCTGCTGGATGATGCTGCGCCATTGTTCCGCGACGGCTCGCGCATCCCCGGGGCAGGCGTGCTACTTGCCCTCCCGGCGCTGGTGGAAAGCGGGCTGTTACGGATTAGCCGCAAGCTCTACGGTGAAATCGGTCCGGCCTTCTATGGGCTGCGCACCAGCTTGCTGACGCTGCTGTTCATGGCGCTGCTACGCATCCAGCGGCCCGAGCAGCTCAAGGAGCAAGACCCGGTGGCCTTGGGCAGGCTCCTGGGACTTGATCGGGCCCCGGAAGTGAAGACCTTGCGGCGCAAGCTCACCCGGTTCGCCGCCTACCAGCGCGCCGAGCAATTGGGCGCCGAACTGGCCCGCGTGCGCGTCGATCAGCGCGGACAACTCATGGGGTTTTTGTACGTCGATGGCCACGTGCGCGCCTATCACGGCGAACGCCGCATCTCGCACGCGTTTGTGGCGCGCCGCCATCTGGCCATGCCTGCCACGACCGACTATTGGGTCAATGATCGCGGCGGCGACCCGCTGCTGGTGATCACCGGCGAAGTCAACGCCGCCCTGACCCGGGCCTTCCCCCGGATCCTGCGCGAGGTACGCACCGCAGTCGGCGAGCGGCGGGTCACCATCGTGTTCGATCGCGGTGGCTGGAGCCCGCAGTTGTTCCAGCGCATGATCGAGCAGGGCTTCGACATCCTCACCTATCGGGCGCGCAAGAGCCGCGCTATCCACCCGCGGCGCTTCGTGCCCCGGCGCGCCAAGCTCGAGGGGCGCTGGGTGCACTATGACCTGCATGAACAGCCGGTGCGTTTCCTCAAAGGCAAGCTGCGGCTGCGCCAGATCACGCGCTTGTGCGACACCGGCCATCAGACGCAGATCATCACCAGCCGATGGGATCTGCGCGACATCGAAATCGCCTGGCGCATGTTCGAGCGCTGGCGACAGGAGAACTTCTTCAAGTACATGCGCGAGGAGTTCCTGCTCGACGCGCTCGTGGACTACCGGATCGAACCGGAAGATCCCACCCGGACCATTCCCAATCCCGAGCGGCGCGCACTCGACCAGCAGATCCGCAACGCCCGTAGCGAACTGGCCGCCCTGGAACGAGAATACGGCGCCGCGGTGGCTGACAACAGCGAGCAACAGCGCCGCACCATGCGCGGCTTCAAGATCGCCCATGGCAGACTGGGCAAGAAGCTGCGCGCGGCTCGCGCTCGCCTGGCCAAACTCATCGAGCAGCGCCGTAGCGTGGCCCCGCGTGTGGAGATCCGCGATTTGAGCGAAGGTGCCGTGGTCAAGCTCGCCAGCGAACGCAAGCACTTGACCGACATCATCAAGATGGTGGCCTACCAGGCTGAGAGCGATTTGCTGGCACTACTGCGGCCTCACTATGCCCGTGCCGAACAGGAGGGCCGCACGCTGCTGCATGAGATCTTTGCCGCCGCCGGCGACATCCGCGTCAGCGACACCGAGCTACATCTCACGCTGGCGCCGCTAAGCTCTCCACATCGAACGCACGCCGCGCAGGCCCTTTGCGAGTTGCTCGATCAGACGGCGACCATCTTTCCCGGATCGCGTCTGCGTATCCGCTTCGCGGTGCAGCCGCCACCACGCATCGGCCTTGCTTTTCCCGGTTCCCCACCCGAACGCCGCGCCCCCTCTCCCCGCGCCTCGCCCCCATGATCGGCGAAGAACCGGACAGTTTCGCGCTACTCTATGTCAGGAGGTCTGAACTTAACTTTGATTTAGAACTTGCGAAGCGAGACGAACCAGTGGCCGCGGGTGTGGCCAAGAGCGCCGGTTTGCCGGCGAACGAGAATGAGCCCGAAGAAGGGCTCCGGCCTTGCTCTCGCTCATTGGAACGGAACAGGCGCTCGCCGCTTAACGTGGGTTTCGCCTGATCACGGGCGTTCACTCTTTCGGCGGCACGACGGGCAACAGCACCGAAGCCCGCCGCCGCGGGCCGACGTGCAGCGTGATCTTGCCGTCGAATATCGCCAGCGGCCGGTCGGTCGCATCGTCGTGCACGAAGGGTCCGCAGCCGCGCATCGGATTTTTCATGTTCGACAGCATCGCCGCCTCGCCCTCGTACTCGTAGTCCTTGCCCCGGATCGTGAGCGCGATGCGATACCCCGCCGGCACGACGATGCAGGTGGGCCAGATCTCGATGTCGAGCTCGACCACCTGCCCGGGCTCGAGCGGCTGCCGTTCGTCGTGCGTGTGGTATGGACGGTAGGGCAACGACCGATTGCGATCGAGCTTGCGCTGCGATGCGCGCAGCCAGCCCTGGCCGACGGGCGTGTGCGGGTCGAGCGCGCCCTGGAACACGACCTCGCCTCCCTGCGGGTCGAAGACACGCAGCACCGCGAAAATGTCCGCGTCCGCGGTGGACGAGGACGCGAAGAGCTTCAGCGCCGAGGGCCCGGTGATCTCGGTTTCTTGCTCCAGCGGGAGAGTGGAGAACGTGACCCCGTTGCCCATCGCCTGGTAAGTGATCGACTCCTCTCCGGCAACGGGCTGCGGCGCAAGGCGCATCGCGCGCGGGTCGAGGTAGAAGTGCGTCCACTTGGTGCGCGCAAGCGGCCACTCGTTTTCGCCGCGCGGTGCGAACTTCTCTCCCGGATGGCGCACGTTGAGCCGCACGCGCGGCTGCTGCTCCCAGCCGTTGTCGATGCCCTTGAGGAAGCGATCGAAGAACCGCTTCTGCAGCGTCACGCCGTAGTCGGTGTAGAACGGCGCCCAGTGCGAGCCGCCGTGCACTTCCAGCCACTTCTGCTTCGAGGCGGCGCCGATGAACCCCTCGAAGTTGCCGCGCGTGTGCAGGCCCTGCCCGCCCCAGTTCGCGGCCGAAAGTAGCGGCACCGTAACCTGCGAGAGGTCTGCGGTGCGCTCGCGGTAGTACGGCCCGTCGAGCGGGCGCGCGAGTAGCTCCGCCCACATGTCCTCGCGATTCTTCGCCAGCGCTTCGGGCGCAAGCGTCTCGGGGCCGCAGACCAGGTCGCCCGTGACGCGGCTCTTCGCGCCCCGCTCGCCTTGCCCGTGCTGCACCGTCTTCACCTGCATGTCCTGCCAGTTCTTGCGGAAGGTGCAAATCATGCCGCCGTGCCGGTTGCCGTCGCGGTAGCTGTCGCACCAGCCTTCCCACACGCAAATCGCCGCGAGGTGCGGCGGCTGGCTCGCTGCCGCCCGCCACTGGTTGCTCGCGTAGTAGGAAATGCCGTTCATACCCACTTTCCCGTTGCACCAGGCTTGCGCCGCCGCCCACTCGATGCACAGATGGATGTCGCGCGTTTCGCGCGCGTTGTTGTGGCACAAAAACCCGGGCGAGCGGCCAGCCCCGCGCGAATCGACGCGCACGCATGCATAGCCGTCGCCCACCCATTTCTCGGGATCGACGACCTCCCAGTTCGCGTATCGGTTGGACGTGCCCGCGACCGCGTCGGGATTCTCCCGCGCCATGATCTCCCAGGCGGTCTTGTAGCCGTCTTGGAACGCGAGGCCCTTGCCATACGGGCCGTAGCTCAGGATTACCGGGTAGCGGCCGTCTGCGGCCGGCCGAAACACGTCGGCGCGCAGCACCAGGTCGTCGTCCATCTGGATCGACGCGTCCCACTCGACGCGCATGCCGTCGCGGATCTCGCCTTTGGTCGCGGCCACCGGCTACCTCCCGATTCGGGACAGCCGCAACTGCACGCTGACCCTGATCGCTTGCTCCGCCGCGTCGTCGGTGTAGGCCGGTGCGTTGATGAACGCCTCGACTAACTCGACATAGTCTTTGCGCGCAAAGCCTTTCCCGCCCCGCGCCTCCATCCGCTCCAGATCCTGGGCGAGCCGCGCTCGCAGGTCATAGAGTGAATTGAACTGCGCATCGCAACGCGGAATCGGCGTCGGGTAGTTTCTGATCTCCTGGTCGAGCATTTTCCTGGTCGCTTCGAGGTAGTCTTTGATTTCCCGCCACGTCGACGCGAGCGCCTTCAGGTCTGCGTCGTCGCTGACCGCGTGCGGAGATTTCGCGGCCGCCATCGTGCGGTCTCCTTGGTCGTCGCCCCCAGCGGCCCAATGCCTACGCCAGCAGCTTGAAGGCATGAACCCAGTCGTTTCGCAGGAACCCGGGGATGCACCAGAGCATGCACAGCGGTTCGATCGCACGAGCCGCCTCTGCCTGGCCCATGTCCGCCGTTTCCCAGCCGAATTGGTCGAGGACGCCGCTCACGATCCGCTTCGCCGCCTCGTCGTTGCCGCAGATGAACATGGTCGGCTTGCCGCCTTTGAACTGCGGATTCACCATGCACGCGCTGCCGACGGAATTGAACGCCTTGACGAAGCGCGCGCTTTCGAACTCGCCCTGCAGACGTTCCATCAGGGATTGATCCAGATCGGTGAAGAACCGCAACACGCCGTTCACGGGCGGGGCGTCTGCAATGGGGTTCGTCGCGTCGATCACGGGCTTTCCCGCGAGATTCGACGCGCCGGCGGCGCGCAGCGCGTCCGCCGCCGCCGTACCCTTGACCGCTAGAACGACCACCTCGGCAAACTTCGCCGTCTCGGCCAAGCTACCGACGCGGGAGGGCGGGTTCTGCACTACCCAGTCCGCGAGCTTCGCGGGCGCTCGGGTGCCCAGCATGACCTCATGTCCGTGCTTGCGGAAACCGCCACCCAATATCTTCGCCACGTCCCCCGCGCCGAGCACGCCGATTCGCATGTCGCCTCCGATGCCGTTCGCGCTACTTGGGCGGTGCCGGCGTCGCCGACGAATGATGATCGACGATCAGCCAATCGTTACCGCGCTTCCGGTAGACGAAGCTGTACCGCGCCGGAATAGTCTGTACCTGCCCGTCCTTCACATGCGTGAAGGTGTAGTAGCCGCTGTTGATTGCGATGTCGCCGTAGATCCGAATGCGCTGTTCCCCGAATGTGACCCGGTGCCCAGGGAGCGCCTTGAACGCGCGCTCGAAGTAGCCGCGAACCGCCGGCTTGCCGGCGAGCAAGGTGGGAGAAAGGGTCCCCCACAAGACCGCATCATCGTCGTACAAGGCAAGCACGGAATCGGGACTGTCCTCGGCGAAGAACACCGTCCACTTCGCCACGGCACCGGCTACGTCTGCCGTCGGCTGGGCCGATGCCGGCGGGCCCGCCGCCAGCATCGCGAGCAACAACAAGCTGCCGAGTACGCGCGTCAGTCTGCGGGGCCGTGCACCCATCGTGCTCTCCGCAAGAGAGGATATTGAAGATGACTCGTCGCCCGGGCACCAAGAATTCGGAACAGCGCATCGCAGACCAGCGCGCGCTCGCGATTCGCGTCAGCGTCGATCTACCATCAACGAGCCATCCCTACCACGGGCCGTGCGCGGTCCACTCGTTCCCGACCGCGTACGCACTGCGTCGTTTGGAGACCAGCCAAACAAACGAACCTCGCGCGCGCGGGCCGCTCCCGCCCCAGCAGGATCAGCCGGCGGTCTTGGTCTCGTCGGGCGGCTGAGGTGGCGCCTCCGGCGGCTGGCTGTCGTTGGTTCCCGCCTTCTTTTGTCGCTTGGCTTCTTTCTTCTGCTTCTTGGCTAGGTCTCTCTGACGCTTTGCGAACGCATAGTTGGGCTTAGCCACTTGCCATCCTTTTCGAGGAGGTTCGGGGGGAAGGAATTGAGCGAGTCAGCCTCGGGTCTGACGCGCCGGTCGGTCGGCCGTTCACTAGTACCGGCGTCCGCCGCCGCCACCGCCGCCATAGCCGCCGCGCTTGCCGCCCCCGCCACCGCCATAGCCACCCGGACCACGGCCGCCACCCCCACCGCCACCGCCCCCGCCCTCCTTGGGGCGAGCCTCGTTGACCGTTACCGTCCGACCTTCGACCTCTTTGCCGTTCAGCGCGCTGATGGCGGCTTGTGCCTCCTGGTCGCTGCTCATCTCGACGAAGCCGAATCCTTTGGACTGCTTGGTCGTTCGATCCGTGATCACCTCGGCGGAGCGCACCGTGCCATGAGCCGAGAACAGCTGCTCCAGCTCACGGTTGCCGATGCCATAGCCCAAGTTGCCGACGTATAGCTTTTTTCCCATGCGGGGACACTCCTAAAAAGGCCGTTATGCGATGCCACGCCCCCAATGGGCAGTGTTGTCAAACGGCATAAGAAACTGATGCGGTTGCGACCGGACTTGAGTGTCTAACATCGGCGCTAGTACAGCAACCAGCCGGTAAAGAAAAACCCCGTGCCACCCAAATGCCGACCACCGGTACCCTAAACCAAAGGCGATTCGCCAGAGCAAGATACATCAGACCGACCAAGGCGGTGAGGCGCGCGGCGGGCGCCGGTAGCCCGAGCGCCTCCTCGTAGACCCAAGCCGCGATGCACGGCGCACCACCCGGACCAAAACAGAACCCCAACCAGGCATCCCAAGTGTTCGTTCGGCGACAACCTTACTCCGGTTGAGTTCATCGCGTCAGCCACCGTCAAGCCGGGCGCGAGGCGCCCTGCGGAGCACCGCGTCCAACGCATGAATGGTCCCCCACACCCACAAAAAACGTGCCATCGGGGACGAGCAATTGAGTGGTCACCTGGGTAGCTTCTCGGCGTCGTCCGAACCGCCCGCGACCGGCGTGTCGATTAGTCATTCTTGATGTTTGCGGCCTTCGCGACCGCTGTCCAGCGCTCGATATCGCGAGCGAGGATACGACCAAATTCTTCGGACGTGTTGCCCACCGGATCGACGCCGAGGCTCCCCAGCCGCTCGCGCATCTCCGGCAGTCTGACGACCCGCGCGACCTCGCGCTGGAGCTTCTGCACGATCGCCGGTGGCGTTCCGGCCGGCACGAAGAAGCCAGTCCACAGGCTGATCTCCATATCGGGGATGCCGGCCTCGGCCATCGTCGGCACGTCCGGAAAGCTTGGGTGGCGATGCGCCGCGGTCACCGCGAGCGGCCGCAGCTGGCCGCTCTTGATCGGGCCGGAAATCGGCGGCGGATCGGCGATGGTCATCGTCACCTCGCCCGACATCACCGCCTTGGCCGAGTCCCCGCTGCCCTTGTACGGAATGTGCGCGAACTGGGTGCCGGTCCGTTGATTGAAGAGCTCAGCCGCCATCTGGAACGGTGCCGCGCTGGAGGCGTAGTTGACCTGATTCGGTCGCGCCTTGGCGTAATCGATCAGCTCCTTCACCGACTTCACCGGCAGCGCCGGGTTCACCGCGAGAACGAGCGGAAACGACCCGATCATCGAGACCGGCGTGAAGTCGCGCAGCGGCGCATAGGGCAGCTTCGAGTAGGTGGCCGGGTTCATGGTCATCGGGCCGCTCGGGCCCATGAGCACGGTATAGCCGTCGGCAGGCGCTTTCGCCACGAACTCCGCGGCGATGATCGACTGCGCCCCGGGCTTGTTCTCGATGATCACCGGCTGGCCGAGACCCTCGGCCATCTTTGGCGTGACCACCCGTGCGATCAGGTCGTTGCCGCCGCCGACGCTGTACCCGACGACGACGCGGATCGGCTTGGCCGGATACTCCTGCGCTGGCGCCGGCGATAGACCGAGCAGCGCCGACGCCACCCCTGCGAGCGGGCCGAGCAATCGTAAACGCATGACGAGCCTCCTCCGCGGCGCCAGTCAGATCGGATAGATGATCGAGTTCGGAATCAGCTCGCTGTCAAAGACTGCGAGTTTCTGCGCGAACTTGAGTCGCCCGTCTTGGCGCGCGAGTCGGTCGAAGTAGCGCCCGCAGTTGAAGACCTCGGACAGCTCGTTCTTCCTGGTGCGGATCACGAGGTAGTTCGCCTCGGTCGATACCGCCCCGCCGTCAACGGCCACGATCTGCAAGCCGCTCACGATATGCCGCTGGTAGTAAGGCTGGTGGAAGAGCGTCTGCGTGATGCCGTAGACGCGGTCCTGCAGCATGCCCTTGCCCTCGAACGACAGCGTGCACAGGGGCAGGCCGCGCTCGAAGTTCTCGCGCGGCTGGAGCTGGTACACGCATTCGTCGGCGAAGAACTCGGGCCACTCGTCGTAGCGACGCTGGTCTAGGCACGCGGCGTAGCGCGCGTACAGGTCGTCCACTTCGAGTCGCAGCCCGACATCGAACACCGGTTCGGCCTTCATATCACCCTCGCCCCCGCGTTGCATGACGGGGGACTCTAGTCCGGAGCGGAGTCGAGCGGCGCTCGACGGCGGTTTGCGCCCCGATAAAATGAGGCCTTAGCAGCCCCCGCCTACAGCCCCATCACTTCACGGTAGTACTGGTACATCCCGCGCAGCAGCGTCTCGGTCACCATGTGGTCGGAGGAGCCGATGTCACGCCCGCCGAGCTCGCTGATGGTGGTCTCGTCGTCGCGCTGGCGGAAACCCTTCTGCTGCATTTCGATCACTTCGCCGTCGTCGGCGGACACGTAGCCCGCCGGGCCGAAGAGGTTCGCTTGTCGCAGGCGCCGACGGGTCATCTCGGGCGAGTCGTCCTCGAAGCCGAAGTGCGTCCAGTAGAAATCGAATGCGCCGGGACCGCGGGGGATGATCTGCCGCGTGGACACCGAGTTCACCTGCTGCTGGATGATCACGCTCGGAAAGAGCGTGAGCATCGTCACGGTCGGGCCGTTCCACCAGTACTCGGGCACCACATCTAGCACGCGCGGGTCGTTGAGCCGCATGTTCTCCTTGAAGGTCGAGACGCCCTGCGTCACCTCGCCTTTCCCGCCCTCGTTCTTGCGCGAGATCATCACCGCGTGGCGACCCTTCGCATCCATCACGAGCTGCGATCGCTGGTCCGCGCGCCACAGTCCGAAGACGACGAACCAGGTGTGCAACAGCCCGGGGTGGTACGGGTCCTTGATGTTCTCCTGCATTAGCTTCCAGTTGCCCGGGATGCGCTGGCGCGAGTAGCCGAAGAGCTGGAGCTTGCGGCCGTTGAAGACGCGCCTGAACCAGGGCATCACGTCAGGCCCGAAGTATTCGTCGAGGCGCGCGACGCCATGGTCGAACGAGGCGAATATCACGCCGTTCAGCGCCTCCACCTTGAGCTGCATGAGCCCGTGCTCCGCTGGCTTGAAGTCCGCCGGCATGCCGCCCTCGACACGGCCCTCGCGCCTCACGCCCCGCCGGAACGGCACCCCCTGCAGGTTTCCCTTCAGGTCGTAGTTCCACTGGTGATAGGGGCAGGTGAAGTCTTTGACCGTGCCGTGGTTCTGCTGGCAGAACTGCGCGCCGCGGTGGGCGCAGCGGTTCTCGACCACGTTGATGCCGCCATCCTGATCGCGAACGACGACCACGCTGCGCTCGCCGACCCACGCGCGCTTGAAGTCGCCTGGGTTGGGCACCTCGGCCTCGAGGCCGACGTAGCACCAGTGGTTGCGGTAGAAGAATCGTTCGAGCTCTTCCCGATACAGCGCCGGATCGGTATAGATTGGATACGGGACGCGGCTCGGGCCGATCTCGGGCCACGCGAGCGGCGGGGCAACGCGGTCGGGTGCGTTCATCGGGCGGCTCCTGGCGGTCACCGGCGCGAGCGCCGGCTGCGATGCGTCATTGTAGAACGAGTGACGGCCCGCCCTGCACGAGCTGCCTCGCTGGCGCATAATTCGCGCTCGTTTCACACCTTAAAACAAGCGCTTCCACTCGATGGAGATCCTCCAACCCGCGGGCTGGCCACGACCGCACGGCTACTCGAACGGCGTCGCGGCGCGGGGCCGCCAGGTGTACGTCGCGGGAATGGTCGGCTGGGACGAGCAGCGTCGGTTCCACACCGACGACTTCGTCGGCCAGGCGCGCCAGGCGCTGAAGAACATCGTGGCGGTGCTCGCGGCGGCCGGCGCGAGGCCCGAGCACATCGCCCGCATCACTTGGTACGTGACGAGCAAGCGCGAGTATCTCGGCGCCGCGCCGGCACTCGGCGAGGCCTATCGCGAGCTCATCGGGCGCCACTACCCGGCCATGACCGCAGTCGAGGTCTCGGCGCTCATTGAAGATCGCGCGAAAGTCGAAATCGAAGTCACGGCAGTTGTGCCGGAGTAGAAACAATCCTGCCTCTTACTAACTTGGGAGATCAACAAGCGGGTGTCGCCCCCCTTGTGCCAGCCAACATGAAACAAGACGTCGCCTACTGGGAAGCGCGGTACAACAACCGCGCCGCCGTGCCGGAGCACCCGCAGATCTTCGCGCGCTGGGGAGAGAAGTCGGAGGCCGCGCGCAAGAGCCTACGCTGCCATCTCGACGTGTCCTATGGCACGCACGCGATGGCAAAGATGGACATCTTTCAGCCGCGCGGCCGCAGCGTCGCGTTGCTGATGTTCATCCACGGCGGCTACTGGCGCTCCCTCGACAAGCGGGACTTTTCCTTCGTCGCGCCGGAGCTCGCGCGACTCGGGGTGACGGTGGCGGTCCCGAACTACGCCCTGTGCCCGAGCGTGACGATCGAGGAGATCGTGCGTGAAATGCTGCAAGCGTGCGCGTGGCTGTACCGCAACGGCGGCCACTTCGGCGCGCCCTATGGCCAGGTGTATGTCTCCGGCCACTCCGCCGGCGCCCACCTCACGGCGATGATGCTGGCGGCAATGTGGCCGGCGTTCGCGCCCGACTTGCCGAAGCGGCTCGCGCGCGGCGGCCTCGCGATCAGCGGCATCTACGATCTGCGCGACATCGTCAACGTGCCCTCGCTCAACGCCGATCTACGCCTGACACCGGCGCCGGCGCAGAAAGTGAGCCCGATGTTCTACCCGCCGGCCACCGACGCCCCGCTCTACCTCGCCGCCGGTGGCAAGGAGCTGCCGCCGTTCGTCGCGCAGAACAAGGCGTTCGGCGAAAAGTGGAAGAACGTGCTCGCCGCCGACATTGCCTGCCCCGAGGATCACCACTTCTCGATTTTGGACAAGCTCTGCGATCCGGCGAGCGCGCTCTTCAAAGGCGCAACCAAGATGATGGGGTTGGGCTAGAGCGCTGCCCGCGCTTCGCCGAGCGGTCTATGGCCGACGGGTGAGGATGCTCGAGGTGGAACCGAGGCAACTGCTCGTGGAGTCGTTCCGCGCCGCGGTCGCCGCCGCGGACCCACTCGAAGTATTACCGCCCCACCTGCCTCGGCCCCCTGCGGGACGCACGCTCGCGCTCGGCGCCGGCAAAGCCGCCGCGTCGATGGCGCTCGCGGTCGAGAGCCACTGGCCGGCGGCCGCGCCGCTCGACGGGCTGGTGATCACGCGCTACCGGCACGGACTGCTCACCAATCGCCTCAAGGTGACCGAGGCGGGCCACCCCGTCCCCGACGAGAGCGGCGCGAATTGCGTCACCGGCGAGGCATCGGAAGTCGCCCAAGTCTACGCTGCGCTCCCGCGGCAGATCAGGCGCCACGACGAGCCGTTCAAGCCGCCGGCCGCGCTTATTTCGGGCGGCGAATGCACGGTCACGGTGCGCGGCGATGGCCGCGGCGGGCGCTGCACCGAGTTCCTGCTCGGGCTCGGCATCGCGCTCGCCGGCGTGGACGGCGTGCACGCGCTCGCCGCCGACACCGACGGCACCGATGGCACCGAGGACAATGCCGGCGCGTACCTTGCTCCGGACTCGATCGGGCGCGCCGAGCGCGCGGGCCTCAAGCCGAAGCGCCTCGCCGCCACCACGATGCCTACAGCCTCTTCAGCGTACTCGGGGATCTGGTCGTGACCGGACCGACGCGGACCAATGTCAACGATTACCGCGCCATCCTCGTGACATGACCTGGTCGATCGTCGCGCGGGACCCGACCGGGGCTTTCGGGGTGGCCGTGGCGAGCCGATTCTTCGCCGTCGGCGCACTCTGCGCGCACGCGCGGAGCCGTGTCGGCGCGCTCGCCACCCAAGCCCTCGTCAATCCCTCCTACGGCGCGCATGGCCTCGATCTCCTCGCGCAGGGCGCCGACTCGGCCGCGGTCGTGAGATCGCTCACCGGCGCCGACGCGGGCCGTGACCATCGCCAGCTCCAGGTGATCGACGCGACCGGACAGGCCGCCGCGCACACGGGGCGGGCGTGCATCGACTGGTGCGGGCACCTCGTGCGCGATGGTTTTGCGGTCGCCGGCAACATGCTCGCCGGTTCGCCGGTGATCGCCGACGCGGCCGCGGCCTACGAAGCCGGCCGCGACCTGCCGTTCGCCGAACGCCTGATCGGCGCGCTCGCGGCGGGCGAGTCGGCCGGCGGCGACAAGCGCGGGAAGCAGGCCGCGGCGCTGCTCATCTACACGACCGAGAACTACCCGTTTCTCGATCTGCGCGTCGACGACCACGAGCAGCCGCTCGAGGAACTGCGCCGGCTCTATGACAAGAGCCTGGAGCGCTTCCAGCCGTTCCTCGCTTGCCTGCCGAGCCGTGCGCGGCCGGCCGGAATCATCGATCGAGCGGTGATCGAAGCCGAGATCGAGCGCTTCCAGGCAGCGCGCGCCGCGCCGGACGCACCAGCGCATCGATGAGCACGCTGATCGAGGTCCGCGATCTCAAGACCTGCTTCGCTTTCGAGGGCGGCGAGTTCCCCGCCGTCGACGGCGTGAGCTTTGCGCTTGAGCGCGGCCGCACGCTAGGGCTCGTCGGCGAATCGGGTTGTGGCAAGAGCGTCACCGCGCTCTCGATCATGGGCTTGGTGCCGCAGCCGCCGGGCCGAATCGCCGGCGGCGAGGTCCGGTTCGACGGCGTCGACCTGCTCAAGCTTTCGGGCGCCGAGATGCGCGCGCTCCGCGGCAACGAGATCTCGATGATCTTCCAGGAGCCGATGACCTCGCTCAACCCGGCGTTCAGCGTCGGCGAGCAGATCGTCGAGGGCATCCTGCGGCACCGGACGGTGAGCCGCGAGACGGCAAAAGCGCGCGCGATCGAGATGATGCGCCAGGTGCGCATGCCGTCGCCCGAGCAGCGCTTCGACGACTATCCGCACCGGCTTTCGGGCGGCATGCGCCAGCGGGCGATGATCGCGATGGCGCTCGCCTGCAAGCCGAAGCTGCTGATCGCCGACGAGCCGACGACGGCGCTCGACGTGACCATCCAGGCGCAGATCCTCGAGCTCATGCGCACGCTGCGCGAGGAGACCGGCACGGCGATCCTGCTCATCACTCACGACCTCGGCGTGGTCGCCGAGCTCGCCGATGACGTGGTCGTGATGTACTCCGGGCGAATCGTCGAACGCGCGCGCGTCGGCGCGCTCTTCGCCGCGCCGCAGCACCCGTACACGATCGGGCTCCTCGGCTCGATTCCCAAGCTCTATGTCGAGGAGGATCGCCTCGCTGCCATCAGCGGCCAGGTTCCGAACCCCCTGGCTCCCGTCGCCGGCTGCGCATTTCATCCGCGTTGCCCGTTCGCCGACGAGCACTGCCGCCGCGCGGAACCACCGCTCGCCGCGCTCGGCGGCGGCCACGAGGCGGCGTGTTGGAAGGCGCCGCTCGCGGCGACCGCGTTGCAACCCGCATGAGCGCCGCCGCCGTCCCGCACCCGCTGCTGCGGGTCGAGAATCTCGCCAAGCACTTCCCGGTGCGCACCGGCGTCTTCGGGCGCCGGACCGGGGTCGTGCACGCCGTCGACGGCGTGAGCTTCGATCTCGCCCCGGGCGAGACGCTCGCGCTGGTCGGCGAGTCGGGCTGCGGCAAGTCGACCACCGGCCGGCTCGTGCTGCGGCTGATCGAGCCGACCGCCGGCAAGGTGTGGTTCGAGGGCCGCGACCTATTCGCGCTCGACGAGCGCGCGCTGCGCGGGCTGCGGCGGGCGATGCAGATCATTTTCCAGGACCCGTACGCGTCGCTCAATCCGCGCATGACCGTGGGCGAGATGCTCGCCGAGCCGCTCGCGCTGCATGACCTTGCCGCCGGGCGCCGCGAGCAGCGGGTGGCGGAGCTCCTCGGCCTGGTCGGTCTTGCGCCCGAGCACACTCGACGCTATCCGCACGAGTTCTCGGGCGGCCAGCGCCAGCGGATCGGCATCGCCCGAGCGCTCGCTGTCGAGCCGCGTCTCGTCGTCTGCGACGAGCCGGTCTCGGCGCTCGACGTGTCGATCCAGGCGCAGGTCATCAACTTGCTTCAGGACTTGCAGCAGCGCTTCGGCATCGCCTACGTCTTCATCGCGCACGACCTCGCGGTCGTGAAGCACATCGCGACGCGCGTTGCGGTCATGTATCTCGGCCAGATCGTGGAGTACGCGGACAAGCGCGCGCTCTTTGCGCACCCGCAGCACCCCTACACCCAGGCGCTGCTCGCGGCCATTCCGGCGCCCGAGCCGGCGCTCCGCCGCCCACGGGCGATCCTCCAGGGCGACGTGCTGAGCCCGATCGACCCGCCCCCGGGATGTCGGTTCCGGACGCGCTGCCCCCATGCGCGGGCGCGGTGCGCGACCGAGGAGCCGCCGCTCGTCGTCGACAACGGGCATGGAGTGGCGTGCCATTTCTGGCGCGAGCTGCCGCCGGCCGGCGCGCTCATGCCGGAGGCCGCATCGGTGCCGCTCAATCCGCGGCTCGCAACGCTGCAGGCGGCGTTCACTAGCGCCGCGCGCACTCCTTGATCGAAAGCGTCCGCTCGCACGGGCTACGCACAAAAGAATCGCACGCGCAAAACGGAGAGGAGAAACCCGCATGAAGCTCGCATGCCGCATCACCGGCTGGACCCTGGCGCTCGCGCTCGCAGCGTTCGCTGCAGCGCCGTCCCACGGTCAGACCTTGCGCATCGGACTCGCGGAGGATCCCGACCTCCTCGACCCGACGCCCGCCCGGACTTTCGTCGGCCGGATCGTGTTCTCCGCCCTGTGCGACAAGCTCTTCGATCTCGATGAGAAACTCACTATCGTGCCGCAGCTCGCGACCGGCTACGAATGGTCGGCCGACAACAAGACACTGCTCATCAAACTACGCCGGGGCGTGACGTTTCACGACGGCGAGAAGTTCGACGCCGCGGCGGTCAAATTCAACATAGAGCGCCACAAGTCCATGCCGGGCTCGAGCCGGCGCGGCGAACTGACGCCGGTGACCAGTGTCGATGTGGTCGACGACTACACGGTGCGGCTTAATTTGTCGGCCCCGTTCGCGCCGCTGCTCGCCGTCCTTACCGACCGCGCCGGCATGATGGTATCGCCGAAAGCGGCGCAGGCCGCGGGCGAAAAGTTCGCCGCGAACCCAGTCTGCTCGGGCCCGTTCCGCTTCGTGGAGCGGATCGCGCAGGACCGTATCGTTCTCGAGCGCTATCCGAACTACTGGAACAAAGGCGAGATCCACTTCGACCGGATCGTCTATCTGCCGATCGTCGACGCCACGGTTCGGCTCGCGAACCTGCGCTCGGGACAGCTCGACTTTATCGAACGGCTCGCGACCTCCGACGTGCCGGGGCTCAAGGGCGACAGCCGCTTTAAGATTTCCAGGATCGTCGAGATCGGGTACCAGGGCATTACGATCAACATCGGCAAGAGCGATCTCGCGCAGAAGAATCCGCTCGGCCGGGACGCGCGGGTGCGCGAGGCGTTCGAGCTCGCGCTCGACCGCGATGCAATCGTGCAGGTGGCGATGGATGGCGAGGCGCAGGTGGGTAACCAGTGGGTGGCGCCGAACAACCGGTACTACGCGAAGAACGTGCCGGTACCCAAGCACGACCTCGCCAAGGCGAAGGCGCTGCTGCGGGAGGCCGGCGTACCGAACCCGACCTTCACGCTCATGACGCCGACCACGTCGGACGCGCAGCGGCTCGCCCAGGTCGTGCAGGCGATGGCGAAGGAGGCCGGGTTCGATATGAAGATCCAGTCGACGGAGTTCGCCACCTCTCTCAACATGGCGGAAAAAGGCGACTACGAAGCGTACCTACTCTTGTGGAGCGGACGAGCCGATCCGGACGGCAACCTGCACATCCATCTCGGCTGCGGCGCGCCCCTCAACTACGCCGGGTACTGCAAACCGGATGTGGAGGAGCTGATCACCCGGTCGCGTACCACCCTCGATCCGACGCAGCGCCTCAAGTTCTATGAGCAGATCGCGGCCAACGTCGCCAAGGATCGACCAATCGTGTACCTCTTCCATCGTTACTGGCTGTGGGCGTACACGGCGAAACTGAGCGGGATGCGCGCCGTGCCCGACGGGCTGGTGCGGGTGCAAGGGCTCAGGATGAACTAGGGAGCGGCGCCAAGCCCGGCCCTTCCGGCGAGCGCCCCCGCAATGCGCCACTCGATGCTCAATTACCTCGTCCAGCGTCTCGCGACGATCGTCCCGACGCTCGCCCTAGTCTCGATCCTGATTTTTGGGCTGCAGCAGTTGCTGCCCGGCGATCCGGCGATCGTCCTCGCCGGCGAGGAACACGATCCAAACGTCGTCGCCCATCTGCGGGCGAAGCTACATCTCGACGAGCCGCTGCCGGCGCGCTATCTCTACTGGGTGGGCGGGGTTCTCCGGGGCGACCTCGGCGAATCGCTGCGCATCCAGAAGCCGGTGCTCGAGCTGATCCTGGAAAAGCTGCCGGTCACGGTGCAGCTCGCCTCAATGGCGATCGTGATCGCGCTCGTGATTGGCGTCACCGCCGGCGTCGTCTCGGCCGTGGCAAAGGACACGGCGTGGGACTACGCCGCGAACGCGGTCGCGCTGTGGGGCCTCTCCACGCCCAATTTCTGGCTCGGCATCATGCTGATCCTGCTGTTCTCGGTGTCGCTCGGTTGGCTGCCGGCCTCGGGCTACGTGAGTCCGTTCGAAGACCTGCGGGGCAATCTCGCAGCGATGATCATGCCGGCCTTCGTGCTGGGAAACGCCTTCGCTGCGGTCCTCATGCGCCACACGCGCAGCGCTATGCTGCAGGTGCTCTCTGCCGACTACGTGCGTACGGCGCGCGCGAAGGGGCTGGAGGAGCGCGTGGTCGTGCTCAAGCACGCCCTGCGCAATGCGCTCATCCCAGTGATCACGCTGGGCGCGCTCGGCTTCGGCGAGCTCCTCGGCGGCACGGTGCTGACCGAGACGGTCTTCACGATTCCGGGCTTCGGCAAGCTGATCGTCGACGCCGTGTTCAACCGCGACTATCTGGTGGTGCAGGGTGTCGTGCTGTTCACTGCAACCGCGTACATCCTGCTCAATCTGCTCGCCGATCTTGCCTATTTCCTGGTCAACCCACGGTTGAGGGGGTGACGCTTGGCCGCCGTTGCCGAAGCCGTCGTTGTGCCCCGCGCGCCGCGTCCAGCCCGGCGCGGGTTGCGGCGCCTCACGCGCCGCCGCGGCGCCATGATCGGACTCTCGGTTCTGCTCTTCTTTATCTCGATCGCGCTACTGGCCCCCGAGATCGCCCCCTATGATCCGCTGCAGACGAGCTGGAGCGCGGTGCGCAAGCCACCGAGCGAGAGCCATCTCTTCGGCACCGACGAGATCGGCCGCGACGTTCTCTCGCGCGTCATCTGGGGCGCGCGCGCTTCGCTCCTCGCCGGGCTGGTGTCGGTGTGCATCGCACTCGCGTTCGGCGTGCCGATCGGGCTTGCAGCCGGCTACCTCGGCGGCTGGGTCGACGCGCTGATCTCGCGGTGCACCGACGCCATGCTCGCCTGCCCGTTCCTGATCCTCGCCATTGCGCTCGCCGCGTTCCTCGGGCCGAGCCTGACCAACGCGATGATCGCCATCGGGATCTCGGCCACGCCGGCGTTCATCCGGCTCACGCGCGCGCAGACCTTGGCGGTCAAGATCGAGGACTATGTCGAGGCCGCGCGCGCCATCGGCAACCCGCACCTGCGCATCGCGCTGCGCCATATCCTGCCCAACGTCGCCGCGCCGATCATCGTTCAGGCCACGCTTGCCATCGCGGCCGCGATCATCGCCGAGGCGAGCCTGTCGTTCCTCGGCTTGGGCCAGCAGCCGCCGGCGCCGAGCTGGGGCAGCATGCTCAATACGGCGAAGAACTACATCGACCTCGCCCCCTGGATGGCGGTGTGGCCGGGGTTGTCGATCTTCCTGTTGGTGCTGTCGTTCAATCTGCTGGGCGACGGCCTGCGCGATACGCTCGACCCGCGGCACGACTAGGGCTCGCTAACGAGTGTCGGCGCGGCGCGGCCGCGCTACTTCTTCGGCGTAAACCGGAAGCGGCACACGTTTCCGCCGCGCGCCATGCACTCCTCGTGATCCACCTTGCTGTCGGTAAAGGTGCTGAGCATCGCCAGGTCGAACTGGCAAATCTCCGGATCCTTCATCGCGAGCTCGTGAAACACGCAGTTGTCGGCTTCGATCGCCGGCCCCTTGCCTGGCACAGTGCTGATGCGAGCGTCGTAGCCAAGCTCGGTCATCGTCACCGCCAGCCGCTCCACCTTCTGCTCGCGGCTTTCCAGTCCGGGATGCCGCCCGCGCAGCTGTGCCGCGACGCCGGCGCCGATGGCGCCGAGGCGCTCGCGCAGCCCCTGCAACCCGTGCTCGCGCTTGATCGCTTCGATGATCAGCTGGGTGAACCACGAATAGTGGCGCGGGAACAACTCTTTGCCCTTGTCGGTGAGGACATAGAGCTGCTCCGGCCGGCCGCCTGAAGGGCGCGTTGCGCCGGGCCCCACCAGCCCATCGCGCGCGAGCGCGGCCAGGTGTTGGCGCACCGCGTTGCGGGTGACCCGCAGCCCGGGCGCGAGCTCGTCCACGCTCATGCCGCCCTTTTGCTTGAGCAGCATCTGCATCAGCTGCTTCTGGCGATCGCCGAGTATTTCCAGCACTGGCATTTCCTTGTGGGTAGTCGCGCCCTACGCCCTTCGACGGTTTCCATCATACGACATTGGCCATCAATGGCACAATAAACATAAAGAACTTGACTAAGTGCCAATAGTGGTGCTACGGTTAAGGCGAATCGCCTGCACTCGCCAACTAAGGAGATAAGCATGAAGCCGTTCATTTCGCAGCGTTTTGTTCTCGCCGCCGCGCTCTTCGCCGCGCCCGCGGCGCTCCTCGTCCCGGCCGCACCGGCGCTCGCGCAGCACGCAACGCATGTCCTCGCGCAAGCCCCCGCGTCGGCCAAGGTCACCGAAACCGACGACGCGTTGCGCGACCTATGGGTCGGCCACGTGTTCTGGGTACGCAACGTCGTGATCGAAACCCTGGCAAAAAATAACACCGCGGCGAAGGTGGCAGAAGAGCAAGTGGTAGCCAATGCGAAGCAGATCGCCGCCGCGATCGAGCCGTACTACGGCAAGGCCGCGTCCGACAAGATGTTCACCCTGCTCGCCGGGCACTATGGCGCGGTCAAGCAGTACTTGGATGCGACGATAGCGGGCAGCCAGGCGAAGCAGGACGCCGCGCTCAAGAACCTGACTGAAAACGCCGGCCAGATCGCCGCTTTCCTTAGCAGCGCCAATCCCAACCTGCCGCTCGAGACGGTACGCGGGCTGCTGCTCGCGCACGGCGGGCATCACGTGCAGGAAATTCAGCAGCTGCATGCCAAGCAGTACGCGCAAGAGGCGCAGACCTGGGATGCGATGCGGAAGCACATGTACGTCATCGCCGACGCGCTGGCCGGGGCGATCGCGAAGCAGTTTCCGGCCAAATTCACCTGAGCCAGACAACGGGGACCAGGGCCCGGCGCTCGGGGCCCCTTAGTCTCGAAAGCGAGCTGTCATGCCTGCGTACGAAGTCAAACTGATCGGCCGTGAGGAAATCGCCGCCGGCACCATGATGTTCCGCTTCGACAAGCCGGCCGGATTCCGCTTCGCGCCCGGTCAGGCGGTGGGCGTGGAGCTGCTCGACCCGCCCGCGGCACCCAACAGCGCCAGGCGGACGCTTTCCGTCGTGAGCGCCCCGTTCGAGCCCGAGCTGGCCGTCGCGACCCGCATGCGCGATGCGAGCGGGTTCAAACGCGCGCTCCGGGCGCTGTCGTCCGCAGCGATCCTCAAGCTCAAGGGCCCGTTCGGCGACATGACATTGCACACCGACCGCTCGCGGCCCGCGGTCTTCATCGCCGGCGGCATCGGCATCACGCCGTTCATGAGCATGCTGCGGCAGGCGACGCACGATCGGCTCGCCCGCCGCCTGCTGCTGCTCTACTCGAATCGCCGCCCCGAAGACGCTGGGTTTCTCGCCGAGCTGCAGCGTCTCGAGCGGCAAAACGACGGGTTTCGCCTGCTCGCGACCATGACCGACATGCGCCGGTCGGCGCGCGCGTGGCCGGGCGAGCGGGGCCGGATTGACGCGGCCATGCTGCAGCGTTTGGTCGGCGACGCCGCCGCGCCGGTCTACTACCTGGCAGGCGCGCCGACGATGGTCGAGGCGGTGAAGTCAATCCTGGGCCGTGCCGGCGTCGCCGACGAGAACATCCGGAGCGAGGAGTTCTACGGCTACCTCGCGGCACCCAGCTCGCTTTCGTTGTCGCGCCGTGCGCAACCCGCCACCTGGAATGGGCGAGCGCGCAACGCGGCGCCGGTTGGCCGAACCCCGGCCCCTCCCGCAGCCAGCAAAGGAGATATGCAATGAAAACTTGGTGGAGAGTTCTGGCGGTGTGTGTCCTCTTCGTGGTGGTCCTCGCGGGCTTTCAGGTCAAGGAGGCCTTGAGCGCGTCACCTGGCGATGACGAGGACAAAGGCGACCGCACGAAAGTCGACCAGTCGGTCAATGCCAGTTCGCGGCAGCTGGTCCGGGACGGTCGGCAAATCTTTCGCTTCGATACCTTCGGCGACGAGGCGTTCTGGGGCGACCTCCTCGGTTTGCACAAAGCCATTGAAGGCACCACGTTCGGCGGCGTCGCCACGCCGGATCTCAAGCTGAACGGCGTAAGTCCCAAGACGGCTCTCGCAGTGGGGCTCAAAGTTGACGTGGACGCGCTCCCCGGAAATCTGGTCGAGGCCTTGAAGAAAGGTCAGGTCAACCTCGACGACCCGGCGACCACCCTTGCCCTCCTCAAGCTGAATGCGGTGCTGGGTCTGACCGGCTCGTTCAACCAGAACGGCAGCCTGAAGTCGATCGGCATCCAGTGCGCGCTCTGCCACAGTGCGGTGGATAACTCTTTTGCGCCGGGTATCGGCCATCGGCTGGACGGGTGGGCCAACCGCGACCTCAATGTCGGAGTGATCGCATCGCTCGCGCCCAATCTGCAGCCGGTCGCGGACCTGCTTAGCCTCGGCGGGACGACCGTGGATGTGGCAACCGTGAAGCAGGTGCTCAGAAGCTGGGGCCCGGGGAAGTTCGATGCCGAGCTCTTCCTGGACGGCAAGGCGTTCCGCCCCGACGGGAAGAGCGCCGCGACCCTCATCCCGCCCGCGTTCGGGCTGCCCGGCGTGAACCTGCACACCTGGACCGGCTGGGGGTCGGTCACGTACTGGAACGCCTTTGTCGCCAATCTCGAGATGCACGGCAAGGGGACGTTCTTTGACCCCCGCCTGAACGACCCGCTGCAGTTCCCGGTCGCCGCCCGCGCGGGGTTCGGAGACGTGCGGAACACCCCCGACCTGATCACGTCCAAGCTCGCCCCGCTCCACTTCTACCAGCTCGCCATCCCGTCGCCGACGCCACCGCAGGGCTCCTTCGACACAGCGGCCGCGGCGCGCGGGAAGGAAGTGTTCGACGGGAGCGCGCGCTGCGCCGCCTGCCATGTGCCGCCGCTCTTCACCGAGCCGGGCTGGAACATGCACACGGCGGCGGAGGTCGGGATCGACGATTTCCAGGCGAACCGGGCCCCCGACAAGCGCTACCGGACCTCCCCGCTGAAGGGGCTCTGGACGCACCAGACGGGCGGGTTCTATCACGACGGACGCTTCGCCACCTTGCTCGACGTGGTGAACCACTACGACGGGTTTCTCGGGCTGGGACTCTCCGAGCAAGAGAAGAACGACCTCGTCCAGTACCTGAAATCGCTGTAACACTGGCGCGCGGCGCGCTCGAGCGCCCGCGCATCACCGCCGCCGCAGCCGCCGGGGCTACCGCTCGATTCGAAGGATGTGAGCGGTGGCCCCTTCGGCCGACTTGCCGCTCCCGGGCAATTGGGTAGCCTCTCTCGGCAGCGGTCATTCGTCGGCAGCGTCGCGAGCCTGTTCGCGCTCGCTAGACGTAGCTAGCAAGCCTGCTAAGGCGAAATCGGGCCGCTCCCTGCGATTTTGTCGCCGAGTCCGTCCGTATCGCAGCGGCGTAC
>Ga0187846_10000499_pt1 | contig 22969 bp, 18 predicted proteins | sample TC_taG_FD_161473 | JGI IMG/M metagenome (GOLD analysis project Ga0187846, IMG submission 161473) | Biofilm microbial communities from the roof of an iron ore cave, State of Minas Gerais, Brazil - TC_06 Biofilm (v2) | ecosystem: Environmental > Terrestrial > Deep subsurface > Cave > Wall biofilm...
CGGTTGGATGCGGCTGCGAGAGACATTCGCACCTCCCCCGGGTGGTTCTGCGTTGACGATGCCGGACCCCCCGCGCGCCGGCCAAAAGCGTCGCCCAGCGATTTCACATCCGGCCAATCGGAATGCGTGGCCATCCCGAAACGCACAGCGCGCGCGTGAGCACCGCGAAGTGCCTTGTGGAGGCGCGGCCCGCGCGCTCAAGAAAACGTTAGTCGTGATGGACGATACGTTGCGCGGCTTGCTCGCATCGCTGCACGATGGCGCCATGTCGGTGGAGGAGGCGCTCTCGCATCTGCGCGGCGCGAACGCGGACAACCCACCGAACGTCACGCTCGATCATCTGCGGCCCGAGCGGACCGGTTTTCCGGAAGTGATCTTTTGTCCGGGAAAACGTGACGACGATATCGCAGCGATCGCGGCGCGACTCGCAGCCAGCGCGGGCAGATTCCTCGCCACGCGCGCGAGCGAAACGACATTTCAGGCGGTGCGCGCACTCGTGCCGGATGCACGCTACGACGTTGACGGCAGAGCGATCGTCTACGAGCGGGAGCGCATAGCGCGCGTTGGCCTCGTGTGCGTCGTGTCGGCGGGCACATCGGATCGTTCTGTCGCCGCAGAAGCCGCGTGTGCGCTCGACATCATGGGCAATTCGATTGCACGAATCGACGACGTCGGCGTCGCCGGATTGCATCGCGTGCTCGGTCACGTCGGCGCGTTGCGCACGTGCAACGCGGTCGTCGCGGTCGCCGGCATGGACGGTGCGCTGCCCGGCGTGATCGCCGGACTCACCGACAGGCCGGTCGTTGCGGTTCCCACGAGCGTCGGTTACGGTGCGTCGTTCGGCGGTCTGGCCGCGCTGCTCACGATGCTCAACGCGTGCGCCGGTGGCATCGCCGTGGTTAACATCGACAACGGATTCGGCGCCGCGTGTGTCGCATCGCGCATCAATCATCTCGCTGCCGGTGAACGCGCGCGATGAGCATCGCCTACTTCGAATGTTTCGGCGGCGCCAGCGGCAACATGATTCTCGGCGCGCTCGTGGACGCCGGCGTCAGCGTCACCGCGCTTGAGCGCGAACTACGCCGGCTGCCGGTCAGCGGCTGGAAGATGCAGGTACGCGAAACCCACAAACGCGGCCTGGGTGCTTCGTATCTTGACGTCGACGTACCCGGCGAAGATGGCCACCAGCACGCGCACGTGGGCGATCCGCACGCCCACGTAGGCGAACCGCATGCGCACGCGCATCGCTCGCTCAATGAAGTTCTGCGAATCGTGCGGGGACCCGGATATCCGCCGCACGTCGAAAACATGGCGATGCGCATCTTCGAGCGGCTCGCTCAGGCAGAAGCGCGAGTGCACCGCATACCTGTCGAGGAGATCGCATTTCATGAAGTTGGTCAGGTCGACGCGATCGTCGACGTGACGGGCGTCGCGCTGGCGCTCGATCTCGCGCGCATCGACGCGGTGTTCTGCTCGCCGCTGCCGTGCGGCCGCGGTTCCATCGAAAGCGCTCACGGCGTGTTCCCATCACCCGCGCCGGCGACGCTCGAACTGCTGCGAGGCGCGCCGACGTACGACGTCGACCTGGCGGCGGAAATGGTGACGCCGACGGGCGCGGCCATCCTCACGAGCATCGCGAAGTTCAGCCAAAGGCCGGCGATGACGATCGATCGCATCGGTTACGGCGCGGGGCGCTCCGATTTTCCATTCCCGAACGTGTTGCGCGTGTGCATCGGCGAGGCGTCGCCGGCGAGCGCCGCAAGCGCCGCCGCGGATGGAAACGCGACGGACGTGGTGCAGATCGAGACCAACATCGACGACATGAATCCTCAATTATACGAGCACGCCATCGAGCGCGCGTTTGCGGCCGGCGCTTTAGATGTCTGGACGATGGGCGCGCAGATGAAGAAGAGCCGGCCGGGCACGCTGCTCGCCGCGTTGGCGCCGCCCGAGCGAGCTGATGAGGTCGCGGATGCCTTGCTGGCGGAGACGACGACGCTCGGCGTGCGGCGTTGGCCGGTGCGGCGCACCGCGCTGCCTCGCGAGGATAAGAGCGTGACGACGTCGCTCGGCGCCGTGCGAGTCAAAATCGCGCGTGGCCCTGCCGGGACTCGCGCTCGCCCTGAGTATGACGACTGCCTCGCGATCGCACGGCGCACTGGCATGGCGCTTACGGACGTAATGCGCGTCGTTGAAGCGGACGTCGAGCAGTGGCTCAAGCAGCTGACGTGAGCGCGGAACTCGAGCTGCGTCTGCGCGGCGCCGTGCGCGGCATGCGCAGCGCTGTGATTGCGTACTCGGGAGGCGTCGACAGCGCGCTCGTCGCCGCGATCGCGCACCAGGAACTCGGCGCTCGCGCGCTTGCCGTCACTGGCGTCTCCGCCTCGCTCGCCGATGGTGAACTGGAAGCTGCCGTCGCGCTCGCCGCACAGATCGGCATCGCGCATCAGACGATTCAGACGCACGAGTTCGACAACGAGTCGTACCGCGCGAACCCGATCAACCGTTGCTTTTTCTGCAAAGAAGAGCTGTTCGGAGCGCTCGCCGCGCTCGCGCGCGAGCGCGGCTTCGAGGCGGTCGCAGACGGCACCAACGCCGATGACGGCGCGGCGCCGCTTGACGTGCGCCCCGGTCGGGCCGCCGCGGCTGCGTTCGGAGTTCGCAGCCCGCTCGCAGAGGCAGGCTTGGCAAAGCGTGAGGTCCGCGCGCTCGCGCGCACCCTCGAACTGCCTGTCTGGGACAAACCGGCCGCGCCGTGTCTATCATCGCGCATCCCACACGGCGCACGCGTCGAGTATGATGCGTTGCGGCGCGTGGACCTCGCCGAGCGCTACTTGCGGGCGCGCGGATTCTCCATCGTGCGCGTGCGCCACTACGGCACGACGGCGCAAATCGAAGTGCCGCTCGCAGACATCGCGCGGTTGCGCTCCCAGCAGAGCGTTTTGGAGCGCTCGTTTGCTGAGGTCGGGTACGAACGCGTGGAGATCGACGCGCGCGGCTACCGCACCGGCAGCCTCAACGAAGGCGCCGCAGTCACGCTCGCGGATTGATGCAAGCGAGCCCGGACCGGTCGCACGCGTTCTCTTTGCGCCGCATCTTCAGCGATGCGGCGGTGATCATCGGCGGCTCGATGATCGCGAACGCCTTCAATTATCTGTATCATTTCGTGCTGTCGCGCCGGCTGGGTCCCGATGACTACGGCACGCTTGCGACGTTGCTTGCCGGCCTGATGATCCTCAGCGTGTTCGGCGGCGCGGTGAGCGTCGTCGCCATGCAAGAGACGGCGAAGTTGTGGGCGTTCAAGCGGAGCGCGCAAACCGGGTGGTTCGTGCGTCGCCTGCTGCCCGCCGTGCTCGCAATCGCGCTGACCGTCGGCGCGCTCTCATTCGCGGTCAGCTTCTTGGCCGGTCCCTACCTGCATATCGTAAGCCTGCCGCTGTGGATGGCGTTTGCTGCGTTGCTCAGTCTCGGCATCGTGACCGCGTTTTTCCGCGGCGCGGCGCAGGGAGCGCACCGCTTTGCGCTCTTCGCGCTGTCGTACACCAGCGAAACCTTCGTCAAACTGGTTTCGGCGGTCGCGCTGGTCGCCGCCGGCATGGCCGTGTTCGGCGCGATCAGCGGCGCGTTGATCGGCGTGTTCGTGGGATTGCTCGTCGCTGCGGTGCCGCTCGTCGGTCAGGCGGCCGCGACCACACATGTCGAGGCCGAGACGACGCACATCGAGCTCGGCGGGCGTTCGATACAAGTGCTCGCAGTCAACGCGTGCGTGCTGCTGCTGCTGTTCGTCGACCAGCTTTTTGCGAAACATCATTTGGCCGGCGCCGAGGCTGGGCTGTACGGGGCCGCCGGCACGATCGCGCGCACGATTCCCTTTGGCTTGGCGATGATCTCGCTGGTGGTGAATCCCAAAGCGGCCGCGGCGTTTCACGTCAGCCGCGCCGCGCTGCGTCATCTGCTGGCGATCGCATTCGGCGCGGGCGTGCTGGCCGCGAGCGCGGGCTTGGCGATTGCCGCGCTCGCGCCGGTGCAACTGCTGGCGCTCACCTACGGATCGAAATTCGTCGCGGCCGCCGGCTTGCTTCGATTGTATGCGCTGGCGGGAGCGCTGCTCGGCATCGCCGCGCTCGGCACCGGTTACCTGCAATCAGTGGGCAGCTATCGCATCACGTGGGCGCTCGTCGCTGCGGTGCTGATCGAAGCGGCGCTCATGGCAGTCTGGGGGACGAGCGGCACGCGCCTGCTCACAATCGCAATCGCCGTCAACGCGGCGTTGCTGCCGGCCGTCGCCGCCGCGATTCTCGGCACACTGCGCGAGGCGCCGCAGGCCCTCGGGCAACCCGCCGACGAAGCCGCTCTAGTACATGAGTCACGTCTTTTATAGAAAGCTCGATGCAGCGCCGCCGAAGATCGTCCGCGGCCAAGGCGTGTATCTCTACGACGAGTCCGGGAAACGATATCTCGACGCGTGCGGCGGCGCCATGGTCGCCTCGATCGGGCACGGCAACGCCGCGGTCGCTGAGGCCATGGCTGCGCAGGCGCGCGCCATCGCGTACGTCAACGGCACCGCGTTCACTACCGCTCCAGTAGAAGAACTAGCGGACGCGCTCGCCGCGAAAGCGCCGCAAGGCGTCGACAAAGCCTACTTCTTATCCAGCGGTTCGGAGGCGATTGAGGCCGCGCTCAAGCTCGCGCGCCAGTACCACGTCGAGCGGGGCGAGCCCGATCGGCGGTACGTCATCGCGCGCACGCCCGGCTATCACGGCAACACATTGCTCGCGCTTTCGGCGTCCGCGCGGCCGCACTATCGCGCCGTCTACTCCCCATGGCTAGTCGACGTCAAGATGATCGACGCGCCGTATCCGTATCGCGCCGAGAGCAAGGACGCGCCGGCCATGACAGGCGACGCGCTCGAAACTGCGATCCTCGAAATCGGGTCCGAAAACGTCGCAGCATTCATCGCGGAGCCGATCGGCGGCTCTTCGACTGGAGCATCGGTGCCGCCGCCGGGCTACTACGCGCGCATCCGCGAGATCTGCGACAAGCACGGCGCGCTCTTCATCGCCGACGAAGTGCTCACCGGCGCCGGGCGCACTGGGAAATTCTTCGCGCTCGAGCACTTTCGCGATCGCGCCGGCGGCGCGGTCGTGCCCGACATCATCGTACTTGGCAAGGGGCTCAACGGCGGCTACGCGCCGCTCTCCGCAATGCTCGCCAAAAACTCGCTCGTCGACGTCGTCGCGCGCGGTCCGTACCGCGGCCTCGTGCACGCGCAGACGTATTCGCATCATGCGCTTGGCAGCGCGGCTGCGCTCGCGACGCTGCGCTACATCGACGAAAACGATCTGGTCAAGCGCGCCGCCTCGGTGGGCGAATACTTGCAGCGAACGTTGAAAGCGTTGCCGGAGAACGGGCCGCGGGCCGAGATCATCGGCGACGTACGCGGCATTGGCTTGCTCGCGGCGGTCGAACTCGTCGCGGATCGCGCCGCCAAGCGGCCGTTCCCGCGCGAGCGCAAGGTCGCGGAACAACTCGTCGCGCGCGCTCGCGCACACGGGCTTGTGCTCTGGCCGAACGTCGGTCACGCGGACGGCGTCAACGGCGACCTCGTGTTGATCGCGCCGCCGCTTACTATCACGCAAGCGGAAATCGACGAACTCGCCGGCTTGCTTGCGCGCGCGCTCGACGACGTCGCATCGAGCATAGTCAAAGAACGCACAATCACAAAATCAGTAGCGAGGTGACGGCATGAGCGCTCAAGCGCCTGCGAAGCAACCAAAAATTACCTACTCCGCGGTCGGCGGGAACATGGAGGAGATCCACGCCGCGTTCGACGCTGCGTTGGGAAAAGTTCGCGCGCAGCTCGGCGCGACGCACCAGCCCTTCATCAACGGACGCACGGTCAAAGGCGAGGGGCCGTCGTTCGAATGGCACTCGCCGATCGACAATGGCGTTTTAGTCGGTTCGTTCGAAAGCGTCAGCACCGGACAGATCGATGCGGCGGTGGCAGCCGCCAAGTCCGCGCAGAAACGATGGGGCTCGCTGCCGTGGCGCGACCGTGTCGCAGTGATGCGGCGCGCCGCCGAGAACATCCGCCGGCGGCGCTACGAGATCGCCGCCGTCATGAGCATCGAAGTCGGCAAGAGCCGCATGGAGGCGCTCGGCGACGCGGAAGAGTCCGCCGATCTCATCGATTATTACGCGGATCAACTCGAAGCCGCCGGCGGCTATCAACGGCCGCTCGGAAAACTTTCGCCGAACGAGCAGACGCAAGACGTCTTGCGCCCGTACGGCGTCTTCGCGGTCATCGCGCCGTTCAATTTCCCGCTCGCGCTTTCAACCGGGATGTCGAGCGCCGCGCTGCTGGCCGGCAACGCCGTCGTCTTCAAGCCCTCGGCGATGGCGAGTCTCACGGGTGCCAAACTCGCCGAGGTCTATGCTGAGGCGGGCGTGCCTGCGGGCGTCTTCAACCTCATCTTCGGGCCGGGCGAGGGCGTCGGCGCGACGCTCATCCGTCACCCGGGCATCGACGGCGTCGCCTTCACCGGTTCGAACGATGTCGGGATGCAGATGCTGCGCGAGGTCGGCGCAAGCGGCATGGCCGCAAAGCCGGTCTTGGGCGAACTTGGCGGCAAGAACGCGGCGATCGTGACCGCGAGCGCTGATCTGGACGCAGCGACGGACGGCGTCATGCGCTCGGCCTTCGGCCTGCAAGGGCAGAAGTGCAGCGCATGCTCGCGCGTCTACGTCGAAGAGCGCGTCGCGCAACCGTTCACCGACATGCTGGTCGAGAAGACCAAGAAACTGGTCATCGGCGATCCTACCAAACGCGACGTCTACTTCGGTCCGGTGATCAACGGCGCAGCCGTGCGCAAGTTCGAAGACGCGGCGGCTGCGGCGAGCAAGACCGGCACGGTCCTCGCCGGCGGCAAACGTCTGACCGAAGGTCCCTTGAGCAAAGGCAACTACGTCGCGCCGACCATCGCCCAATTGCCGCTCGACCACGAACTCTATCAGCGCGAATTGTTCTTGCCGTTCCTCGCGGTCGGCATCGTGCGGTCATTCGACCAGGCGATCGAGGAGGCGAATCGCTCGAAGCTCGGACTTACCGGCGGCCTCTTCTCGCAGGACGACGCGCAGATCGAGCAGTTCTTTAACGAGATGGAAGCGGGCGTGCTGTACGTCAACCGGCGGACCGGCGCGACGACCGGTGCGTGGCCGGGCGTCCAATCGTTTTGCGGATGGAAGGGCTCGGGCATTACCGGAAAAGGCGGCTGCGGTCCGTACTACGTCGAGCAATTCATGCGGGAGCAATCGCGCACGCGCATGACCTAACCGAACGATATTCGGCTGCGAAGATTCACCGCCGCAGGAACCGACAAATATACAAGACGGGGGTGGGCGAATCTCACCCGTTCGCGATATAATGGCGGATGGATCATGCATAAAGACTACCCACGCATCGTCGTCACGCCGCCGGGGCCGAAGGCGCTGGCCGTGATCGCGCAGGACCAGCGCTTCGCGTCGCCGTCGTACATCAAAGAGTACCCGCTCGTCGTCTCGCGCGGCTCGGGCGCGATGATCGAAGACGTCGACGGCAACCGTTACCTCGACTTCATGGCGGGGATCGCGGTGGCGTCGACCGGTCACGCTCACCCCAAAGTCGTCGCCGCGATCGAGCAGACCGCGCGCAAATTCTTGCACATCTGCTCGACCGATTTCTACTATCCGCAGTTCTCGGAACTTTGCGAGCGCCTCGCGAAACTGGCGCCCGGCCCGCAGCCGAAACGCACCTTCTTGAGCAATTCTGGAGCCGAGGCGGTGGAAGGCGCGATCAAACTCGCGCGCGCGCACACGAAGCGGCAGAACATCATCGCGTTCGAAGGCGCGTTCCACGGCCGCACGATGGGTGCGGTGTCGCTCAACTCCAGCAAGGTGAAGTTCCGCCGCAACTTCGGCCCGCTGTTACCTGGCGTCTACCACCTTCCGTATGCGGACCCGTATCGCTGTCTGCTGGGGCGCGAACCGGTGGAGTGCGCGCAAGGATGTGATTGCTGGCAGGGTGCAGCCGAGCGTCTCTTCCGCCAGCGCGTCGCGCCGGACGAAGTCGCGGCGGTGATCATGGAGCCGGTGCTCGGCGAGGGCGGCTATATCGTGCCGCCGGTTCGCTTCTTGCAATACTGGCGTGAGTTCTGCGATCGCAACGGCGCGCTGCTCATCTTCGATGAAGTGCAGAGCGGCATCGGCCGGACAGGCGACATGTTCGCCGCCGAAACGCTGGGTGTCACACCGGATGTCATTTGTCTTGCGAAAGGTCTTGCGTCCGGCATGCCGATCGGGGCGATCGTCGCCAACGAATCGGCGATGAGCTGGGATCACGGCTCGCACGGGAGCACCTTCGGCGGCAATCCGGTGTGTTGCGCCGCTGCGCTCGTCACCTTGGATCTTGTCGAGCACGGCCTCGCCAAGAACGCCGCGCGCATGGGTTCCCTGCTGCTGGGCGGCTTGCGCAAGATCGCCGCATCGCACGAGGCGATCGGCGAGGTGCGCGGCATCGGTCTGATGATCGGCGTGGAGTTCGTGCGCGATCGCGCGAGCAAGGAGCCCTATCAACATTTCGTCCATCAGCTCGAACTAGCTGCGTTCAAGCGCGGTTTGCTGCTGCTCGGCTGCGGTCAAAGCACGATCCGCATCGCGCCGCCGCTCATCATCGATGAAGAGGACGTCGCCAACGGCCTGCGCATCTTCGAGGAAGCGCTGACCGAGATGCGCATCGCTGCTTGAGCGGAAGCTCAGGTTCCAACGTAGCACCCGAGCGCGGCTCGGGTTCCAATGTAGCACCGAAGCGAAGCTCGGGTTCGTCAAAGGTTATGGCCATGCACGAGGCGATCTCGCGTCTCGTGCGCGACGGCGACACCGTCGTCATCGAGGGCTTCACGCATCTCATCTGTTTTGCGGCTGCACACGAGATCATCCGCCAGCAGCGCCGCAACCTCACGCTCGCGCGGCTGACGCCGGACCTCATCTACGATCAACTCATCGCAGCCGGCTGCGCCCGCAAACTGATCTTCTCGTGGGCCGGCAATCCAGGCGTCGGTTCGCTGCACGGCCTGCGCCGCGCGGTCGAGCTCGGCCAACCGTGTCCGCTCGAACTTGAGGAGTACTCGCATTTTGGACTAACCGCTCGCTTCGCGGCGGGCGCAGCGAAGCTGCCGTTCTGGCCGTTGCGAGACTATCGCGGCAGCGATCTGCCCGCGGTCAATCCGCTGATCCGCGAGGTCGAGTGTCCGTACACGCACGAGAAACTCGCCACGGTGCCCGCGCTCAACCCGGACGTCGCGATCATCCACGCGCAGCGCGCCGACGCGCAAGGCGACACTCAGATATGGGGTTTGTACGGCGTGCAGAAAGAAGCCGCGTTCGCAGCGCGGCGCGTGGTCGCCGTCGTCGAGGAGATCGTGCCGGAAACGGTGATCCGAGCCGATCCGAATCGCACGGTCATTCCTGGCTTCATCGTCGATGCGGTCGTGTGCGAACCATGGGGTGCGCACCCCTCGTACGCGCAGGGTTATTACGACCGCGACAACGATTTTTACGTGGCTTGGGACGGCATCTCGCGCGAGGCGTCGGGTTTGGAAGCATGGCTCAAAGAGTGGGTCTACGGCGTGGGCAGCCGCGCAGAATATGTCGAGAAGCTCGGCGAGGACGTGACGGAGCGCTTGAGCGCGAAGCCGCGCGTGTGCGAAGGAGTGAATTACGGCTTCTGAAGTCCGGCGGGCTCAAGAGTCCGCCGCTACATCTGGGTCTGCGAGCTCGGGTGCTACGTATTCGAACCGCGAGCTTATGGTCGTCGCCGCCGCGCGCGAACTTGCCGACGGCGAGGTCGTCTTCGTCGGCATCGGCCTGCCGAATCTCGCGTGCAATCTGGCGCGAGCCACGCACGCTCCAGGCCTCGTACTCATCTATGAATCGGGCGCAGTCGGGGCGGTGCCGGATCGGATTCCCGTTTCGATCGGGGATCCGGCGCTGGTGACCGATTCGCTCGCGGTCGCGCCGATGACGGACGTCTTCCAATACTACCTGCAAGGTGGGCGCATTCAGGTCGGCTTTCTCGGCGGCGCGCAAGTCGACCGCTACGGCAACATCAACTCGACCGTCATCGGCCCATACGCCAAACCCAAGGTGCGGCTGCCGGGCAGCGGCGGCGCATGCGAGATCGCGATCCATGCCGGGCGAGTCATCGTCGTGACGCCGCTGTCGGCGCGCGCATTTCCCGCTGAAGCCGACTTCTATACCTCGCCCGGCCAAGCTGGCAAGTACGGCGATCGCCGATCGCTGCGTTTGCCGGGCGGCGGCCCGTTGCGCGTCGTCACCGACGGCGGCATTCTCCGGCCGTCGCCCAAGGACGGCGAGCTCGAACTCTCCGCGTTGTACCCGGGTGTTAGCGCCGATGAGGTCAAGCAGAAGGTCGGCTGGCCGCTGCGCGTTTGCGCTCAGCTCGAGCCCGTCGCGCCCCCAAGCGCCGAGGAACTCCACCTGCTACGCGACGTATTGGACCCCGAGCACTTGTATCTGTAAGGGGCGCATCTCACGTAAATGTAGCAGTCGAGTTTACTCGACCGCCCACGGCGTAGAAGGAACCAATCAGTGAATCCCATCTACCGCGCAAGCGCAGCAGCGCTAGCATGTCTCATTTGTGCTGCGGCACGTCCGATTGAGACGCGCGCATATCCCACGTCGGCGCCAAGCACGCCGGTGCCAGCCGCCCAGCCTGCGGCTCCAACTTCGGCCGCACCGGCCTCAACCAGCGCGCCAGCCTCAACGAGCGCACCGGCCGCACCGCCTGCGACGGGCTCCCCAAGCGGCGAAAGCTCCGTCTTGCCGGCCGATACCGGCGTCAACTGGAATCTGAGTGCGGGGCAAGTCAGCAGCACCTGCGACAGCGCGATCAAACTGGCAAGAGACACGATCAAGCAAATCGATTCGACGCCTGCCGATCGCACATCATTCGAAGGCATCCACCAGGTCGAGAACGCCGTGGCCGCGATGAATGACTCGCTCGTCGCGCAGAGCGTACTGAGCCAGCTCGCGCTCGATAAGAAAGTACGCGACGCGTCAACCACCTGCAACGAAAAACAAGCGGCGTTCGGCGTGGAGCTGTCGGCCGACCCGATCGTCTACGCGATCGCACAACGAGGCGTCGTAACCGCCGCCAACGCCAAAGACAAGAAACTTGCCGAGTTGTATGTGGAGAGCGGCCGGCGCGCCGGCGCCGGACTCGACGCGGCGTCGCGCGCAAAGATCACCAAGCTCTTCAACCAACTCAACGACCTTCAAATCGCATTCGGTCGCACGCTGGCCGAAGGCCAAAGCTCGATCGTCATCTCGAAAGAAGAAGCCGCCTCGCTGCCCCCGGGCTTCGTCAAGACGCTCAAGCCGGCGGGAGCGGGGTATCGCGTCCCCGTCAACGAGAGCACCATCAGCATCTTCCAAGAGCACCAGCGCGTCCGCGCGGCTCGGCAGCGGTTTTTCATGGCCTACAACACGCGAGGCGGCCAGGGGAACGTGCAGCGCCTCGAGCAGGCGGTTGCGATCCGCGATCAACTCGCGCATCTGCTCGGATTCAAGTCGTGGGCTGCCTATCAGCTAGACGCGAAGATGGCGAAGACACCAACTCGAGTGGTAACCTTCCTCGATCAGATCGACACGAAGCTGCTGCCAAAAGCGAAAAACGAGGTGGCTACGCTCGAACAGCTCAAGCGCGCGGGCGGAGACACGTCAGCGTTTGCGCGCTGGGATTACGCGTTCTACGAGAACGAACTCGTCAAGACGAAGTACGCTGTCAACGAAGACGAAGTTCGCGAGTATTTCCCCGTCGACAAGGTCATCCCGGCGGTGCTTGGCATCTACGAGAAGCTGTTGAGCGTGACGTTCCATCCGATAACGCCTGCAAACGCATGGGCGCCAGCTGTCCTTGAGTATTCGATTTCCGACAACGCGACGGGCAAACCGATCGGGTGGTTCTTCCTCGATCTGTATCCGCGGCCCGGCAAGTATCAACACTTCGCGAACTTCGGTCTGCGCAACGGCCGCGTGCTCTCTGACGGCACGTACCTCAGGCCGATTTCGTCGATCATCGGCAACTGGCCGGTCGGCGCTCCGGGCAAACCCGCGCTGCTGAGCCACGACGACGTCATCACATTCTTCCACGAGTTCGGCCATCTCATGCACAGCACGCTGTCGACCGCGCCGTACGAAACGTACTACGGCACGTCGGTGCGCACCGACTTTGTAGAAGCGCCGTCGCAGATGCTTGAGAACTGGATGTGGCAGCCATCGATCCTCAAGAAGGTCTCGAGCAACGTCAACACCGGCAAGCCCCTGCCCGACGCGCTCATCAAGAAGATGCTCGCGCTCAAGCACGTGGCCGACGGTTACGATTACACGACGCAGGCCTTCTACGCCACCTACGACATGACGATCCACAGCTCGGGCCCGAAGGTCGCCGCGACGGCCGTGTGGTTCGACCTTCAGAAGAACATGACGGCGCTCGCAGCCGTGCCGGGCACTTATCCCGAGGCGGGCTTCGGACACCTCATGGGCGGCTACGATGCCGGCTACTACGGTTACTTATGGTCGAGGGTGTTCGCGCAAGACATGTTCACGGTATTCCAAAAGGGAGGCTTGGAGAACCCGGTCGTCGGTACGCGCTACCGCAAGGATATCCTGGAGCCGGGCGGCAGCATCGAGCCGGATAAGTTGCTGGTGGCGTTCCTCGGCCGCCCTGTGAGCTACGACGCGTTCTACCGCGACATCGGGATCACGCCTTAGGACGCGAATGTAGTGCTCATTAGAACGTAGCACCCGAGCGAAGCTCGGGTAATGTAGTGTTCCGAGCGAGCGTTAGCGAGCTCGGAGAACTGCGGCTGTTCGCGAAAGGAGCGATCGTGCGCGGTTTTGTGCTCGTGATTGCGGTCTTCATCGCACTCATCATGCCGGCATTGGCGGACCAGGTGACGCCAAAAGCGGCGATCGAGCGGCTCTTCACGTCGGCCAAACTCAATCCGGATTGGTTCGCCTCTGCGTTCACCTCGCAGGTGACGCTCGGGCAGATGCAGGGCTACATCGATCAGTGGAAATCGCAATACGGTCCGTACAAAGGCGTCAGCGAAAGCGGCGACCACTTCTCGACCGATTTCGACAAAGCGTCGATTCCGACGTTCATCAAACTGGATGCCGATGGGCGCATCGAGGGCCTGTTCTTCCAGAATCCGATTCCGAAGCCCGGCGCCGCGCCGAGCGGCTCGATGACGGCTGAGGACGCCATCGCGCGCTTGTTCACCTCGGACAAAGTGAACGCGGACTGGTTCGCGGCGTCCTTCCTCGGGCAAGTGAGCGTCACCCAAGTGCAGACCATCGTCGACCAGGTCCGCTCGCAGCTCGGCGCGTTCAAGAGCGCGAAAGCCCAGGGCGACCATTTCGTGAGCGAGTTCGAAAGAGGCTGGATCGAAACGTATGCGACGCTTGACGCGACCGGCCGGTTCGTCGGCTTGTTCTTGCGAAGCCCCGTCATGAAGCCGCAGCAATCGGGCGCTGTCATCGAGCAGCTGAAAACGCTGCCCGGCAAAGTCAGCGTCATCATCGAAGAAGGCGGCCGCGACCGGGCCGCCTTCAACGCGGATACGCCGCTCGCGGTCGGCTCGACATTCAAGCTCGCCGTGCTGTCCGCGCTGAAGAAGCAAATCGGCGCGCACCGGCTCGCATGGGATCAGGTCGTCGCGTTGCGGCCCGAGTGGAAAAGCCTGCCCTCGGGCGAGCTACAGGAGTGGCCCGCAGGCTCGAAGCTCACGCTCGATACCATTGCGTCGCTCATGATATCGATTAGCGACAACACCGCCGCCGACATCGCGGCGCAGACGACCGGGCGACCCGCGGTCGAGGCTGAATCGCCGCCGCGCAACAAGCCGTTTCTTACGACGCGCGAAGCCTTTCAGCTCAAAGATCCGCGCAACGCCGAACTGCTTGCGAAGTGGCGCAGCGGAGACGTGCGCGAGAAGCGCAACGTCCTTGCAGCGCTGCGCGCTCGGCCGCTGCCACCGGTGACGATCTTCGTCAAAGGCGGCGTCGTAGCGCCAGACGTGGAGTGGTTCTTCACGACGCGCGAGCTGTGCGCGTTGATGGCCGGCGTCGCAGACCTGCCGCTCATGAGCATCAATACAGGCCCCGCAGACGCCGCGGCGTGGTCGCACGTCGCGTACAAGGGCGGCTCGGAGCCGGGGGTGCTCAGTCTGACGACGCAAGTGACGAGCAAGGGCGGCACGACATATTGCGTGTCAGCCACGTGGAACGACGACAAGCTGCTCGACGAAAAACGATTCGGGTCGCTCTACACCTCGCTGCTCGCGGGCTTGAAATAGGCCTGCCCTGTCATTATCCGCACTAAGCTCAAATAGGGCGGCCTCAACACGCCGCGCTACGTCTTGGGGCGGGCTCAACAGCCCGCCATTACATCTATTGAGGGATTGCGGGAGGGCCTGACGCTGCCGGGCCCGCCGGCGGCGAGAAACCAGGCGCCCCCGGCGCGGCAGGCGGATGACTGAGAACGCCGCCGACGACTACTTGACCACCAGGTCCTTTGCGCGCAAATGAAAGCAGCGCGGCGCCGGTCGCCACCGCGGCGATGAACGCGAACATGGTGATCGCAAACCACGCGGGCGTCGGTCCGGTCAGGATCAGCATCAACACGAGTCCCACGATCACGGATGCCAACGGGCGTGGATCGTTGACTTTCGCGGCCTCGAGCAAACGCCGTCCGAGGAACGACGCCACCGCTGCCTTGCCGATCAAGTAGCCGAAGTACAGAGCGATGATCGCCACGGGAATCAGCGGGATCGTCACCAGCAGCACCAAGAGGATGCAGAGCACGATCGGCAGCAGGAACACGAGGGTGACGAACCCGAGGACCGGCGCCGCGATGGGCTGCGCGACGAGATGCTCCTCGACGTTGCGCGTGCGTGCCGGGAACAGGAAGAACATCAACAGCGTCAAGAGCGCGTCGGGTATGACGATCGACGCCCACACCGCGCCGAACGACGGGTGCGAAACGTGCACCTCGGGTGCGGGCTCCTCAGGCATCGGCGGCATTTCGGGCGGCGACACTTCGGGCATTGGGCTAATAGGCGGGAACGGAGGGACGGCAGGCGCGGTCCGTCTGTGCTTTGGCGGCGTCGTGCGCGATTCGTTGATGATTTCGCCGCCGATGGAAACCGTATCGCGATCCACGGCGCCTTCGGGGAAGATGTGCAAGTCGCCGCCGAAGGCCACGGCGCTGCCCTCGATGTGGCCATGCACGTAAAGGTTGCCGCCGAACACGACCACGTCGCCGCTGATCGTCTGGTCCGACGCGATCGTGACGTCGCTCCCGAATTCGACGACGTCGCGCCCACCGTGACGGTACTCTGTAGTCGCCGCCGCGGGCGTGGCGACAAACGCCATCAGCGCGCCGAATGCGAGCAGCGCTACGACGAGCAAGCGTTTCGCGATTGGCCGTTTTGCGTGTGGTAGCGCGTTCTTTGAACGCGCCGTCGCGATTGGCTGTGTAGCCGTCATATGGTGGCGCCCGCCAGCCAACTGGAGATGCGCGGTATCATCGGTCGCAATGCCAGCACGCCGATGACGAGGACGAGGAGCTCGAAGCCCACGGCGCCGGCAGCGATCGTGCCGACGTGGAGGTTGCCCGCCACGTGCAAGACTGTCTGCGCCGCAGCGCCGAGCTTGCCGAATTCGGTGGCGACTGACGCGAGCACGCGCTGCCAATCGATGAGGTGGGCTTCGGTTGCGCCGATCACCAGCAGCCAAGCGGCGGCAAGGTAGCCCGCGAACCAGCTGACACGCAAGCGAGCGCGCTTGGGCGCCGGCATTGCAGCGACCGCCGCCATGACGGCAAGCGTGAAGTCATTGCGCGGCTGGATTGGTGCAAGCCGTTCGAGTCGCATCTCGATCTCGCGCAGTGCCGCCGCTTCAGCGCGGCAGCTCTCGCACACCGCGAGATGCCGTTCGATCATTTCACCCTCGACGCGCGACGTATCGCCGTCTAGGTGCGCCATGAGGCGCGCTTTACAGGCAGAGCACTTCACGTCCGCCTACCTCCTGGGTCGTCGCCGCGCTCGATGACGCGGGCACCTGCGGGCGCCCGAGCGCTCGCGCGAGCGCGGCCTTGCCGCGATGAATCAGCGTCTTGACGTTGCCGAGCGACACCCCCATCGTCTCGGCGATCTCTTGGTATTCCATATGATTATAGTAGCGCAACGACAGCGCCATTCGCATCCGTTGCGGAATCGACTGCAGCGCGACACGCACCGTCCGCTGCTCTTCCCGCGCGAGCATCATCGCATCCGGCGACGCTTCGCGCCGCACGTCCGGAAGCCGCTGCTCCAGCGTTTCATCCTCGTGTAATTCCTCGAGTTGCGGCCGCCGCCGTTCCCGGCCCAAGTGGGTGCGCGCGGCGTTGCGGGCGATCTGGTAAAGCCAGGTCGAGAACTTCGCCAGCTCCGGATTGAAGGTCCCAAGGTGCGCGTAGGCGCGGATGAACGTCTCCTGGGCCAGGTCATTTGCGTCTTCGCTGCTGCGCAGCGTTCCGTACAGAAAGTTCACGATACCTCGCTTGTGCCGCTCGACGAGCGGCGCAAAAGCGTTCGCATCCCCACCGAGGCAAAGCGCGACCAGCGCTTCATCCGGCACCCCAGTGTTGATTGCCGACCCTCCCGCTCGAGAACCTATACCGCCCACGCCGCGGAAAAGTTTCGGGACAGCCCCGGCGAACCCCGCGCCGCATGAGCCCAGACGAGCGTAGCAGCCGAGCGAAGCTCGGGGTCAACGCCGAGACGCTCAAACCCAAGCCCGTGTCGGCCTCTGCGACGACGCTCGCACAGCTCATGGAGCCGGCGGACGCGAATCCGATGGGCAACGTGCACGGCGGCGTCATCATGAAGCTCGTCGACCAAGCTGCCGCCGCCGCGTCGATCCGGCACTCCGGCCGCATTTGCGTGACCGTGGCCGTTGACCGAATCGATTTCTTCGCGCCCGTGCACGTCGGCGACTTGCTCGTGCTCAAGGCCGCCGTCAACTACACGCATCGCACGTCGATGGAAGCCGGCGTGCGCATCGAGGCGCAGACACTGCACACGGGCGAGGTGCGCCACGCAGGCTCTGCGCTCGTGATCTTCGTCGCGCTTGACGACCAGTGCAGGCCGACGCCGGTGCCACCGATCCTGCCGGAGACCGAGGACGAGAAGATCCGCTTCAAGCAAGCCGAGCTGCGCTACCGCCACCGCAAGGAGCTGCGGGAAAAGGAACGCGCGCTCCGCTCGCATTCGTAGCACCCGAGCGCTGCACGAGCTCGTCATAGCGTGAGCCGCTACGCGCTCCTCATCTTAGGCATCGCCGGCCTGTCGATGGCCGGTATCTTCTATAAGCTGGCGCACGCGCCGGTCTTGACTGTCGTCGCGTATCGCATGCTGCTGGCCGCAATTTTCATGGTGCCGGTTGCGCTCATCTCGCGCGCGAGCGGCGGTATCCAGACGAAAACGCCGTTTTCGCGCGGCGACTCGATCGTCACGCTGGCAGCGGGTGTGCTCTTTGCCGTCGACCTTTCGCTGTGGGCCATGAGCCTCTCGTACACTTCGGTTGCAAGCGCCGCGTTGTTCGTGAGCACGCAGCCGATCTTCGTCGCTATTCTCGCAGGGCTGATCTTTCGCGAACGGCCCGCGCCGATGGTGCTCGGTGGCATCGCGATCGGCGTTGCGGGCATGTTCGTCGTCGGCTGGCAAGATCTGCGTCTTTCCGGTCAGGCGTTGTGGGGGGATGGACTGGCGATGCTCGCGGCCCTCGCGGAAACGGGTTACTTGTTGTGCGGAAGGCAGGTGCGCAAGCGCATCGACGCGCCGCGCTACGCGCTCGGCGTGTACGCGACGTGTGCCGCAGTCGTCACGATCAACGCGTTTGCGCAACGTGACCTGATCGCGGTGAGCGCACACGATCTGCTGATGTGCGCCGGCTTAGCGATCGTTGCTACCGTGCTCGGACACACGCTCGTTTCGTTGTCGCTTGGTTACATGCCGGCAGCGGTCGTCGCGGTCTCGTTCTTGGCGCAGCCGCTGCTAGCGGCGATCTTTGCGCTGATCTTTCTCGCACAGGTCATCCCGCCGGCGACGGTGCTCGGCGGCATAATCGCATTGGCGGGCATTGGATTAGTTGCGTATAGCAACGAGCGAACGCGGCGCTTGCCGGAAGAAGCGCTGCCGATGTAGGGCGCTGTTTCGGCGCACCCGAAAGGACGGACATGGCAAAACGCGCGCTGATCACCGGTATCACCGGTCAGGATGGCTCATATCTAGCCGAGTTCTTGCTGGACAAAGGCTATCAAGTCTTCGGTGTCACGCGCCGGTCGAGCACCAACTCTTTCGACCGCATCGCGCACATCATCGACCGCATCACGTTGCTCTCCGGCGACTTGCTCGACGAGCATTCACTCGTGACCGCGCTGCGCGACGCGCAGCCAGATGAGATCTACAACCTTGGCGCGCAGAGTTTCGTGCCGACGTCGTGGTCGCAGCCGGTCCTGACAGCCGAGTTTACCGCAGTTGGCGTCACCAGATTGCTTGAGGCGATGCGCAACGCGAAGGCCGATGCGCGTTTCTATCAAGCATCAAGCAGCGAGATGTTCGGCAAAGTGCGCGAAACTCCGCAAAACGAAACCACGCCGTTCTATCCGCGCAGTCCATACGGCGTCGCAAAGACCTATGCGCATTGGATCACGATCAACTATCGTGAGTCGTACAAGCTCTACGCATGTTCGGGAATCTGCTTCAACCACGAGTCGTGTCCGGCTAACACCCCCGTCATCATTCGCAAGAATGGATTGATCGATATTCGGCCTATCGGAGAAGTGCTTAGCGTCTATCCCAACGGCCCGGCCCGTCAGCGTTTTGGAACGCCTGACCTGGAAGTATGGGATGGTGATGAGTTTGTCAGAGTCGTTCAAGGCACGGCGTACCACTACGTGCCGTCGAAGAACGACAAGCGCGTTACTCGTATCGAAGCCAGAAGCGGCACCGTGACGCTCACCGGCGATCACGTCATTTTCCTTGCTGACTCGGAGCGGCGGGCTTCGGAGGTTAGGTCTGGCGATCGCATCAGACGCGCAGGGATACCGGACGCACCGAGAATCACCAAGATCACTCCTGATTTGTCGTGGCTGCTGGGCGCATTCGTTGGCGATGGTTGGGCTGGGCCGATACGGACCGGCCAATGGCAGGCAAAGTTTGCCAACAATGATTTCCAGCTCAGGCGGAAGTTTGCGGAAACCTGGAAACAGGTCACGTGCGGCTCGTCGCGGGAGACTTACGGCAGTTCGGGATTCGTACCCGGGCGTACTGTCGGCGCGCTCGCACTCAAGGGTGCGACGCCATTCGTTCACTGGTTGCGCGAGGTCTGCTATACGGAGGATGGCAAGAAGCGAGTGCCGGCCATCGTCCTCAACGCCGACGAGCAGATATGGATCGCGTTCCTCGAGGGATACAATGCCACGGACGGTCTTAAGGCCGGCAATGCCAGATATCTCTTCAAGAACTTCAAGACGAATTCGCCGACTTTGGCCATGGGTCTGTGGTGGATGACGCGCAAAAGTCTGGATCAAGATGTCGTCTTGAACGTCGAAGTAGGTCCGCCCGAACGACCCGGCCCCTTCTATTCGATGAACCTTCGCACGCCGAAGATCAGCGCCATCGGCCGGCACTTACGCAGAGATCTTGCGGAGGTAAAGCGGACGACCCCGATTCCTGACTACGACGGCTGGCTCTACGATCTGACGACAACCTCTGGTAAGTTTCACGCCGGCGTCGGCGAGTGCGTAATCCACAACTCACCCAGACGCGGACTCGAGTTCGTGACGCGCAAAGTGAGCGATGCGGCGGCGCGCATCAAACTCGGACTTGCCAAAGAACTGCGTCTCGGCAATCTTGACGCACGGCGCGATTGGGGGCACGCGCGCGATTACGTGCGCGCCATGTGGCTCATGCTGCAGCAACCTAAACCGGACGACTACGTCATCGCCACCGGCAAGACGCGCTCCGTCAAAGATCTCGTCGCCGCGGCGTTCGATCGTGTCGGCCTCGATTGGCAGAAGTACGTGGTCAGCGATCCCAAGTTCATCCGCCCGGCCGAAGTCGACGTGCTCGTCGGCGATGCGAGCGAAGCGAAGCGCGTGCTCGGTTGGCAGCCGGAGATCTCGTTCGACGCGATGATCGCCGAAATGGTCGACGCTGACCTCGCGCGCCTCTCCAAGACCAAACAATAAGATGCGCGCGCTCGTGACCGGCGCTGACGGCTTTGTCGGCCAGTGGCTGGTCCGCGCGCTGCTCGAGGCCGGCGACGACGTTGCGGGCATGACGCGCGGCGATCACGCGCGCTTCACGACGCTCGACGTCAAGTCAGCAACCGCGGTGCGCTGGTTGTGCGCGGATGTGCTCGACCCGAATACGTTGTCCGAGGTCGTCAAAGCGGCCAAACCTCAAGTGGTCTACCATCTTGCGGCGCAGGCATCGGTCGCGGCGTCGCTGCGCGATCCGGCGGGCACTGTCGAGACGAACGTTGTCGGTACAGCGAACTTGCTCGAGACGGTGCGCATGGAATCGCCAGATGCGACCGTCGTCACAGTTGGTTCGGCCGAGGTGTATGGTGACGTCACGCAGGACGAGTTGCCCATCCGCGAAGACGCGCTGTTGCGCCCGAACAACCCGTACGCCGGCAGCAAGGCGGCTGCCGAGGTGCTTGCGTTACAGTACTCACAGTCTGGCTGGTTGCGGGTAGTCGCAACGCGCTCGTTCAATCATACAGGACCGGGTCAGAGCACAGCCTTTGCCGCAGCGGCGTTCGCAAAACAATTTGCGGACATCGCACGGGGGAAGCAACCGCCGGTGCTTCGGCATGGAAACTTATCTGCGCAGCGCGATTTTCTCGATGTGCGCGACGTCGTCGCTGCATACCGCCTGCTCGCATCGCGCGGTCACCCAGGCACGGCGTACAATATCTGTAGCGGACGTGCCGTCAGCATGCACCACGTCGTCGAGACGATTGGACGGTTGGTCGACCGGCCGGTCGAACTGCGCGAAGATCCGGCCCGCATGCGGGCGATCGACACACCGATCATCGTCGGCGACGCAAGTCTGATGCAGCGCGACACGGGTTGGGAACCCACGATCCCGCTCGAGCGAACGCTGCGCGATCTTTATGAGTATTTTCTCAATGAAACGAGTTAACGTTCAACATTGGCCCGTGAAAAAAGCTAAGACTCAGGATTGGCGCGAGGAGGTCTTCAAGCGTCGCGGCCAGTTGCTGCTGCCGATCGCGGCGATACTGCTCCTCTTCGGCCGCCCGACCTTGCTCACCGCGGAAATGGGAATTCTGATCGCGCTGGCAGGCGAAGCCTTGCGCATCTGGGCGGTCGGTTATTCAGGGGAAACGACTCGCGCCGACCACGTGACGGCTCCGCAACTCGTCACGGCCGGGCCGTACGCGTACTCGCGCAATCCGCTCTATCTCGGCAACGCGTTGATCGCGATCGGCTTCGCCGTCGCCTTCGCCGGCGGCATACCGAGCTCGCAGCAGTTCTGGATCATGGTCATCGTGATCGGGCTCTTGACCGCCGTCTACGCCTCGATCATTCCTCTCGAAGAGCAGTACTTGGCGCATACGTTCGGCACCAAGTATATGGAGTACACGACGCTCGTTCCGCGCCTCTTGCCATGGCGTGGGGCGCTCGCTGCAGATCGGCAGCATGGCACGTGGCGCCCGGAAGTGATCTGGCGGGCGGAGATCACCACGCTTTTGCTGTTCGCAGCTATGGTCGTTGCCGTGCTCCTGAAATTAGGACCGCTGTCACGGCTGACGATTGTCTTGTAAGATTTCCGTATAGCGGGACAAGTAGAATCGAAGTCCCGAACAAGCGTAGGCTTGTCCTTCCGGCGAGCGTGATGCTACGCTGGAAGAGCGGTTTTCGTCGTTGACGCGCGACCCCGAGGCCGGGTCTGCGGAGACTTCCGGCGAGCGCAGGCCACCGGAATTTCCGGCCTCACGGGGCGCCAGCGACCGATTCGACTGTATGCGCGCATCGCGAAAACCGCAGCATGATGGCCGCTCACGCGGCCTTCTTTTTTTGGAGCGCTCATGCGAATTCTCATCGTCGGCGCCGGTCAGATGGGGTCGGGAATCGCCCAGGTCTGCGCGGCGGCGGGCAACGATGTGCTGCTCAACGACGTCGACCAAGCGGCGTTCTCGCGTGGCCGGACCGCGATCGAACACCACCTCGCGCGCGCGGTCGAAAAAGGCAAGACCACGCGCGCCGCGGCCGATGCTGCGCTCGCGCGCATCGCGTACCACCCGAGCCTCGCGGTGCCGGCCGACGTCGCGATCGCCATCGAAGCAGCGAGCGAAAGCGAGCCTCTCAAGAAAGCGCTCTTCGGACAACTGGACCGCGCGACTCCCGCGCAAGCCGTTCTCGCCAGCAACACATCGTCGATCTCCATCACGCGTCTCGCCGCCGCTACCAACCGCCCCGAGCGCGTCATCGGCATGCACTTCATGAACCCGGTGCCGATCATGAAACTGGTCGAGATCATCCGCGGCTTGGCCACGAACGACGAAACCTTCGCCTTCACCAAGAAGCTCGCCGAGAGCCTCGGCAAGACCACGGTCGAGGTCGACGATTTTCCGGGATTCGTCAGCAACCGGGTGCTCATGCCGATGATCAACGAGGCGATCTACGCGCACATGGAAGGCGTCGCCAGCGCCGAGGCGATCGACACGGTGATGAAGCTCGGCATGAACCACCCGATCGGACCGCTGGAATTGGCCGATTTCATCGGCCTCGACATCTGCCTGGCGATCATGCAGGTGCTCTACGAGGGCTTTGCCG
>Ga0187846_10000500_pt1 | contig 22966 bp, 39 predicted proteins | sample TC_taG_FD_161473 | JGI IMG/M metagenome (GOLD analysis project Ga0187846, IMG submission 161473) | Biofilm microbial communities from the roof of an iron ore cave, State of Minas Gerais, Brazil - TC_06 Biofilm (v2) | ecosystem: Environmental > Terrestrial > Deep subsurface > Cave > Wall biofilm...
AAAGTCAAATGGAATGAGTTGGCTTTTAGAGATGATTACAATGTGCGTAAGCCCGAAATAATGAGAAGTTCATCAGTAAAGTTATTGCCATGTAATCTCTCTGTGAAAACAAAGGTTAGGAAAGAGAAGTTCAAAGTGAAGATAGAAGAGGTAACTGATAAAAGTGGGATTACATGAGCCTAAAAAAACTGCTGTTGAACAACTTCATCAAAGCCGATAGGATGATTGGACTTTGGGCAGGCGCTCACGTTGAAGTATTGGATAGAGTTATGGGCAAACGCTCCAGACATTTTAGGAAAAAAAGAAATAAGCGAGCGAAGAAACTCCAGCAAAAACTACTGGAAAGACGACACCAAATACGATGGATAAAGATTGGAACAGAAGAGTGGAAGAATGCACCAACCGGCACCGTGATAGGTTATTCAGTTCCCGAAGGAACAACGCCTGAAGTCGAAGCAGCGCTAGTTAAATCACTCAAAGAACGAAGTGAAACTATAAATAAGTCGCTATTTTCAAATAAGATAGAAAAGCCCCCAAAAAAGAAAAAACCAAAATTACCTAAAGCCATATACGTTCCAGCAAAGCAAATCCCCGTTGTTCAGCAAGAACCAAGATTATCAAAGAGACAAAGAAAGAAAAGAAATAAGTTGCTCCATGAGGCACAAAGAAGAAAGCGACCTCAAGTTGCTGAAATCCTTTTGGAAGAAATACCAGTGAAGCCGGGGGAACTATGAACTCTGTTTTGGACAACTTGAAACGGATGTTCTATTTGGTAAAGGTTACGAATAAGCGTGACCTTTTGAGCGTCCATAATCTTCAACGGATTGCTGATTTGTCCAAGATGCCTGAAGATGTTATAACTTCTATAAGCGGACTGACGATGAAGGGAAGTTATGTTTGGCCACCACAGACAATCGCCATTACTTGTCGGCATTGTTCAGGCGTTCTAAACATTAGAGAGTTTGATGATAAACACTGGGGATTGATAAAGGAGAAAATAGCCAGGCACGCTGAAAGCCATAAATAATCAAACGCCCTACTGGACAGAGGTGCTTTATGTTTGAAGTTCTTATGACTTTCCGTGATGGACTTCGGGAACAAAAGTACCATAACGGAATAGAGGATTTTGAACAAGCAAGAGAACTAGCCAAGCGCCTCGTTCAAAATCCGCTTTTGGTTAGAACGATTGTGCGGCAAAAAAAACTTCTTTTGGAAACCAAGTTCTGTGAAGTTGAAGCGCAAATCATCGTCATAGGACTCAATGACTTATTCGCCCCAGACACTCTTGTTTTCAACCTAACGGGGAGCAATCTTTATAATGTTCTGGCCTCTCATTTGTGGGACAAATACGAAACTGGGGAGTTGTCCTGGTGTGATGAAGAAACTTTGGGGATTGCTCTTTCTAAACTCGATGCTCTCTCCCCTGAAGAATCTCAACGATTGTTAGATGAATACCGCAGTGGAACAATAGTGGATTGAAAATGACTGAATACCTGAAAGCGTTTAGACCTATGATGTCTATTCAATGTAGGGCTTGTAGAGAATACGGGCATGTATGGTGCCGATACTGGAACTTGAGTACCCAATATACTTGTCGTAAGTGTGGGCATCAATGGATTCAAAATAAAAAATCAACGAGAGGACTGGAAACTTACACAGCAAACGGTGTTTTCTATGGTGATTGGACGCCCGATGAGATAAAGGATACACAGGCTATTGTGACTTTGTTTGGTAATACAGCGAATAATGTTCATAACTGGAGTTTTTTCAAGGGAAAACGATTGTATACCGCTTGGTTGACCACCTCCATGCCCGAAAATGTGCATATCTGTGATAATCTCCCAGCATTACACTATCAAGTAAAGGCCGTTTGTTCAGGGGAGTTGTAATGATAGATTGGGCAAAAGTTGGTGTGGGAACTTGGGCTTGGGAGCGATGGACTATTGAGAAAGCACTTGATACCTCTGGCCCAGTTAATGGTGTGGCGCTTGTCCAAGAGCGCTATTTGGTAAAAAACCGAGACAACTTGAAAGCTATTCGTTGCACCCTTGAGGATGCAAAGCGTTACGTTGAAGTTCAGTATTAAGGGGGAAGGAATGTTAGAGGTGGAGGTGGTGCGAAAGTTTTCAGGGAGGATAAAGAACTTTCGGTTAGTGAGACAAAAAGAAGGCATTGTGCTACACGGAGAGGCAAATACCTATTATACCAAACAACTCGCCCAGCACGCCGTTATGAAAGAACTACAAGAGCGAGTTTTGGCTAATTGTATTGAGGTTCAAGATAAATAATATAAATGGATATAATGTGGATGTTTCCAGATTTGAAGCTGTCGGATTTTGAGACAGATCAACGCTGGAAGAAAAAATCTAATAAGAAGAAAAATATGGAAGAATACTTAGCCAAAGTGATGCAGGTAGTTGTTCGGTTTGAGAATATGCCGGGCGTTCTTGAAGCAGTAGACATTACTGGATATGATAATCGTGCCGTAAAAGTAGTGTGCAAGGATGAGAGTGTTTGGGATGAAATGCGAATGGATTACGGGCCAGTCAAAGATTGCTTTGAAATGGGAAGAGGCAGCGGCCCTGGAGTTTGCTTTGTAGATGGCGTTGAAGTGTTCTTTGAGTTGCCTAAGCCCGATAAAACCCTCGGCCCCGTTGAAGTTGTTATTGAGCCAGAAAAGAAAGTAAATAAGACAGAAGTATATGTAATCGAAGTCAAGGACACCTATAAAGATTATCCAAGTAGTCAAGGATGGGTATTCTTACAAGCAGTTGAAGTATATCGTTTGTCTGGTTGGGATCCTTTGGAGCAAGCGAGAAATATAGCCAGAGAAAGACAAAGAAGAGTGATGAACTCCTCTGATGCTGATGCGCCAAGGATCGTGAAATCTGAATACCGGATATTCAAAGTTGAGAGAACCTTCATAGAACAAAACTGACCTTGACTATTATGAGAAACCCTAATAAAGTAGTTGAACTGAGATGTAAGTTGGCTGGACAAAAGAAAACGGGCAAAGTTCATAGGGAGCCATATTGGGAAGTTCCGAGGATTTCTTTCGCCAAAAAGAAGAAAAAACCAACACGCTTCAAAGTTGCTATTGAAGAAGTCAGTGACGGCACCTTGTAGAGGAAAAACAAATGAAGGTTTTAGAAACAGCAGAGTTGTGGAGTAGTAAATGGCTCCATGTGTTTCGCTCCATTTGGGAACACAATGGTAAAAGTGGGTATTGGTATTTTGTTTCTCGTAAGCAAGACCCTCTCAACCATATAACAAATCAACCTCGTAATCCCGATGCTGTTGTGATTGTGCCGGTTTTAACTCTCGCCCATGAATCATTGGTGGGTGAGTTTGAAGCTACTACGAAATGGACAAGAGACAACTACTTTCTTTTGAGAGAACCACGCTTTGTAATCACCAGTCAGTTTCGTGTTCCTCTCAATGACTATGAATATGGCTTTGTCGCTGGATTGATTGATGGAGAAGAGAAGCCCGAAGAAACGGCGGCTCGTGAGTTGAAAGAAGAAACGGGATTAGAACTTATCAATGTTCTAAAAGTAAGCCCGCCCATTTATTCTAGCGCAGGTTTGACGGACGAATCAGTTGTTATGGTGTTCTGCTATTGTCGAGCGCCTGAGAACTTCAAGTCCTCCCTCGAATCCGATGAAGACATAAAACTTCACTTGCTAACCCATAAGGAACTTTGTGAGTTGATGAAAAAACCCTTGAAGTTTGCGGGCAAAGCGTGGCCTATTATGTATATGTTTGAGCAGAGCCGGAACGAAGCAACTTTGACTTTCTAATCAAACGCCCTAGCGACTATGAAGAACATCTGGAAAGCCGAAGTTGAAGATGCGAAAGATCCCTACGGAGAAGGGCCGGGCTATATACTTTTGGTTCACGCTCGAACTTCCAAAGGGGCAAGACGAAAAGCCAATCAACATGCCCAAAAGAAGTGGCCCGGCTACAAAACCTATAAAGTACATCGGGCTCCATCTGCCGTAATCTAATCAAACGCCCTAGCCGACAGACAATCTCTTGAAGGGGAAATAATGGCTACGAAACTCGGTAAAAGCACCTTTCCTTCCGGTACTGGCCCTAATGATTTTCAGTGTTTTGGGCCTCCCGCTACGAAAGATGGTGATTTTGATTCCGTAAAGATTGCTGACTTGGGTTGTTTCAATCAAGAAGGCGTGGATTCAAATAAGATGTACCACGCAGCCATTGTAAAATCCCGCATCGACGGCGGTTGGTATGTCTATTTTGAGTGGGGACGCACCGGGGCCAAAAGTCCGCAGTTTCAGTTCGTCACCTGCTCCAGTGAATCTGAAGCACAACGGGAATTCGCTTCGCAGCTTCACGAAAAGAACGATAAGCGTGGTGAGTGGACTACGATTGCCGGTATTCGCACGCTAAGGGCAAAGTCCGGCAAGGATTGTTATTTGGTGCGCCCTCAAGCAACTCGTTCAACTGGATTGCCCGATGCCCGTTCTATCAAGAGCGGCGATGGTGTTGTAAAGCAAGTCACGAAAACAACCGCAATTGGCAGCGCCAAGCCCAAGATTGACGCTCAAACAATGGCGTTGATGCGGGATTTGAACGTAGCAACGATTTCTTATACTCGTGGCGCAATGGCTGACTCTTCTTTGCCTACTCAACAGGCGATTGACGAAGGCCGTCAAATCCTTATCGAAGCCCAAAAGCGAGTTGGCGTTGTTGGCCATAACGTCAAAGACCAAGTTGCTGACGGCGACTTGAAACAACTAACTGCTATAATGTATAGCCGGATAGCAAAAAAGAAAGAACTCCACTCTGACCCTTCCGCTTGGATTCTCTCGCAAGACAACATTATGGGTTGGACTCAAGATTTGGATGCGTTTGAAAGTGCTGTAAAAACTCATGCCGATCTTGCTGACCAAGAAGGACATGACCCTCTTGGCGGTATTCCTATTGCTATTGAGTGGGTTAGTCCCACCTCTTCCCTTGGCCAGTTTCTTTATAAGTGGTGGCCAAGTGCTACTCGCAATCGCCATAATCGTGTTGGAAACATGCGCATCAAGAACTTGTGGAAACTTATGCGTCACGGAGACGCTGATAGATTTCTCCGGGTTCAAAGCACAATCGAGCGTTCCATGCCCCAAAAATGGAACAACGAAAGGCCAATGTTTCAAGTTCGGGAACGGCTAGATTACCTTTCGTCTGATAAAGTTTATTATGCTTCTAACACCGCTCTTGTCTTTCACGGAACAAGAACAGTAAATTTAGTGGGTATTATGCGAGAGCATTTTCGTGTCCCCAAACAACTTGTAGGTGTAGTTATTACAGGTGCGATGTTTGGTGCTTTCGGCATGTACGGGGCCGATGACTGGAAGAAAAGTGATGGCTATACATCTCGGTCTGGTTCTTATTGGTCAGGAGGAAGTGGCGGAATAAAAGGCAGGGGAGGGTTTATGTTCGCTTGCGATGGAATCATGGGTAGCCCTTATCTTGCCCCTGGCCCTCAAGGTTTTACTGCTCCTCCTGCTGGGCACCATTCTGTATTTGGAAAGGCAGGGCATAGCCAAGTTCAAAATAATGAATGGGTTGTCGTTCCAAACCAAGTGATTCTTCGTTATTTATGTGAATACGAAGTTGCATAAAAAATAATGACCTTGACTAACACTGGAAACTTTGCTACACTAAAACCAGAAAGGGAGGTTCACTATGACTCGTCTTACCAGTTTGATTATCAGAATGGCTTTTTTCATCTTGGTGATTGTGGCCGCAGCGGGCTTCAACAGCTACATTCTAAACGGCCCGATGCTTGAACACAATACCAATCTCGTTGCCCACCAACTCAATGGCCATGTGCCTGCGACCGCTGGGGATTTCAAGATTGGTGATTACTGGCTCACTTACAACAGCGTTTATGTGGTGGAAGTGGTTTTCATCGGCCTGTTGGGTGCGGCTATGTTTCTGCCCGGTATCTTGCGGTGTCTGTTTCCGCCCGAACAAAACCAGTAAAGTTCTGTCTAACATTTAGAAGGGAGACCGTTCAGTGACTCCGAATCAAATCAAGTTGGCTGTTGGAGCAGCACTATTTTTGGTGCTACTCGTGTTTATCTGGGTTGTCTTCGTGCCGCCCTACAATGTGCCGAAGTTTGAGAACATCGACAACAACCAAACCGGCTTCCTGGTTCCTTTGGATCAGGACACTAGCCTTCAGGCCCACTTTGAATCGGCGGCTTATCTGGCCGACAAAAAGGTTGCGGCCAAGCGTGTACAGATTCACCGGCGTTGGGTTCAGCGTGGCTGGCTCTACACAACCGGCGAATACTTGGACGTTGAGCGTTTGATTGTGGTTGACCGCTCTCCGGTTATTCGGGAATGGACGGATTCACACTCAACCGGCTCTAATCCCAAGGATGATTCGCTTTCGGCGCAGTCCAAAGACGGTACTGGCCTGAAAATCAACATGACTTGTACGGCCTATATTCCGAACATCCCGGAGAAGGCCGAAGAGCCACAGGGAGCCGAACACTTTCTCTACTACTATCGTGGCGAGAGTTTGGCTACGGTGATGGACAACGAGATTCGGGCTAGGGCGCAAGCTGTCGCAGCCGAGTTTTGTGCTCAGTATCCTTTGGAAACTTTGCGGGGAACACAGCACAAGTTGGCCGAGGCGGTTCGGGATGACGTAGTGCCGTTCTTCGCCAAGCGTGGTGTAGCCGTCACCAACATCGGCCTCGTCGGTGGTTTCCATTATGTCAACCGAGACATTCAGGACAGCATCGACAAGGCGATTCAGGCCCAGCAGTTGAAGGTTGTCGCTACGGCTCAACAGCAGAAGGAAGGGGTTGAGTTCGAGACGAAACTCCAGAACCAGAAGATTGAGAACCAAACAATCAAGTTGGAAGCGGAAGGTAAGGCTGTTGCTCTTGCCGCCAAGTTGGAAGGCGAAGCCAAAGCACGATTGGCTGGGGCTAAAGTGGATGCCGAATCTGCGGTGGTTTCCGCCAAAGGTAAAGCAGACGCTATTAGGTTGACGGCTGATGCTGACGCCTACAGGTTCACGGTTCTCGCCAAGAACCAAGACCTTGTGATTGCTCTTGAAACACTCAAGGTCGAACAGGCTTGGAAACAGCAGTGGACTGGATCTGTTCCTGCTACCATTGTTCAGGGTTTGTCGGGTGGAGTTCCGATCTTCCCGTTCAACTTGGATAAGGTAGTTCCGACTGCTACCAAGCCAGTTGAGAAGAAGTAAAGTCATTTTCGTGTGCCGTCTGGAAAAATGTTGGAACCCACATCCAACAAATCAGACGGCACACTTTCTTTTCCTTCTAATCCGATGAGAGAACAATGCACGTAAAAGAGTGGTATCTAAAATGGGCGGGATTGGCTCAAACGATTTGGGAAGGATTAGAATACGCCTTTCTTTCAGAAGACGATAGGCAATGCGGGCCTTTTGTTTATTGTAAAGAGTTTTTGGTTGATGCCGTTTGGTCTCAAATCAACAATACTCCCATTTCCATTTACGGCTTTCATTTCAATCCCAATACTGACCCACCTGTTTGCCTTACTTCCTGTCGTATTTTGTTGAGAAACAGACACGATAAGGAAGGTTTTGACAAGCGCATTCGTAAGATGCTAAAGTTTATCAACGCTATTGAAGAGGATATGGGCTGGAATCTCTCTACATTGGAGAAGTGTGATAACTCCCCAAATAAAAACTATTACGGTAATGTTTACCTTCTCGTTTCTCCCGCTAACTGGCTACACGCCCCGCCCCTTGTATCTATGTTGACTCTGCTTATTCGTTCTGGTATGGCCTATGATGGGAAACTGCCTTGGTGGGTTCATCTCAATCAAATCAGGATGAAGAAAATCAAGGTATATCAAAAGAGAGATGCTGACCATTTGGGACAAGCGTGGAGCGCTATTGTTGATTTGGTTGAAACAAAGTGCGCTCGCCTCGGTAGCGACATTGCTTCCAACTGGCCTCCAGTAGAACTAATAGAGTTTTGGTGGATGCACGAGGCTTCGGGCATTGTCTCCCTCTCAACAGGGGCAGCAAGGCGGGTTAATCGGGATTGGTATAGGAAGAGAGTGAAGTATAGCGAACTTCCAGCCAAGGCTATTTTCAAGATTGAGAAAGATTTTCTGCCCGAAAAAAGATATATGAAGTTGATTCCTATTTACAAGGAAGACAAACAAACTTGGAACACTCATTATAAAAATGGACAAGAAGATAATCTCGGCGGTTTTACTAACGTGGCCGATGATGAAGAAGTTATTGTTATTACAACGGGACTCAATGTTGCTGAGAAGATGAAAGAAGTTCTACCCTTGTTGAAAAAGGGTACTGGTGGAGTTGAGTTTCCTGACTTGGAACCTGAGTGGTTGAAAAGGTGGGACGAAACCTACGCCCGTCTTCGTTGGACATCCCCTACCGGGACATCCCCAGAAGATAGAGACAAGTTCCGGGAAGAATATGAACAACTTATCAAGAGTCACTTTCCAGGCTGCGGAGTCAAGATTGCTTGGTATTGGAGAGAGATTGAGGTGAAACTAAATGAATAAACCTGTGCCTCCGTCAATCCGCATTGTTTGCTCTTGCGGATTAGAGAAACAGAATGCGGGAGAGTTTTGTTGGAACTGCTTTTATCGTGCTCTAATGTTTATAACTTTGATAGTTGGAGCGGCAATCGCCCTTGGTATTGCTATGATGAGAACCTTTGGAAACTAAAATGTAATGCTGTTGATACAATCTCGCCTCCGTGGAGTATTTAGGAGAACGAAATGAAAGAACTTTTAGTTGAGGCACCGCCTATAATCAGTTCTCCATTTGAATCGCCCGAAGAGAAATGTGCTGGTTGTAAGGCAGGAGTATTTTGGGGCGCTGACGGAAGCCATAATCAAAGCCACAAAGATTGTTTCTTTGATGGAATAGTTCAGTTTCATTGCGAGTGCGGCCTTGGAGTTTGTGATTTACATACTTACAAGTGTTTTGATTGCGGCAAATATATTTGTTATGCCTGCTATTGCTTCTATGATGATCCAATCAAATTCGCTAATAAAAAGTTTGATTATATTTATTTGTGTAAGCATTGCTACAAAGAAACAACAGGGATAGAAATGACTTGATTTCATGATGAAATGGCGCTACAAAAGAGTTAGGCACTGGCTACATTTTGAGGAGAGAAAGAAGATGGACAAGAAAGAAATGAACGAACTCTTGGCGGCTTTGGGCAAGAAGATAGGAACACCCGATGACTTTGAAGCAGTCATCCGTAAGTTTGAGGGTGGCATCCTTCTTGACTATAACGGTGAAGTTCTGGCGCTGGACATTGACGAAGCAACAGCCAAAGCATTGATGATGGCTGGGCTTCAACAGGTAGTTAATGTTGCTTTTGCTTTTGGAGTTTGAATATGACTGGCTTTGAACGTTCTTTGGCTATCGCCATTTTGTTGGGAGCGGCTGTTGTTGCTATTGGCGTTTTACTATCAAAACTATGAGGTAGAGAAACTATGAGCAGAGAAAACATAACGGCGCTGTTCTTAGCGGCTTTGTGTGGTTTCACCGCTTTTGCCGCCCTTAGTTCTCCCAATATGGTTCCTAATCCTTCATTGAAGTTTAGGGTTATTGGTGGGATTTCATTTTTCTTTTTATCACTTTTTATAACTTTCATAATCCGCTGTGCTTATAGATTACAAAACTGGCTGAACGGAGGACTTTGATGGGAGTAAGAAACAAAGTCCTGTTTCGGTTTCCCCAATCTTTTGCTACACAAGCAGATGATAAATCTTGGGAGATATGGAACCCAGTTAATATAATCGGTTTTGGAGATACAGAATACGAAGCGTGGAAAAGCGCTTTGAGCTGGATTCAAGATGAAGGACTTTCTAATCAAACGTCCTAACCAAAAGGTAATCCCTGAACTTTTTGGAGAACCGCAATGTTCTGCTTGGAACGAAAGGACAAAACAGCGTGGGAAGAAGTAGATGAGTTTGTTTATATGAACTGGGAGAAAGCCACTCTTCCCGACAATACTCCACGCTATTCAGGCAATCAAATCAGGAAGACGGTAGGCGGATTTGAACTCCTTTTGACGAACGGCATTGAGAAAGATATGGCTATTATTTGCCGTCTTCTGGGCTTGCGTGAGATCAATGGCGCTCATGCTCCTACCGGCTTCCTCAAAGCCCCTGAACACGTCCGTATGACCCTTTCCCGTAATCGTGTTGTTCTCCACGAGATAAATGGAGACAACTTCAAGTTGGTTGAAAAAGTGGTTGTAAGAGAAGAGGAGGCGGCATAATGTGGCTTTACACTAAACTTTATCTCAAGTTGTATGTAAGTAAAGCATTATGGACTTCGTGGTTCACTTGGCTCATACTCGGTATTTGCGCATACTCCGTATTTACCGCCGAGGACAAACTTCAACAGGCCATCCGCTCTGGTATTGGATTTGTAATCGCTATGGTGTTTATGGTGACTATTGGGTTCCTGATGGGAGTTTCTGGTATTCACAAGAAAGCATTTCCTGAAACGAAACAAAGCAATCAAACGCCCTAATAGTCGGAACGAACAAACTTTGAACAAAGGGGGAAATGAAATGTGTAGTTCCGCAAATGCCGGTTTGATTCAGGACGTTTGCCGTGAGAAAGTGACGGCAGGTGAACTTTTCACTGCTTTTGATATTTCGCTGGAAGTTCAGCGGCGTGCGAAAACGCTCTTTGTTCCCAGCGAGCGCCATCGTGATATGAAGGACACCATTCACGAAACGATGGAAACCTACGCCACTCACAACGGCGGCGAGTATTCTCGCACTCTGATGGATGTGGGAGCGCCGGAAAAGGCTTTCGTGTATCATCACATTACCAATGACCCGGCCAACTACAAGGCGCTCGACCGCTCGCAGTTTGATCGCCCGGCTTTGACTCCGACCGTTCCTTCTCAGACGACTCCTGACGGCGCTTTCCATGTCGATGCTCGTGGGACTCTCTGCGCTCTGGCCGATGACCTTCGCCATATCGGAGCCATGCCCGGTATGAAGATTGTGGCGGTTGCGGGCAACGGCAAAGTGAAACTTTACACCGAAACCTTTGCCCAGACACTCACCTTCAGCAAGGATGAACCACAGACCGAATACACTGTGGACAAATACGGCAACGTCCGTATCACGCAATACACCTTGCGACAGGCCAACATCGGTGGTGTGCTTTATAGTTTTGAGCACAACGATTCCTCAATCACGATTCTGCCGTGGGTTGTTCAAAGCACAACGCCGATTCAACAGGCGGTCGCTGATGCCGTTGCTGATAGGAGCCCTTCACCGATTCAGGCTGACGCTTTGGCTGATGGCACCAACGGCTAACGAGGATTGGTTGGGGGAGGCAGGGAAGCCTTTTCTCTTCTAACCTTTATCGAGACCAGTATGCTACTACCAGAAGCGTTGGAAGTGAAACATGACTCTTATTATGAAGGTGTTTCAGGTTCTTTTAGAATGGTTCATACAAGTTCTTGGGATAGTTGCCGTGTGACTTTTCACGAAAACTGGGATAATAATGCGAGCCCCAAGGATTTTTATTATCTTCCACGCAATAGGCAAACTCAACAAATCGTTATTGATAATATCATAGAGGTAGAAACACGCCTCACTCTTCCTGAAAAGTATCAGACAAAACTCTGGAAAACAAATAAGCAGGCGATTATTTGTGAGCCGGGTAAGTGGTGGTTAGACCCAATACGCTTTCACTTTCTTACGGCGGTTTGTAGGGATGCCCACGAGAGCGGCATTGAATCAGCAAGGCGAATAGGAGATTATCTAAAATCTACTTCCGCTGCCGTTTTTCGTTTCCTACAAGGGAATGTGTTTTATCAAGGATTGACCTTTGAGGGATGGGTAGAAATGTTTGGGGGCGGAGATAATGGCGAGTTGCTTGGTAGTAAGCCTGCTCCTCACTCTGAGGTTAAAGTAAGGCATCACCATTACTGGAACTATAAGGCATTGCTTTTACATAGGGAAGTTTTCAATCAAACGCCCTAAGCAGTGTTCTCTACTTTACGATTAGGGTGAAGTAGATGCTCGTTGGGGCTACTTCGGTAGCCCATCAAGTATCTGCCTAATCCACGCAGTTTTGGGTCTGCGTAACAAAAACCCTTGACTAACACTTTGAAAAGAGGTAAAAATGGCTACGGTTACGGGAAGTCAGGACAAGGTGAATGTGACCACGAACCAACTGGCCGAACGACTTGGTGTTGAGTATCCCGCTGCACAGGGCTTGATTCGGCTCTTGTCCAGTCGAGGCGTTGTGACGGAAGCGGGCAAGCAACCCACAAAGACCGGCAAGGGCAAGGCGGCTACGATTTATTCTTTTCCTCGCACCTTCACGGTGAATCTGGAAGAATCCAATCGCCCCCTCTCTACCGAGCCGCCTCCCGACATTGAGAAGAGCTACAATGTCGAAGGCGGAACCTGCTAATCTCCCCTTGTAGGAGACTAAAATGCTCGTGCCTGTGCTTGTTGGTTTAGTGGTAGTTGCCATTGTAGGCATTACTATCGCTATTTTAGGAAAGCCAACTCTCAAACCTGTTGTGGTGGAGTTGCCTCCTATTTACCAAGAGTTGCTTGAAGCCTGTAAGGGCAATAAAGCTGAGGCTGATAAGATTTATAATGAGGCAATGGCTGCTGGTGAACAGGTAGGACGATACAGGTTGCTCCAAAGGCTTCATCCTGTTGACCCGATTCACCAGCACGATGACCATTCACATAGCCTCGAACGACACACGGAATATACTGGAAAGTTGCGATGAAAAAGAAAGACCTACTCAACCTTGGAGTCCCTGAATCCTGTATCGGCCCCGCAATCGAATGCGTGAAAAATGCGGGCAAGAAGGGATTTTTTCACGGCAAGACCGCCAAGAGCGTTCTTCGCCATATCGTTGACGACCCCGACAAGTTTTCCCAAGACGAATACTTTGCTCCGTTTGCTACGGCCCTCCTTGCCGAGCGCATTGAACCGCCCGCCCCTAAAGAGCCAATCCCGTTCAAGCAATGGGGAACGGACATTGAACCTGCTGCGATTGAGCAAATGAGGGATGTTTGTAGGATACCTCAAGCCAGATATGCAGCGGTCATGGCCGACTCACATTTAGGTTATTCCATGCCGATCGGTGGTGTTTTAGCATTGGAAGATACTATTTTTCCAATGGGAGTTGGTGTGGACATTTCTTGCTCGGTTTGCTTATCAATCGTTGATAAAGACCCAAAAACTTTGGTTGATGTTTTTGGGGGCAAGCAAGCCGAGAACTATGTTGATTCACTTTTCAAGGGAACAAGATTTGGTATTGGTGCATCGTGGAAACCGCACCTCAACCATCCTGTTATGGACAAGGATTGGAATATAACTTCTATAACAAAGAGTCTCAAAGATAAAGCGCTTCAACAACTGGGAACAAGTGGGAGTGGCAATCACTACTGCTCTGTTTGTTTACTAAGAGTAGAAAATACCATTGAAATCAATGGCACCAAGTTTGCTCCCGGTGAATATGTTGCTATTCATAGTCATAGTGGTAGTCGTGGTACTGGTGCTGCTATATGCAGTTATTATGATAAAGTTGCCAGAAACAAAGTTCGCAAAGGTGAGTTTGCTTGCTTAGATATGAACAGTGAAGCAGGTCAAGAGTATTGGCTTGCTATGAACCTTATGCACGATTACACAAGAGCCAACCACGAGTTGATTCATAAGAATGTGAGTCAGTTGATAGGCACAGAACTTCTAACTACGATTTTTCACTCGCATAATCTTGCTTGGGTTGAGGAACATTACGGACAAAAACTATATGTGCATCGTAAGGGAGCAACTCCTGCTGAGTCCGGGTCGAAGGGAATCATTGCTGGAACGATGGCTGACCCCAGTTTTCTTGTGCTTGGGAAAGGAAATCCAGAAAGCCTAAAGTCTGCCTCTCACGGAGCAGGTAGACGTATGAGTAGAACTCAGGCAATCAAAACATTCAACTGGAATGTGTGGAAATCTAAACTCAAGCAAAGACAGGTTAGGCTTTTGGCTGGTGGTTTGGATGAAGTCCCCGATGCTTATAAAAACATATTCGAGGTCATGCGAGCGCAGCAGGATTTAGTAGAGATTCTTGCTGAAATACATCCCAAGATTGTTCTTATGAGCGACGATGGGAAACGAGAGGATTGAGTCGGTAGCGCCTGATCGAGACGCTCTTGTTTGTTCTATTGAGTTGTGTTGCTGACTCTTCTACGGAATGAGACAAGATAAATGCGTCTTCCTCTTTTGTCCAACGCTTGCGAATAAAGTTTATTTTTTTCATATGCTTTGGACGGATCCATTTTAGTGCTTCTTGGGCTTTGTAGATTTTTCTGTTTAGTCCAAAGCAGTTTTCGTAGTAGAGTTTTGAGATAAGACATTGGGCATTTTCCGTGTAGATGGCGATGTTATAAACATTATCTCTCTTATTACGGCGAGGGTGAGGTTCAACGCCGCAGATTTCTTTTACTAATAGGCAATAGGATGATTTGAGTGGTTCGCTATCTGTAACTAATGAGACAAATGGTAGTCCTGTTTTTGTAATGCCTAATGAGCCGTCTCCGTCAATAATACCACGATAATAGTCAAGTTTTGAGAAGTCGATAAGTGGCTCGGCAATAAGGTGGCTTTTTTTGCCTACTGGGAAGCCAAGGGATTTTATATGTTCTTTGAAAGTGAAGTTACAAATACGAAATCCTATTGTTGTAGCAGTTGCGAAGTTGGTAGTTCGTTTACGAGAAAAGGTATTGACTTTTATCGGTAAAATGCCTACAATCTTATCAACAATGTCTTTGTCTCTAATGTTTATTTCTATTGTTAGTTGTGAGCGATTCTGGCTACATTCTCTCAGATGTCCATCGGTTTGTAACAGCCCAAATATGTAGGCGTGTTCTGGAATAAGTAAGTCAAGCATACTATTATATAGGAAGCGGACTTCATTTTTTGGAAACTTTTTGAAGAAAGTGGAAAATGAACATTGGTCAAAGAGTTTGGTATATCATAATCAACGGACTTATATGGGTTGCTTGTCCAGCAAGAGTTGTGTCTTGTGAAATCAGTTGCCCTATTTATAGAACGGAATACTGCGGTTGCCCAATCTGTAGGTATAGTCAAATGTGCCTATCGGCTGGAGTTTATCCTCACCAAAGCATCATTTTTGCTGCTCATTCCGATGTGCTCAGGACAGAAGCTTTGGCTAATACGGAGTGTAATAAAAGAAATAAACCCATTAGGGAAAACTTCTCTTTACAAAATAAAGGAAAGGTAGTAGAGTATGATTCCCAATGAGGGCTTTGCGCAGGAGCAGTTTGAACCGGAAAGGACTCTGGACGATTACGCCAGTTCAATAAGATTGGTATTTGAGGGGTTTGTTACAAGGCTTCTCACAGAAACGCCTCCGAATACCGAATGGGCAAAACTCGGTTTTGAATTAAAACTTCTTATTGATTCCGATACTGCTGCTGAAATCATTGCTACGGCAAGGAAAGTTGAGGAGAGGGAATGACTCGTTTGGATGAGATTCGTAGAGCCGAAAAACAATATGCAGAACTACTGCGTAAGGATTGGAGCGAACTTACGCAAGGCGAAAGACGTTTTTTTGATACTGGTGGGATACTCAATGCCCTCGGCAACTTTCAACTCGCCAAAGGACAACACGAGCGGGAGCAACGCAGAAGGGAAAGGTTCTAAATGTTAGAAGCAATGCGGACACGCCTTCGTGAAGTAATGAAGGCAAGGGGCGACACTCACGCAGAACTGGAGAAGAACATTCTCCGTGTTGCTCTAGCTGAACTTGACGCTCTTCGATTGAGTAATGCGAAAGCAAAGCCGGAAGAGTTTCAAGCCAAAATCCGTAAACTCATCCAGAGTAATAATGAAACTGCGCAAGCACACGCAGAACGTGCCGAGTTGGTTCAGTGTGCTCGTCTTCATGAAGAGAATGAAATCCTTGAGAAGTATCTGCCGAAAATGTTGACGGTAGAAGAAATCAAGGAAACTCTTACTTCCATTCGTGAGAACCTCTTGGCTGCGGCTTCTCGCTCTGAGGGTCAAGCAATCGGTGTCGCTATGAAATACCTCAAGAGCAAAAACGCAGCCGTTGATGGTTCACTGGTTTCGCAAGTCGTAAGAGAACTTACTAAAGGTTAGAGAGGGAAACGAAAATGGCGGTTAGATCAACAAAAAGAACGCTCACGCCCGAAGAAGTCGCCCAACGGATGTGGGAAAAGGAAGCGCTGCGGAAACAGCAACAAGCAATCCAACAACGCCTCATCAACAAGGCACTTATCGGTGTTTATTGTTTCATTGGCTTGTTTGGAGTGCTTGTCGCTTACTGCTTCATCACTTTTTGGAGTTTGAACCACTAATGAAAATCCTGCTTACCGCTATTGTTTTGTGGGTGGTTGGTGTTTCACTACTTTGCTGGTGTACTGACTCCGGCTTGAAGCAGTGGGCAATGATAATGGCTCTCTTTTTCGGAGCCATTGGTTTGTCTTGGTTTGCTGGAGCGGTTCATAGGAAGTTTCAAGCAAATCAACAATCTCGGCTGTGGAGAACTTTGGAAAAAATCCGCTGTGCTATGGCTTGTGAAAGGATGCCGGAATGATTATCCGTGTTGGTGGTATTTATTCCACCACTGTCAATGGCGAGAAGATTGTGGGTAGATTGGCTATTGGAGCGCCTCAACAATATGTGCTACGGCAACTCGGCACACAAAAGGATTTTCTCACGACTAAACTGGAAGAAGAAGGAACCTATCAAGATGGGAGTGGAATATGAAAGTCAACCTTAAAGGAGGTTAAAGTGGGACAAAGTATTTATACTCAAGTTGTGGCTGGCGCTGAATGGAGCATTCTTCACCAAAGACGAAAGAAGGTTGTAGAAGAAGTGCGCTACGATGAAGTAACCGGGGAATCTCGCTTGAAAAAGTTCTCAAGTTATCCGCACTTTATTAGTGGTGTTGAATATACAGATGCGCAATATGGAAAATATGAGTATGAATTAGGAGAGCAGGGGTTAGAGTTGTTTATTGCCGATAGCGGTGACGATGAAGTGATTATCGGCAAGGAATTGGAGGGAGAACGTTTCCATCCCGACCCAAAAGGCTCCGAGATGGTTCAATCAATTGACTTGGAGGCAGCCCGAAAATTGATTGAAGAAGTAAAACCATTACTTGCCAAACTTGGCGTTCCTCCAGAACAAGTTAAACTTTATTCAATTGCGCATTGGTCATATTGAGAACCAAGCCCTTCGGGGCAATCGCATGACCCCAAAATGAAGGAGTGGAATATGAAAGTCAAACCGCAAGATATACGAGTTGGAGCAACCTATCGCTCAAGAGTTGATGGGCGATGGATTCTTGGCGAACTTCGTTCTGAACACAGTCCCTACTTTATGATTGAGATAGGAACAGGCAGGCGATTTGTTGTGGATAATCTTCACTATGCTGCTGTTATTGATGGCACGGAGAAAGGTTTGCTGGAAAATGGTGGTGGAATCTAAACTTTATCAAGAAAACAATCAAACGCCCTACTGAACATGGACATTATCACACTGAAACTTTTGGGATTGGCTGGCTTGCTGGGGCTGATTTGTTTTCTTCTAAAGATTACAGCACCAAAGCCAGCGACAACGTGGGCGATTCAGGAGAGACCTTACCACGCAAAATTTTCGAGGAACTAACAATGGCTTCCAACAAACAATATATGGATGCGAGCAAGGGGAACGAGAAGTATCCTTACCCTTCTGTTTACGGCAGCCACGAAACGATGGTGGATAAAGAGGCAACGAAGTTCTTGTCCAACGAGAACGGACACCTCGTTGTTTGCCGTGATGCTGACGGGTTTTATCTCACCGAGAAAAAGAACCTGGACAGCAAGTTGGCTGACCCGTATCGGTGCGCAAGTCCTGAGTGGCGTGCGGAGTTTATGAAGAAGCATGTCACTCAGGAGGATGACGGAGCGCTCATTGATGTTGACGAAGTGACGGGCATTGAAAGGGATTACGAACAGCCCGGCCAAATCCGTCTCTCTTTCAGGGACGGAACGAAGCGGCTCTATGTCGGTGAGCGTGCGCAATTCATTCTGGGTGATTTGGGGAAGAAGCCTATTCCTTCTGCGGACATTCCTAAGTTTGAGTCCAGCGTGACGGCTAACGCAACGGTTATCAAAGCACAACCTTAGAACTTGGACGGAGGCGAAGAAAAGGTGGTAGGGACTAATTTCATCCGCTTTTATTCGGACAATTTAATAGGCGTAATCCTAAACTATGATATGGCTAACCACCGAGCAGAAGTAGGATTGAAAGTCCCACAAGAAAATGGTGAGTTTCTAATTAAGAAAGTTTTTATTCAACCTTTGGATGAAATAAATTACGGAGTTGTAGCGGATACTAATACTCTAACAAAAGATCCTTGGTGGTATGGTGAGTGGCGTCTTGGAAAAGAATGGCAAAAGTACTCATCTCTTGAGAAAATGAGGTAGTCCCGTAGGAATGGACGGGAGAAAGGCGATGTAGAAATATCTCGCCTTTCTTTATCAAACGCCCTAAGCAGCACGAAAGGGGAAACAAATGAAAAACAAAAGAAGTGGGGCAGCAACGGTTGAGTTGGCTATTGTTCTGCCCATTCTGATGTTTCTTCTGGTTATCTCAATGGATTACGGGCGGTTGTTCTACTTTTCCCAGATAGTAAACAACTGCGCTCGCAACGCAGCACTATGGGCAGGCGACCCTATTGCCCAAACTTATTCCCCATACACCACTCTCCAAGCTGCCGCTAATGCTGATGCCTATGGACTTGACGCTACTAAAATGAACGTCAGTCAGAAAACAGGTTCAGATAGTGCGGGTTCTTGGGTAGAAGTCACCGTGACCTATCCGTTCAACACAATCACTAACTTTCCCGGCGTTCCTTCCAAGACAACGCTTACCTCAGTTGTCCATGTGAAACTTGCCTCTACAACCCCGAAAGGAAACTGAAGTGCTTTACCGCAATAACAGTCGCTCTGGTGCGAGTTTGGTGGAGTTTGCGATTGTTGGCCCTATAACTTTTATAATCATCCTTGCCATTGTTATTGTTGGCTTGGGCGTCTTTCGCTATCAAGAAGTTGCTCATTTAGCCCGGCAAGCCGCTCGTTATGCTTCGGTTCACGGCAAGCAATATGCCAAAGACACAGGGCAGCCAGCGGCAACCCAACAATCCATCTACAGTAACGTGATTCAGCCCGGCTTGGTAATCCTTGACCCGAACTACCTGACTTATTCGGTGACTTGGAATACCGATAACGGCCAGTATCACGCTGCAACTCAGAACAACAAAGACATTTTCACGACCAACACCGTGACAGTCACGGTGACTTATCAGTGGGCGGCTCAACCGTTTTTCAGTAGTCCAATCACCTTGCAAAGTACGGCTACAATGCCGATGTCCTACTAACCTTCAACGGAGAAAGAAAATGTTGTTTCGTTCCAACGAAAAACGTAAGGGCGTTATCGCTATTCTCGTGGCGATTAGCATGGTAGTCCTTCTCGGCATCTGCGCCATTGTCCTTGATGGTGGCATGATGATGCACAACAAGAGGAAGATTCAGGCGGTGGCTGATGCTGCTGCTCTGGCGGCTGCGGAAGACCTCTACTATAACTATGCCACGAATAAAGGACTTGATTCCGGTAGCGCTACTAACACTGCCAACACAGTTGCCGCTGACAACGGCTTTATAACTGGGGTAGTAGTGAACATTCCGCCTAAAACAGCCAATACTACCTACTTCAACAACAAGCCGGGCTTTGTTGAGGTAGTCATTACCTATGAACAACCACGCTATTTCAGCACGATTTGGGGGACGCAGAAGTTGCCTGTTGTGGCTCGTGCTATTGCTCGTGGAACTTGGACAGGAAGCGGTGCGGCTATTCATGTTTTGGATGCCACTGGTAGTTCTGCTCTATCCTCTGATGACGACGGGCAAACTACGGTGAATGGAGCACCAATCAACGTAAACTCTAATAGCACTTCGGCTGCTTTTGCCAAGGGAAACGGTAAGATTACGGCTTCACAAATCAACTTCGGTGGCGATTCTGCTTCTGGCAATGGACTTTTCGTAGGGCCGATTACAACGGCAGTTTCGCCTACTCCTGACCCTCTTGCTTATTTGCCTGACCCTGATTCAAGTGGAATGCCACTACAGTCGGCGGTAAATGCACAGCACGGCTCTACTACAATCTCGCCCGGTCTTTACAAGGGTGGTATTTCGGTAAGCAACGGTGCTTCACTGACGATGCTGCCTGGCATTTACTATATCAGTGGTGGTGGATTTAATTTCTCTGGCAATGGTTCACTGACTGCTAATGGCGTGCTTATCTGTAACGAGCCATCCATTAGTTTGGATGACATTAACATTGCCGGAAGTGGACAGATTACAATGTCCCCGATGACTACGGGTATCTACCAAGGGATTACACTTTGGCAGGATAGAACAAGCACGAATCCTATAAACGTAACAGGCGAAGGCGAGACGAACATCACTGGGACGATTTATGCTGCCTGTGCTAAACTCAATGTGACTTGTAATGGCTCCGATGATACTCTTGGTAGCCAACATATTTGTTGCGACCTTCACGTTTCTGGTAATGGTTCTTGTAAAGTGAACTACACGCAGAACAGTGTCGGCAACGCAAGGGTGATTGAGTTGGTAGAGTAAGGAATCAATCGCCCTAGTGGGTAGATAAACTTTACACCCCGTTGGAACCAAAGTATGAACCAGAAAAACCTTGACCATCTGGAAGAAATCATTGAGGCCCTCGACACGATGTATGAGGAAGGGGAAGATTGTATTCATCCTGATACTGGCGAGCCGGTGTCTGACCCTGAATATGATCTTCTCCGTAAGCAGCTTCAAGCCCTACGTCCCAACTCCCATATCTTCAAGGGTGTGACTGCTTCCAAACTTTCTTCCACGGCAAAGAAGGTCAAGCACAGTCCTCCAATGACCAGCATTCATAAGGCAATCGGCACGCTGGAAGAGCGCAAGAAAGCATTGGCCGATTGGGAAGCAACGGTAGTCAAAGAACTTGGCTACAAAGGCACCGCTGAAACTTGGGCAGTTTGCGGCTTCAAGTGGGATGGTGTTGCTTTGGCTCTCTATTACGAGAACGGCAAACTCGTTCAAGCGGGGCTTCGGCCAAGAGATGGCGTTTCTGGCGAAGATGTGACGGAAAATGTAAAGTTTATAGAGAACATTCCTACTCAACTTTCTGTTCCGCTCACCTGTTCTATCCGTGGCGAGGTGGTTTGTAAGAAGTCGGTTTTCAACAAACTCAACCCCATTATCTCCAAAAAAGAAGGGCGAGCACTTTTCGCCAATCCACGAAACTACGCCACTGGTTCTATTCGTCAGTTCAAAGACCCGTCTATTACAAAAGAGCGTGGGCTGTATTTTTGCGCTTACATTATCATTTCCGATGACCCGATAATCACAAAGATGACTGATGAAGTCGTGAAGGCGAAATACTGCGCTCAAGTGCTCAAAATCCCTTATGTCCAGATTCGTCCTTTTCGCTACGACTCACTTGAAGTGATGGAGAAGTTGGCTCCTACTCTTGATTACGAGGTAGACGGCATTGTAATCTCTGTCCGCAACCTTGAGGACAGAGAGCAAATGGGAACACACGGCGATTCCCCCAGCGGCAACCCGAAAGGTCGCTTGGCTTGGAAGTTTGCCGAAGAGAGAGCACAACCCGTTGTAAAGAGTATCGAATCACATACAGGAAGAACACGGCGCATCGTTCCAGTTTGTATTTTTGATGAAGTCCATTTAGCGGGAACCAAAGTGGAGCACGCAACAGGGCATAATGTTGGCTATATGCTCCGCAATGAAATCACAATCGGCACCACTATTCTTGTCGAAAAGGCGGGTAAGATTATTCCAAAGGTAGTAGGCGTTGTTGCAGGAAAGGGCAAGTGGAACTATCCTAAGCAATGCCCGGCTTGTGGCCACGCTACGGAACTAATCCAAAATAAAGATGCGGCTGACTTACTCTGCACCAATCTCTTTTGTAGCGCAGCCGCAGTCAACACGCTTACTCACTACCTTTCTACTTTCGGTGTGAAAGGGGTAGCAGAGAGTACCGTCCAAACGCTATACGATGCCGGACTTGTAGCAAAGCCGCCCGACTTCTATCGACTTCTGCCTGAACAACTGGCGAAGATTGGATTGGGAGATAGAAACTCCGTCCTTGCTGTTGCCCGTATTCATATGATTGACGGCTTGGATAGGGACACGGATGTATTGCAGAAAGAAATCACGAAGGCAATGAGAACAAAGAAACAAATCCCCCTTCATCAACTATTTGCTTGCTTTGGTATTGAAGGGGCGGGTAAGACAACCGGCAGGGTATTGGCGTCTCACTTCCGCAGCTTCAATAAGATTGCTGATGCCAGCGTTCCTGAACTAACTTCTATTGAGAACATCGGCGCTACTACTGCCGAAGCAATCAATCGTTTCTTCCGTGATAATAACGCTATGATTGGCGACCTTCTCGAATACGTGGAACCACTTCTCCCCAAAGAGGGCAAACTCACAAACAAAACTTTCTGCTTTACGGGTGGTTTCCCGGAAGGTAAAAGGTTTTACGAAGATGCTGTTTCTAATCTCGGCGGTAATGTGGTCAGCAGCGTAGGTAAGAAAGTGGACTTCGTTGTAATCGGCGTCGATGCCGGAAGTAAAGCAACAAAAGCCGCTGAACTAAACATAAAGACGTTGACGCTGGACGACCTCAAGAAAATGTTATAAACATTACGAAACTATCTCAAATGTTGGATAGAAAAATAAATCAATCGCCCTAGTTGGTATTGACTGCTAATGCTTTATTTACTACAATGACTTTTTCGTTGAGGATTGGGAGCAAGGGTGTCTTGCTTTGGAAAGTAAGTGTT
>Ga0187846_10000501_pt1 | contig 22965 bp, 19 predicted proteins | sample TC_taG_FD_161473 | JGI IMG/M metagenome (GOLD analysis project Ga0187846, IMG submission 161473) | Biofilm microbial communities from the roof of an iron ore cave, State of Minas Gerais, Brazil - TC_06 Biofilm (v2) | ecosystem: Environmental > Terrestrial > Deep subsurface > Cave > Wall biofilm...
CGATGGGGGGATGACGACCGACCCCGGGATCGGCGTCGCCGGAGGCGCATTCTCGAGCAGCGCGTGGTTGGCCCGCAGCAGCGCCTCCGGGGTCCCACAGTCGTACCAGCGGCTCACCGGAAACGTCCGCAGCTGGCCTCCGTGCTCGATCATGATCTGCAGCGCGTCCGCGAGCCAGTATTCGCCGTCCTGCGTCCGCTTCTCGTCCACGAGCTGCTCAAGGGCGGCGCGAAACGGCGCCGGGTGCTGGATCATATAGACGCCGACGACCACGAGATCGCTGGGAGGGACGGCCGGCTTTTCCCACAGGTGCCGCACGAAGCCATCCCCGTCCAATTCAACGACCCCGAACGCCCGGGGATCCGGAACGCGGCTGACCCCGATCACCGAGTGAGGCATCTGGGTGACCGCCCGCAGGTTCGCCTCCACGATCGTGTCTCCGAACACGATCAAGGTCGGCCCAGTCAGGTATTGACGTGCCAGGTAGATCGCATGTCCGTTCCCCATCGGCTCGTCCTGGCGAACGAAGTGGGCGCGAAACGCGTACCGCTCGCGGACGAAGTCCTCGACCTTTTCGGCGAGATGGCCCACCACCAGCACGATCTCGTCGCCTCCGAGATCGCGCAACTCGTCCAGAATATACGCGAGGATGGGCTTTCCCGCCACGTTCATCAAGACCTTGGGCTGCGTGTGGGTGTGAGGCCGGAGCCGTTTGCCCCTCCCGGCTACGGGGACGATAGCCTTCACCGCCGCCCCTCCCTCATGCCTCGCGGAAGAGGCCCAGAAGGCGGCGCTGGAACTCAGAGGACACCTCATTCACGTCCTTGATCGTGTCCACCGTCCGCCAGAACGCCCGTGTTTTGTGCGCCCCCAGGCGTCCCGCCCGGGCGAGCTCGGGGAATGTGGTCGTCTCGTGGTCGCCGCGCTCGGGGAGGTCTTCGCGAATCGACGGGGAGAGCGCATAGACCCCGGCGTTGATCCAGTAGGGTAGCTCGGGCTTCTCACGAAACTGCGTCACCCGGTCGGTCCCGTCGACCTCGACGATCCCGTACTGGCTGACGAATGGGGTCAGCACGAGCGTGGCCTGCATTCGCCGGGAGCGATGCGCCGCGAGTAACGGGGCCAGCGGAAGGTTGGTGATGACGTCGCCGTTGGTGGCGATCACGGCGTCCACGGTGTCCGGGATCCGGCCGAGGGCCTCACGGAGCGCCCCGCCGCGCCCCAGCGGTTCTTCCTCCACCGCATAGGTAATACGCAGCCCCAGACGCTCCCCATTGTTGAAGTGTGCCTCGATGACCTCGTGCCGGTATCCGCACGCCAAGACCACATTCGTAATCCCCTGCCCCTGCAGCCACTGCAGCTGGTAGCCCAGGATCGGCACACCCATGATCTCCACCATCGGTTTCGGGCGGTCCTCCGTAAACGGCCGCAGCCTCTCCCCCTTGCCCCCCGCAAGAACGACGGCGTACATCAATTGAACCCCCCTTTTAGGCGCCCCAATCATAACATGGCCGCCAGGGCTGCACCAAGCGTAAGAGCGGGGCCCGATGATCTCAAGCCGGTTTTATACTGGTGCGGGGTTTATTTGCAACGCCAAATTTTATGGAAGATTGATGGAAGGCGGAGCGTCAGCGGGAACCGTCCTCAGGGGCCCCCGCCGGCGAGATCATCATGCCCAGGATCAAGATGAAGCCCAGGGACATGTGAAAGCCCATGAGAATTCCATCACGGATCTCGGCGGCCAGCATGCTCGCCATGCACGCAATCTGGGCGATGTGATAGGCGTCTTTTTGCTTCAACGCCCGCACAATCGCAATGACCGGAAGGGCCAGAAACGCCAGGGCCCCCGGGATACCAACCTCAGCGGCCAGATTCAAATAGAGGCTGTGCGGTGGTGTTCCGCGGGGAAGAAACTCTCCCCCCGGTATCCCAACTGTCCACTCGGGTCCGATGGATAGAAAACCTCCCAGCCCGAGACCAAACCACGGGTACCGACGGATCACTCTCAGATCGACCTGCCAAATTGGGAAACGATCGCTGTTTCCTGCAGGGCTAAACAGGAATTGCAGGGTCTTGCGCACGACCGAAGTTCCCTCGATGGACCCGTGCACAAACCCAACGTGGTGCAGTTGATAAGCCAAAGTTCCCAGTATCACCGGCGTGGTCGCTGCAATCACAAGACCGAGAACAAAGCTAAACATGGCTCCCATCAAGGATCGCAATGGGAGCCGGCGCCAGGCAAGCCCAAGATAGACCAGGCCCCCAAGCGCCAGACCGTAAAAAGCCGCCCTGTTGAATGTAGCAAACACCGCTGTACCAGACACGCCCAACGTAAGCAGAGCAACGAATGGCCAGGGGAATGGTTCCTCAAGCAATGGCAGCGATAGGAAGATACCGACCATGAGGCCGAAGCCGAAAGCCTGCGGCCCCAGCGTGAGAAGCTGAGCCCGATCGAGGTGTTGCATGAGGAAGACGATAAGTCCGTAAATCGCAGCTGACAGGGTGCCAAGCGCAAAAGCTCTATGAAGAGATCGGAGAAAGCCCGGAACCTCGGACAGGGCATCAAGCCCTGCTTGGAGCATGATGACAAACCCGAGCCCTGCCAGAAGCCATGACCCCAACGCGATCTCTTGCAGGGGGGAAAGCAAACCAGCTACAAGAGCTAAGAGCAAAAAGGCCGCGATCGGTAAGTCGAATGGGCTCCGCACCCAATAGACGCGGCGATCTCGCGCCAGCCGGATAACCCTGAGAGCGAGGAGCCACGGCAGTGCCAGAACGGCGCCCGCAGAGGGGAACAAAAAAGCTGTCGCCAAGAGCGCAAGTCGTTGCTGGAAACGAAGGCTAAGGACAGACCCCGGTTCTGCTTCAGCCGGATGATTCAGTACGCCGCATCCCTCCCGGGACCGCGTCGCTTCAGCGCACGCCGATCCACGAACCCTAATTCACCTTTCCATGCCACGGGGGGATCTTCCTGGGACTCACAGAATCATCGCCTAGGATGCTAAAGAAGTTCGACGAGCTTCACGTAATCAATTTCCTGAGTGCGTTACTGATAGGTATCATCATAGGCTTTCCCCACAGCCTCCTTCGCATCGCGCTCAGCCTGCCGTTTGTGCTGTTTTCCCCGGGCTACGCGTTAGTCGCCGTGTTATATCCGCGAAGAGATGACCTGAGTGGCGCAGAGAGGATCGCGCTGAGCCTCGGGACCAGTCTGGCGATAGTTGCGCTGGTCGGGCTCGGCTTGAACTTCCTCCCTTGGGGCGTTCGGCTCATGCCGATTCTGACCTCCCTCGCGGGATTCACCGCCGTCTGCTCAGTGCTGGCGGCCCACGCTCGCGGCCGGCTTTCTCACACGACGCGCTTCACTGTCGAAATCCAGCCGCTCCTGGGACACTTCCACAACGTATCAGTGGGCCAAGTCGCTGTGGCCGGTATCACCATAGCGGCGACCGTAGTCGTCGGCTGGCTGCTACACGCCGCAGACTCTCGCGCCGGAGAAACGTTCACCGAGTTCTACGTCCTCAATGGCTCGGGGAAAGCCGAGGCCTTCACCGATTGGGTATCGGCTGGCAAACCTGCCGAGATAATTCTCGGGATCATCAACAGGGAATCGCGTCGCGCTACCTATACGGTCACCATTCGAGCAGAAGGCCGCCCGGAAACAATCCTCGGACCATTCTCCATTGAGAAAGGAGAGAAGCGCGAGCGCAAGGTTCAGGTGAACCTCCCGATCGGGACTCACCGGGAAATTCAGTTTCTCCTGTTCAAAGACGCCGGCCCCGTCCCGTACCGACGTCTCCGTTTCTGGATAAACGCGGTGCCTCGCCACGCTTCTGGGGCCCAGAGCACGAAGTAAGGGTGGATAAGAACCGGTGATACGCACGGGCGCACAGTAAGACCAGATTCAGGATCCCGGGTCTTCTGCGATCCACCTACAGCCTCAGAAGGTACAAGCCTGCGATCCACACAGCGACGAAGCCCTGCGCTATCAGCCAAGCCACTCCCACTCCAATGAGACCGATTCGGGGGAGCAAAATAAAACTCAGCCCCAAAGACACTGCAAGAATCAATCCCATGAAAATCAGAACCTGATCCATGCGATTCTGCACTCTCCGAACGCTGAAGTAAAGAGAATTAACGGTGACCGGGATTGCGCTCAAGGCGAGCACCCACAGAAGTTTTGTTGCCTGCACCGAGTAGGCCCTGCCGAAAAGCAGAAGAAGCTTCCCGCCAAACATGAACATGGTCCCGACCGCGAGAATCAGGAGCCCAAGACTGAATCTCAGGCTCGCTAACGTGAGCCGCGTGAGTTCGTTCTCGTCACGGGAACCGTGCGCAAAGAGGGAGAGAGATACCGCCGCGGGGATCACGGACAGCAGCCCGCTTATGCTTAACGCCACATAGAAATACGCGTTGGCCTCACTCCCGGCCATGTGGGCCACAAGAAGCGGAAGCAGAAATGTTGGTGCGCTCCAGAGCACCGTGCTTATATAGTTAGCGAAGGCAAAATGGGTCATATCGTTGACGACAGCCCGGCTAACCGCAAGCCGCAACTGATGCTTCCTTTTCTCGACTCTTGGGAGGAACACAGCGAGGCCACATCCCACTGCTGCAACCAGCCCCAATACCCACGCACCAATTAAACCGATGGGCCGACCGACGCCAACCAGGACGACAGCACTGACTACCTTGGTGGCGCCGAAGACAGACGACTGCGCCAATACCAAGTTTGTCCGTTTCCGGGTAAGAAATATACTGTCCAGGAGCCCCAAGATGGTCGTGAGAACGGTCCCGAGAACCAGGGCTGTCACAAACACCAAACTCGCTGGGGACGGCCGTAGGACAGGCGACCATATCCCTGCCCCTTCGACAAAGATAACTGAGAGGACGAGCGCCGCGCCCCCTCCAATCGTGAGCGATGAGTTGATGATCCCCTGGGGATTCTCCGCATGGGGCAGAAACCGTATCATTGCGTAGTCGAGGCCTAGCGTGGACACCATGGCCAGCAGGCCAATCGCTGAGACAGCTGCCGCCACAAGACCGACTTCACGTGGAGCATAGAGGTGGGCAGCGCCGGCCCAAAACAAGAAGCCAAAGGCCGCATTCACGATATTCGTTCCAATGAGGTAGAGCGAACTTACATAAAGACTTGATCGGAGCGAGTCAAGAAGCCGCCCCCACTGGCGAGAAATCTCACCCGGGAACCTGGAATTAGTCAATAGCATCCGGGAGATCACTGATCCCACTCACTCTGTGATCGTCCAGAAGTAGTCGCCAGTGTAACCAACGTCCGCCAGCAGTCGCCGCCAGCCTTCAGGGTCGAAGTACGTCAGCGCCGTCAACTGCCATCGCTCGAAATTCTCCCGTTGCTCCTCGGTGAGGAACGAGTCAACCTGCAGGTATTTGTGCTCTCGGCTGACGCGGTCCAGCTCCCGAATCGCCTGCTTGCACCGAGTGAGTTCAAGATTGTGCACTGTGTTGATTGAAATCACGAGGTCGAACGACTTGTCCACGAATGGAAGAGTGTCTGCCGACCCGACGACCAGATGCGGTTTGACGTCCTCCATGGCATGCTCAATGGCGTAAAATGAGATATCAAGCCCTGTCACCCGGATCCCCGGAACCACGTGCAGAAAATCATGCAAGAGAAATCCCTTGGCGGATCCCACGTCAAGGATCTTCTGCCCGGCCCTGAGCCCATAAAACTCCTTCATCCGTTGGGCTACGGGCACCCACCGTCCGTCGTACCTGTATCCGCCGTATCCCTGGGTGCGATCGCCGTCGAAGTATTCTCGCCCAAAGCGTTTTGCGACTTCACGCTGAAGCGACTTTGCCTGTTCGCGTTCTCGAATCTGGCGCTTTATACGCGGATATGAATCAAGAAGGTTAATTTCACGCACGATCAGGCCCCGAATGACGCAGACAGGTGAACAAACGTCTGCCTCATCGCCTCTTCAAGATCCGTAAATCTGAACCCCGGAAGAAGCGACAGCAGGCGGGAGACATCGAAAGAACGATGCGTCACCGGAGACTTCCGGGGCGAGTAAGAGATCGTGAACTCGTATGGCACCACACGGCGAAGGGACTCTACGACATCGGCAAAGGAACGACTGATCCCCGTGGCGAGATTAATGACTCCGACCGTGTCGCATTCGATGAGGCGATCAACAATACCTACAAGATCCCCGATAAAGAGATGGTCGCGGCGCTCCTCTCCCTGGCCGAAGAGTCGAACCGAGCGGTCCTTGACCACGGAGCGCAGGAAGGCGTTCGGGCCGTACGAGTTGTGGGTATCACCGAGCCCAAATATCCCTGTAGGACGAAGAACGAGCAGAGAGAAGTTCCCTCCCTCCGCAGACCGGCGGAGGATACACTCCGCAGCGTATTTCGCGATCGCGTAGAATGTGGCTCCGGGCGAGACGGGTGTCTCCTCTGTAATCGGGGCATCCTGCATTGGATATACCGCGTCCGAGCTGATGCAGACGCACTTCGCCGGGGGATGAACCTCTAAGAACGCTCCCAGGTGACCCGCCATACTGATGTTGTCAATGAGGGTCCCGAGGGTGTCTCCTTTTTCCCTGGTGATCGCCGAGGCAAAGATGACAACGGATTCCGGATCAATCACGTCACCCAGTCCCTGGAGCGCGGAGGCCTGCCGCAGATCCAGGGACCGCGAGGAAAATCCTTGAACTGCCCACCTTTCGCCATTCTGAAGGTGCACCTGGAGAGCTCTGCCGATGAATCCTGTGTTCCCAAAAACGAGCGCTTTTCGCACGATGCCCTTAACCTGCCCAACCGGTGACGCTCACCCTAATTCCCCCACCCCCATGGTGACGTAGCGGATCCCATCTAGATGACCCCGCCGTGCCTCAAGCACCCCCACACAGTCGATCACGAGAGGCCGGCGCATCGTACGGCAGAGGGCCAGCGGGTCGACTGAGGCGAACTCCTCCCAGTCTGTCATGATGAGCAGGCAGTCCGCGCCCGGAAGCGTATCATCGCGACTCTCCATTACCGCCGCGCTGCCCAGCGAAATTGGAGGACGGACGAGCGGGTCGTACGCGCGCACCGTTGCTCGTCCTTCTAGAGTAGACATCACTCGAAGTGCGGGCGAGTTTCTTATGGATTGGGTCCCCTTCTTGTACGCGAGCCCCCATACAGCGATGGTCGGCTTGGAGACCTCAGAAAAGACCAGCGCATCAAGCTTCTCGAGGATCCATTCCGGCCGCCGGGTGTTGTACGTAAGAATCGTATCGATGAAGGACGTATCGACACGCCAGTTGCGGCCGAGACGGCTGAGCGCCACGAGATCTCTCTCCAAGTTCCCCCCCGAGATTCCCAGGCTGGGGCGAAGATATGCGCCAGGGCCGATTCGGGCGTCCGAGCGGATGGCCGGGACGATCTCAGACCAATCGGCACCAATTCGCTCGCAGAGATCCGCAAGCGTGTTGGCGTAGGTCACTGAGCCCGAGAGGTAAAGGTTGATTGCCGTCTTCGCGAGTTCGGCGCTTTCGTATCGCATCAAGAGAACAGGACAATGGAAGGCCTGGAGTCCCCGCGTAAACACTTCCGGGAGGGGAGTGCCCGGTTCCTCGCAGCCCACGATGATCCGCTCTGGATGAAGATAGCGGTCAACGGCCCGCCCCACCACCAGGGTCTCAACCCAGTAATACACGCCCACCCCGCTGCCTGGCCGATCCCTGGCGAGACGGGCGGCAACCGAACGCGTAAAGCCGGGCGGAACCTGGCTCATGATGACGAACGTTGCCCCCGGTCCCAGGTGCGGAATGGCGGCATCAATGAGGCGTTCGACCACGGCCACATCGCTGCTATTGTCCCCTGTGGTGGGAACATCGCGCGACAGGATGACGAGCGGGCACTCAACGAGGGACGCCATCTCGGTTGTGAACGTGAGTGATGGCCGAGAGGCCGCGATCAATTCACTCAATCCCGCCTCATGAAAGGGAAGCCTGTGATCGTTGAGGAGATCGATAATCTCGTGATTGGGATCGACTCCCACGACTGGGGTTCCGTGAGACGCCCAACCGACGCTGCTCACGATTCCTAAATGGGATAGTCCGAGGAAGGCGGTTGGCTCAGTCATGCGACCATCAACTCAAGGGGCACGACGCGGCACGCAGAAGTGTCCGTGACAACCAGACATCGTTGTCGTAGGACGTCCGGCCGATGCTCACCATGTGCTCGAAATATGCGAGGTCGGCAGCCCACGTGGGATCCGGACCATTGGCCACTTCACGACTTTCCTCGGGAGCGCCGCTCGGTAGCGTCCGGCGCTGAATGACCAGTTCGCTCGGACCCCACTTTGTTAACCCCTCCATTTGGAGCGTTCCCTCACGGCCGATCACCTCAATAGACCATCGGTTCTTCCAGGAAAGGTAGCTACATTCGATCACAAGTTGGCGATCGGTCGTGGCCAGGATGCAGTGGTCCACACCATGTACTTCGTGCGCAGATCGAGCCCAGACCAGAAAGTCCGCCCCGAACCGTCCGAACACAAACCCAGCCAAATCAATCAGATGGCTGGCGAGATCTTGCAAGACGCCGAGATTGTCATCTCGCCACGTCCCCGCCACATCGGCCGCCGTCCCATACCCGTAAAACATTCTCACTCGATAAATCTGGCCAACCGCCTGATCCGCTATGAGGCGGCGCAATGTTGCAACATGAGGCTCGAACCGGAAGTTGTACGATGTATACCAGACGACTCCGTGATGCTCCGCCGCCCGACGCAGGCGCTCGGCTATCGTCCCGTCCAAAAAAACAAGCGGCTTCTCAACCAGCACGTGCTTCCCGTTCTCGAGCAAGAACTTCATCAATTCGATTTTGGCGTGGTTGGGAACAGCCAGGATGGCCGCATCGTACGCCTGAAGGGGGCACACGCTCAGCGATGCGTAATCCGCATCAGTGTTGTAGAGGTCGACCGTGCCGACGCATCGCTCACCCAACACTCTCTTCCGCTTGGTCCCAATATTGCCGCAACCGACGACGAGGTATCTCATTGATAGCGTGCGAGCTTTTCCACCGCGTCGATCTTCTCCGTTACCTCCGACGGCGTGACAGACACATTTCCCTTTCGCTCGCAGGAGACAGCCGCGGCCATCGATCCGAGGATTGCGGCGATCACGATGTTGTTCGTGACACGCTGAGTCAGCGACGCGTACGCGAGAAGCGCATCGCCCGCGCCGATTGGGTCCACGACTGGATCCGCGAGGCTGTCCACTGTAAAGAACTCCCGGGGCATGTGGCCGGGCGTCCGATATCCCATGAGGCCGCGTTCACCGAGTTTCAAGATGAGCCATCGGCATCGCGCCGCCTGGAAGAGTTTCAAGGCGAGCGGGCGGATGACGGAGTCTTGATCGGCCAGGGCGAATCTCGCCTCACGTTCGTTCGGCGTCAAGAGGTCGAACTCAGCGAAGTCGAGGATATTCCCCCACCGGTTGCTCACCTGGCTGTCCGCCACCGTCAGGGCGCCCGAAGGGATATACTCCCGCAACAGCCCAACTGTTTGCCGGTTGAAAATCCCGTGCCGAAAGTCGCTGAACACCACCGCGTCAGCCCGGCCGGCTCGAAGTGATTCGCCAATCGACTCGAGAGCGCTCTCAGAGACCAGGCGATTGTCGACACGGTCTACCTGAAGAAGCTTGCTGCCATCGGCAAAAAACCGCTCTTTGTAGGTAGTAGAGCGCATCTTGTCGATGACCGGGAGAAGGTGTATCCCGGACTCAGCCAACTCCCGGACAATAAACTCCTTCGGTTCGTCGTTCCCCAACACGGTCGAGAGTGTCACATCTGCTCCGGTGGCCCGCATGTGCTTGGCGACAGCCGATGCGCCGCCGGCGAACTCCTCTTTCTTCTCGAGTCTAATGCTTAGCGTTGGCGACTTTGCCGTGGCCCCGAGAACGGAACAATAGCAGTAACTATCAACAATCGTGTCTCCCACCACGTGCACGTGCGTACCCCGAAACTTACTGAGAGTCCCCCGGAGATCGGAGAAGCTAATGCCTTCCGACTCCATGAGGATGAGCAGCTTGTCGACGGGGATTTTCGGCGGGTGGGATTCGATCAGCGCCGACGAAGAGTACACAACATCGCCGGGCGTAAAGATCATCTCGCCCCCGTAGGACTTTAGGGCCGCCATCTCTTCCCGTGTCCGCATCGGGAGCCCGCTGGCGAAGTATTCGTACCCCTTGGCAAAAGAGTCCGGCTGCAGAAACAAGATGTTCTCAATCGGCGTGGGGTTCGGATCGATGATGACATAGTCCACAATCTCCAGTGCCGCGAGATTCGTGGCGCGCAGTTCTTCGGGCACATACGGTCTGTAGTTCGCTTTGGTGACCTGTGCGTCCGCAGTAATGCTGGCGATGAGCAGGTCGGCCTTTTCTTTCGCGTAGGTCAGATGCCGCAAGTGTCCCGGGTGCACGATGTCGAACACTCCGTGACACATGACGACAGTCCGGCTTCGCGGCCGCGTGCCGATGATGCGCGCTACTTCTTCTCGGGTCTTGATTTTCTGGCGGAAGTCCTGGTTCACGCCCCTTCCCTCTCCGCGGCGTGCTCTCGTCCGAGGTACTTGAACCAGACTTGGGTCGCCGCTTCGATGGCTTCCGGAGTCCAGACGGGAGCGTCGGACCAGTACTCAATGGACTGAAGCATGTTGGCGACACCGTCCTCGAACGACACCTCAGGCAGCCATCGAAGTCGCTCCCGAATCTTGCGAGTGTCTGCCCACGTACAGTCGGGTTCTCCTGGACGCTTCGGGACATGCACAACGTCCCCTCCCAAGAGCTCCACAAGGCGGTTCACGCTCTGAGGAGCCCCAGCCCCAACGTTAAGTACCTCCTGTGTATGCGTCGACTCTGCCGCGAGAAGAAACGCCCGAGCCACATCGGTCACGTACACGAAGTCCCGTGTCTGAGTCCCGTCCCCGACGACCGTAAATGGGGAGCTCTTCAACTTCTGCGCGAGGAAAATGCCAAACACGGCTCCATAGACGCCGCTGGTGCGAGATCGGGGGCCATACGCATTGAAGATGCGTAAGGAGATCACAGGAAGCCCGTACACCTTCCCCCAATGCATGACGGCGCACTCTCCGAGATATTTGCTGAGGGCGTACGGGTACTCTGGGACGACCGGGGCGTCCTCGGGCGTCGGGATCCTCGGTGCGGACCCATAGCACGACGAAGATGCCGCGTACACGAATTTCCTCACCTTCGCGTACCGGGCCGCCTCAAGAACCGCGAGAGTGCCAGTGACGTTGGCGCGCATGTAATCGAGGGGACGCTCGATCGATGGAACGATGTCTCCAATCCCTCCGAAGTGGAAGACGTAATCGGCGCCGGCAAGCCGGGGGCAGGCCATCTCCAGACCGACCATATCGGTCTCGAAGATCCGGACCTGGGGGTTTCCCCGGTGCTGGGCCAGATTTTCCAGGCGCCCCGTGCTGAGGTTGTCGATTACACAAACATCGCACCCGCGATCTACGAGAAGATCCACCATGTGGCTTCCGACGAACCCGGCCCCTCCCGTGACAACAGCCCGCACCCCACCACCGTCCTGTCTGGCGCGCTTCGGCCGATAAGCGCGACTCCTCAACTCAGTTTCGATGCCTGGATTGTCTTGACATTGTAATAGCGGATGCTGTCCAGAGGGTCGGGAATCCTTCCCTTCCGGAAAGCCGTGCATATGTCCGCAACGGCCTCCTCCACCGTCCGTGTCGGGACGAATCCCAGCTCTCTCCGAATCTTTTCTGATGAGACGTGGTATGACCGAATGTCATTTGTCGATGTTCTCGCCACGGCAATGGGGGCTAGCGCGGGCATTTCACGCGTCACGACTGTCCGCACAATCTCGCCCAATTCCGAAATCGTGTGGTTCTGATAGGACGCGTTGTAGACCTTCCCAGCGATCCGCTCTGCCGGGAGGTCAAGCAACGTGGCGTAGAGGTCCGTAATGTCCTCGATGTGGATGTTCGGTCGCCTTTGCGATCCTCCAAAAATGGTGATTCTTCGTGTATTCACGGCAAGATTTGTCAGAATGTTGACACTGAGATCCAGGCGCATTCTAGCCGAGTAGCCGCAGACTGTGGCCGGGCGGATGATCACCGTGGTGAAGTCCGGGGACTGGTGCTTCAGGAGGAGGGGCTCGCACAGGCCCTTGTACTTATTATAGTCGGTTAAGGGCACAAGCGGGTGGTCTTCGGTGACGTTCTCACTCTCGCTGACCCCATACACGCTGGATGTGGATGCATAGACGAATCGCCGGGCTTCGCTCTGCTTGGCAATCTGCACAAGGGGCTCAAAGGCGTCATAATTGATCGACTTGCTCAGTTGCGGATTCAACTCAAAGCTGGGGTCATTAGAGATACAGGCAAGGTGTATGACCGTGTCGCATCCCGGCAGAACATGCCTGAGGAGCGCCTGATCCCGGATATCCCCCTTGATCTGCTCGAGCAGTGGGTCCGCCTTGAACTCGGACAGCACGTGATCCCCGAAGAGGTAAAGATCGAGGACTTTAACCCGGTACCCCCGTTGCAGGAGTTTCGGGACGAGAACCGCCCCGATATATCCCGCACCGCCAGTGACGAGCACGGTCTGCACTACTTCGTCCTCCCCCCGATCACCTCGGAATCCTTCGTGTTGTCGGATGCCGCGACGGGAGAAGCCGTCCGCCACGTCTTCCGGACGCGGATGGCCCACCATGACCCGAAGATCGTCTGGAAGGCCATGAGGATATTCGAGAGGGTTACGGCTTTCGATTTTCCGAATGCCCGCTCCTGGTGAACGAGCCCCACTTCGACATACGTGCACCCGCGGTCGAGTGCGCACACAAGCATCTCCGTCAGAAAGAAGAAGCCGTGGCTGTTCGCCGGAAGTTCCCGCGCCAGATGGGTGGGATAGACGGTAGGGCCCTGATAGTAACGGAGGCGGCGCGTGAACAAAATATTAAGCAGTACGGTAGAGACCCAAGTCATGACCCGACGGTGCCATGCCCGCGCTTCGCGGTTGGCGTGATACGGGACGACTAGGTCCGCCGACCCGATTGCGTGGAAGATTGCCCGCACGGAATCCACGTGGATCTCACGATCTCCTGGGACGAACGCAAAATAATCTTTGGCAGCCAGATTCAACGCCGTGCGGTAACCAGACGCAAGGCCCCGGTTGGTGGGGTTGTGGATGACCCTGATGCGCGGATTTTCCCGCGCCAAGCCGTCTGCGATATCGGCTGTGGCGTCTGTGCTTCCGTCATCCACGACCAGGATCTCAAAATCGGCAAACCGTTCCTCTGCAGCCGCGACGACGTCCCCAACCGCCCCTTCGAGGTTATCCGCCTCATTGTGCGCCGGCACGAAGACCGAGAGAGAATTTCCTCGCGCGCTAATGGGACTCCTCAGTATGGCCCCGAGAATCGCGCCTGCACATCCGAAAGCACTCGCGGCATCGACGCTTCCAGCCCAAGGACCTCCAAGCACGCCTCCGCGATTGTCATAGCCGTGGGATGGAACACCTCTTCCAGAGGTCGAGAGACCGGCGCCGGACAGTCGGGAGGTGTCACCCTCCGCACAGGCGCCCTGAGCCACGCGTATCCCTTTTCCGCCGCGACCGCTGCCACTTCGCTCGCGAAGCCGCACATCGCCCAGCTGGTATCGGCGACGACCAGGCGTCCCGTTTTTTGCAACGAACGAAGGATCGCTGTCGCATCTAGCGGACGCATGCTTCGCGGGTCGATCACCTCGGCGCTGATCTCGCGTTCGGCGAGGATGTTCGCCGCGCGAGCAGCTTCATACGCCATGAGCGAGGCCCCGACGATTGTGATGTCCGTCCCTTCGCGAACAACGCGCGCGTGCCCGAAGGGGATCGGGACGAGGTCTTCTGGGACGTCCCCCTCCAGTTCGTACAAGGCGCGATTCTCCAGCAAAATCGTCGGCGTCTCTCCCTGAAGAGCAGCGCAGAGCAGGCCCTTGGCGTCGGCGGGAGACGCCGGCGCCGCCACGTGGAGCCCGGGAAAGTGCGCAAAGAGAGCCTGCAGGCTCTGGGAATGGGTTGCTCCTTGTCCCCACCCTCGACCCACGATTCCACGAAAGACAACAGGCACCCCACGCTCAGCAGCGTACATGTATTTCCACTTTGCGGCCAAATTGATGATTTGGTCCAGGGCCAGAAACATGAAATCGTTTCTAGGGTGGACGACCACAGGGCGCTTGCCCATGGCCGCCGCACCGATCGCGATGCCCGTAAACGCGTTCTCGCAGTTTGGTATGTCGATCACCCGAGAGGACCCAAATCGCTCGAATGCCTCTCGCGTGGTTCCAAAGGCCCCTTTGAAGTCATCAACCCCGATCCCCGCGATAAAGATATCCGGGTCTCTCTCCATGCTCTGAATGAGGGCCTGACTAATCCCCTGCCAATACTTTAGGCGCTGCATGTTTGGCCTCAGTAGGTGCCATCGAGAATGCTTTCTACGGGTGGGAACGGACTGCGCTTGGCCACCGCTACTGCCCCTGCCACTTCCTCCTCGAATTCACGTCTCCATGACCGCAACTCATCCTCGGTGCAGAGGGACTGCGTGAGACAATACTCCGATAGACGTTTGATGGGGCAGCGAGCCAACCATTGCTCGACTTCCTCCTTCGATCTGTACCCTCGATCATAGTCCCAGAGGGGACCCACATGCTCACGCCAGCGATAGGTGGCGCATTCAAGGAAATACGGACCGTCGCCTCTGCGGCAATGCTCGGCGGCCTTCGACGCCTCCTGGTACACTGCGAGCACATCATTCCCATCTACATGCGCACTCGCGATGCCGTATGCCCGAACCCTCTCGAAGATCGCCAGACCCGCCGGCTGTCGAACGTGCAAGGGGGTATGCGTGGAGTACAGATTATTCTCACACACGAAAAGAACCGGAACCTTGCGCACGGCGGCAAAGTTCATGCTCTCATGAAATACACCTTCCTCTATGGCCCCGTCGCCGAAGAAGCTCACAGAGACGTGCGGCGTGTGATCGAGGGCGAACGCAAACGCCGATCCGACAGCAACCGCGATGGTTTGCCCCAGAATCGCAGACGAGGCGATCACCCCGACGCTCGGCTGCGCAAGGTGCACGGAGCCGCCTCGTCCCTTCGCCGCTCCAATCTCCTTCCCATAGAGCTCACCCGCCATAGCGAGGAGGCTCCCGCCCTTCGCCAAGTAATGGGCGTGGCACCGGTGTCCGCTGTAAACCACGTCATCACTCTCAAGCGCCGCACAGACACCCACGGCGACGGCTTCTTGGCCGATCGAGAAGTGGGTGGGGGTCCGCATCTCCTGCTCTGCGTAGAGATCCGCAAGCGTCTCTTCCGCGCAACGAATGCGCATCATTTCCCGCAGGAGGTTACGTACCTGAGCGGGAGAGAGCTCCTTACTCTCTCTCGAAGGCCCGTCCATATTTTCCCCCTCGAAGGAGACAGGCGACGTCAAGAACATGCAAAGACATTCTGCTACGTTCGTGCGGCCTCAATCCCGGACAGCGCCACCGTCCATCCTCGACGATGCGGCCACTAAACCGGACCGTCGTTTGACGCACGCCGAAGGATTTCCTGCCTGATCCCACCAAGGTTCCTAATGACACCGCGCAGAATAACCTTCGAGGATTGAGTCTCTTCTCCATCTTGAGGCACATTAAATATCTACGAAGACAGAATGCCGTTAATCTACAGCGTAAACCTTGGAATATTCGACAGGCTGAAAAACGAGCTTTCCTTACAAACGCGACGGGTAATTTTTGAGATCTTCATGCGCGAGTGTGCTCCAACGCCGAATTCGCGTGTCGCAGATTTCGGGGTCTCTGGCCATCGTTCGCACCCCGTCCACTACTTCTTCGAGCAAATGTTTCCGCATCGGAGCAATCTCACGGCCATCGCCCGAGCAAGCGAAGGCGCTGGTTGGCTACGCGATCAATTTCCGGGTTTGACTTTCCTTGAGGCGGATCTGCGTGAGATCCCTCTGCCGAACCAGTATTTCGATTGCGGTCTCTGTAATGCCGTGGTGGAACACGCAGGACCGCGGGAACAGCAAGTAGCTCTAGTCCGCGAGGTCTGTCGCGTTAGCCGGTGCGTTATGTTCACGACTCCCAACAAGCGGTTCCCGATCGAGCTACACACGTTATTGCCCCTGTTGCACTGGCTGCCTGACCGCACGTATCGGCGAATACTCAGGCGAATTGGTCTCGATCACTTCGCAGAACTCGAGAACCTCTCCTTGCTGGATATCAAAGATTTCCGGAGCCTGTTCCCTTCTTCACGCCGCAACCAGATGACCAGTGTAGGACTGCCTTTCTTGTCAACAAATTTGATCTGCATCTCGAGAGAGGTTGGAAACTAGCCCCCCACAGGCGAGTGGGGGTCCTTGACCTGCCCCCAGGCCGTCGACGTTACAGAAACTCAGACACTTGACCAGAAATCAATACCAGGCTGCCACAAGATCGTGGGAGTAATGCGAAGAAGTTAGTGTACACGGATAAACCGGAGGTAGGATCCAACTTGACGATCGCCCACATGTCACGCGGGCTGGAATCCGAAGCCACAAGTACATTCGGGAATGGACCCACTTCCTCCTTAGCCCCCCGAACAAGAGGTTGGCTCGAACAATTCGAGAGACTCCCTTGCCCGCCATCCGACTCGTCGAATCTTTGAGATCGTAGCTATTCGCCTTCACCGAGCAGCCCGTGGTTCGAGTCCTGTGACAGCTTGAAGGATGCTCTATCCCAGGCTGAATGACGATTGACCGAAAACTCACGATAAACCTACGGGTTATGCAGCCTGAACAACACAAAGGACCTTCCGCGATCAACCATGGGCAATCCCTTGTCTATCAACTCCCTAGCAAGCCTCCACTTGCTCTCTTGTCGAGACGTCCGTTCGTAAATGCTCTCTCCACAGGGCACACACAAGAGAAAGAACTCAGGTTCATAGTAGCGGGGATTCGAGTCATCACGTTCTACAAATAAGAAGAAATCCTTGCGGTTTAGCTTTCTTCTCTGGGGCAGCAATTGAATTGCCTCGTTCGACAAGGCTGCTGAAAATTGACCGGTGTGGGAAGCTGCAAAAGACGGTATCCAATCTGATACCACGGTCCTACCTTTGAGGCGAGCCAAGGTGGATATGTAGTCAGTTGAGGGGAGGGGATGAACAAGAAGGCTTGCAGCAAGCACTACCGCCTTAAGGCCGACGACGCCCATGAGGACCGGGGCCCATGTGTTGTCAAGCGGGCGAGATGCCAGCGCCAAGTAAAAGACAATGGTTCCCCAACACACCACGCAAGTGGACGCGAGATTAAAACCGGGGAACCACTGTAGGAAGTATCGGGGAAATAAAGCATACTCCAATAAACAACAGAGCAGAATCAGCAGCAAGAACCTCGCTCCGAAAGGTGTCCCTCCTTCCTGACTGGGTTGGTTGGGGCATAGCACCCTTCCCTCCCGGCAAATATGCCAGACGGCGACACTGACGCACATCAGGAGGAATAGCAGCCCGATTCCAACTGTAACGACACCCTCACGGAAACTAACCAGTCCCCCGAGCAGCGACACATTGAAGAAATAGCCGACCGTATGCGCAAAGGAAAAGCTTCGCTCCCCCCATGAAGCGCCCGGTGTCAATCCTGGGTTGAGGATACGATTGACCTCATAGAATCGCGCCGTATCGACTGACCAGTTTCCCTGATAGAACTTCTCCATATGTGTTCGATTAAGGAACTGGTACAAAAAATCGGTTGACCATAACCGCCACCCGGCCCCAAGAATGACTTGCATCTGCCGGAAGACGAATGCCGCGGCAAACGGGGCTACGCTGGCCAGGTAAGACTTCAGAGGTTTAATCTTGCCCATAACAACCGGCCTAAAGAACAACGAGGCAAACATCAGGAATGATGAAAAGATATAGTCGATGTATATGGATAGAAATGAGGCAATAAGGTAGAGAATGTGGACTACACTAGGGCGTGACGAGGTGCGCTCCATCCGAAGGAGTGCCCATAGTCCTCCAAACAAGCACACATAACTCCACGAACGGAGCATGTTCAGCGCCCAAATTCCAGTGCCCAAGTAGTCAAAGCCCGACAAAAGCAGGAACATGGCGCCAGCCCTGCGATCATCTAGTAGCAAAGAAAATAGGTGGTAGCCAAGCAATAGTCCAATGATGAAAGGAACAATGCTCAGCGCATTCTGAGAGTCAATGGATTTTACCCCCGTAATCCGGAGAAGATAACTCATGTATATGCCAATGTCGCCGTGATGAATATACAAGAAGGGGTGTGCCCCAGGCTGAGGACTCGTTGCCTCATCCTGGAGTCCCGCCCACTTCCATCCAAGTGTCTCCAGGTTTCTAGCGGAAACGTAGGACTCGTAGATCTCTCCGCATGACGGATGCGGGCAAGGAACGAAGTGATGAGGCACTGCGAGAACGACGATTGTACCTACGAGAACCACGAAGTACAGCAGCGGGCTCAGCACCAATCTGGCCAACGGGCCCGGAGGACGAAGGCTTGCCTGGTCCACAAACTGTGTTAATTTGACACTCAGTCTTGAGGCACCCAAGTACACAACCCCGATGAGCATACGATGTGCATTTCGAGGATTCCCTGTGGTGGAGGGATTAGCACAAGTTTCTTGTACTCGTTCCCGATACTTATTATCCTGGCGGAGACTAAGAAAATTAGCAAGAGTCCAATGGCAACTTGCGCAAGCGCTTTGGGAAAAGCTCGCTCGCTTTGGGCCAACGTCCTGAGGAGGTATACCGGGACGTAAAGCACGAGCCCATACACAAGGAGCACAGATGCGATGATAAGCGGGAATCGGTGATTGAGATATATCTCGACAGATAGAGGCGCAAAAAAATATAACCCAAATGCTTCGGCAGCGCCCAAAATGATCACCGTCCGTGCTGCGTAGGCCAGAGGGATGAGCTTCGGATAAGCAAATCGTCTCAAGTGGGGAACAATAGCCAGCAACAAGGCGAGCGGGATGCCCACACCAACAATTGTTGTCATCAACCGCCCAAGATATGGATACCAATAAAGCGACAAATAATGAATGGATAGTCCTAGTATGGCCAGAGGATTATCCTCGGGGAACGCGATAGGCCGTAACACGCGTTGTTGATTGTACCAGGAATCGATTGCAGACATGGGTGGTAATGGAAAAATGGTGTTCAAGAATGATGTCTTGATAACTGCCGAATAGTAAAGGTCGGTCATCCAGAACTTAAATCCGAGGCCGCCGATGACCTGGAGCTGTCGCAGTATGAATGGCAAAGCGTATGTGCCAACGACCATCATGACGCGCCTGAAGCCCTGAAAGCGGCCGCGAGGAGGCCCTTGAACAAATACCAGGATGAGCGATAGGCAGAAGGATACGGCAAAGAAATCATAACCAATCATGAATCCGAGGATTGAATAAGCAGCAAATGCAAAGAAGTGAACCTTTTGTGTTCGCTCTGTGGTTTCAAGACCTCGAATCAGATGGTACGCGCTTCCAAACAAGGCGAGCCAATGCCAGGCGCGCTGTAGATTGAACGCGAATGGCAGATTAAAGTAGTAGCTTGAGCCAATCAGCACTAAGAAAATCAGACCAAATACGGACGATCCTGATAGGCGTTGTACAAAGAGATATCCATAATACATCCCCACACAAAACCCAACCATGGAAAGGATCACAGATAATCCGAACGGGTTCGCAGTGACAAGCGAGCTAATATAGTATATGAACGCTCCTAGAGCGACATTGTGGGTGTATAGGAGGGGCGGCGATCCAGAAGTACCCGCCGGAACCTCTTGAATGTACCAGTACTTGGAACCATCCATAACATAGTACCGGCCCCCAATCACGGTGCTTATTGTTTCTCCCGGCCCTGGATAGCACGATGCGTCTCTGTTGCAGTCCGGAGTCCAAGGCAACCAATTTAATTGTGCCCCCAAAAACATGAGATATGCGAAGAGCAAGAGGATAAAAGCTAGCGCCAGCCCCGGCGGGGTTGCAAGCCAGCTAGGAATCTTCGACCGATTCATCCCAACCCCGACACCGACGGCGTTCCCGATCGACATCCCTCTGGACCCTCCTACCTTGGATGCGCGGCCGTGGCCGTTGTCTCACATCCGCTCACCCTGCTGAGTTCGGTTGTGGCAGGCACCATTCATAGACATATGCCCGGAACGGAAAGAAACATCGCGGCAGTTGAAACTGCGGCCAGGCGAACACGAATGGGAACATTACCCAAAATGGGCAGTGGAACTCCTGCTCAAGCAAGCTCGTGCCTGCCGGCAGAGACTTTTGAGAGACCTCCTGCATGGCCTGTGTGGACCAAAAGAACATATCCAACCGAGGGTAGAGACGCCGAACGATGCCCCACGTCACCCGCTGGATCCAGAAGAGAGGGGGAATTGGGCTTACCTCGACCCCGTATAGGCACCCGGCCGGCTTGAGGACGCGTCCGAATTCCTTGAATGTGTCTTCTAAGTTCCGGTAGTGCTCGCGCACGCTGCCACCGACCAGATGGTGAAGGAGGTAGAAACACACAATCGCGTCCACGGACTTGTCTTTTAGAGGAAGACCCAAGGATGAAGCAAATATCCTGAGATCGACCTCCGCGTTCAGCTGGATCGACTCCAGGGACACGTCCACTCCCACCAGAAAGTAACGGTCAGATCGCGAGTAGGGCAACCGAGGTCCGCACCCAACATCCACAACCACACGGTCGCCCGGGAGAAGTTTACTCAGGCGCCTGTTGATCCAATCCGCTTGCTGCACGTAACACATTCGGCGAGTACCGCACTGTTGAGTGCTCAGCGACATCTGTCTGTGGGTGCCGTCGAAAAAAGACTCTTTATGGCGCTCCTGTGCTAGCACCACGCCACGAGAAATCCGCATTGTGTAGCCACACCTGCTATCCGTGCACTGGAATGCCTCATCGGCCGCCCTCACTGGCGAGTGGCACAAAGGACAAGCGAGCAGTTGCTCCTCATACTGCACGCTCTCACGCATACGCATCACAGTCCATCGGCTCTCCCGATGGTCGGCCAACTCAGCATGCAGTACGGGTAAATGCGTCCCTCCGCGGACCGATGCGTTAGTGCAAGAGAGTAAACTGGATGGATGGATCAAGTTTGACTATCGCCCACATGTCACGTGGGCCTGGATCCGAAGCCACAAGTACATTCGAGAATCGGCCGACTCCCGCCTCAGCATCCCGAACTAGCTGTTGGTTGGAGCAATTCGAGAGACGCCGTTGCTCATGCAAAGCGAGGAGTTCAGCCGTCATCGTTAACGATGGGCCCACGATACACATGTAATATTGAGGGTGTAGGTAATCGCTGTTGGATTCACGATCCGCCTCCCAAAGATATTCGCCATTGATTAATTGAGTAGTCCTGCCTGGCTTCAATCGGTATACGTTCTCGGAAACCATTTGATCCATGTAGGCCCAATTTCCCGTGTAGTATGCAATGGGCGCGGCATACGCGTTGCTGATGAACGTCGACCCTCTGTACATTCCATGTCCCAACTCACGAAGGACCGAGAAACTCGTTGGGGGTAAAGCGTTGACATAGACGGTTTGAATTCTCATCCAGTACACCGACCCAAGAATCAGAACAAAGAGGGAAAGCGCACACACAGAGAGAGACGCGGTGATTGAGAGTGCTTTCGCAATCACCCCTTCGGAAACAGATCGCGTAAGTTCCGTAATTATCGCTCGGCCGCTGGTGCCCACAACTATGATGAGCATCCAGAAGAAGAGCGCAATCGATACGTCAACCACAAAAACCGTTAACGGAGCATAGCGAACGAGGTACCCAGCCACCACGTAGCCCGGGAATAGAATGTACACGCATGCAACCGCAGCGCCACCGGCTATTAGATATCGAAGCACCCCCATGAAGGACCTGCCATTTTGCGTCCGCAGGTATCGTCCACCCTTCGCCACAACGACTATCCAGGCGAGGACGATACATCCAAAGAGGCCCGCTTCAAGCAATCGATCCCCGAAGTAACCCTGAATAGCATCCCGCCAGAGCGGTGGCAGCACCTTGCGTGCTCCCTCGGGAATGGACAGAGTTCCTGATAGAACCCTGCCATTGTCCTGACTTGCGGTTCGTAGCACACCTCTGAGATCAAACACGAGAGAGCCCAGCACGAGGCTCACCACAGCATACGCTATTATCAAAAGCGCGAGGCAGCTGTTGATACCGAAGAGCAAACTTACTCCGGGGAAAACGTATCCAGGGACTCTATCGCGCGAGGAGGAGCGCCCTCTTCGCCGAGTCAACGCCCTTTTGCGTAACCCAATTCCAAATGCCCACGGGACCGCCAAGGCCCATGCTATCAAGATCAGGTAGGGCGTGTAGACGAGAAGGATTGGTCCGCCGACAATGGAAATAAAATGCGTAACACTTAAGTAGCCGAGAGTATCTGGGTTGTCAAGCCAGTACGCAATATGATGCTTTAGAAAGAATCTGAGCGCATCCCCGCCCTGAGCCCCTAACATCTGCGCGTAGAAGTTCCGGCTCATTAACGTGAGCTGAACATCTCGCCAGGCAGCAGCCCACCCCAAGTATGCGATACTCTGTCCCAGCAGTCCACACAACGCTACTGCCATCCCGGCAGTGCCGACTAAAGCGACACGCAATACGAGGCGCCTCTCCCAGTAAGCGAAGAGGGCGTAAGTGGTGCACATCGCCAATACAAAGGCCGCAAAGACGACCTCAAAATAGGCCAGCGCAACAAAAGTAAGAAACAAGAGCGGCTCCACCTTACGTCGACCGAGATCACCGATGGACTGTACGCACACCAAAGACAGAAAGAAGAAGAATCCATGCCAAACTCTAAATGTATTCACTTCCCATTGCATAAACAACAAGTAATCTGTTGAAAAAACCGTGCATACAACGAGAGCAAGGAGGGGTCCACCAATTCTGG
>Ga0187846_10000502_pt1 | contig 22915 bp, 22 predicted proteins | sample TC_taG_FD_161473 | JGI IMG/M metagenome (GOLD analysis project Ga0187846, IMG submission 161473) | Biofilm microbial communities from the roof of an iron ore cave, State of Minas Gerais, Brazil - TC_06 Biofilm (v2) | ecosystem: Environmental > Terrestrial > Deep subsurface > Cave > Wall biofilm...
ATCGGCGATACGCGCATCATCCACCTGATCCAGAAATGGCTGAGGGCGGGTATACTCGAAGACGGGGTCGTAACAGTGGATGACAGGGGAACGGGTCAAGGCTCGGTGATCTCTCCGCTCCTAGCCAATATCTACCTGCATTACTGTTTCGATCTCTGGGCCGAGCGCTGGAGACGGCACGAGGCCCGGGGCGACATGATCGTCGTGCGATACGCCGACGATCTGGTGGCCGGCTTCGAGCATGAGAGCGACGCACGTCGCCTCCTCGATGCGATGCGCGACAGACTTGGGAAGTTCGCACTGTCACTCCACCCGGACAAGACCCGCCTGATTGAGTTCGGCCGCTTTGCGGCGACCGACCGCAAGCTACGCGGTCTCGGAAAGCCGGAAACCTTCACGTTCTTGGGCTTCACCTTCATCTGTGGGCAATCACGCTGGGGGAACTTCCAGCTTCAACGGAAGACCCGACGCGACCGCATGTTGGGCAAGCTGAAGGACATTAAGGCGGAGCTTCGGCGCCGGATGCATCAGCCGATCCCCGAACAGGGGAGGTGGTTGAGGCAGGTCGTGACCGGCCACTTTGCCTACTATGCGGTCCCAACCAATAGCCGAGCCCTTTCGGCGTTCCGGCACCATGTGACCGACCTCTGGCGACGCATGCTTCGACGGCGCAGTCAGAAAGACGGGTTCACGTGGGATCGCATGACAAGGTTGGTCGATGACTGGCTTCCCCAGCCGCGCATCCTTCATCCTTGGCCAGACGTACGCTTTGACGTCAGACACCCAAGGTAGGAGCCGGATGCCTTAATTGGGCAAGTCCGGATCTGGGCGGGGGGCGGCCAGCAATGGCCGTCCCTACCGCGAAACGCCGAGCAAGCCTCACATGACGAGGGCTTGGTCAAGGGGTCGCATCACGGTGACATCGAAACCTCTCCAGTTGCTTCGGTATCCAAGGTCCAAGCCCATTTGCGCGACGCGGCCCGTTTCCGAGCACGGTCAACCTCACATGCGGTCGCCGCTCACCGCAGCTGCACCAAGATCCCGCTTTCGGCGGGCAGGGCTCAGGAAGACGAGAATTATTCTCGAAAGCGGCATTTCAGGCCATGGCTTGCTACGGTTCGTCTACCTGGATCCGCCAGGACTGATCAGGTCCTGGGAGATGACGAGATTACGTTGGTGTATTCGTTAGGCAACCTTCATCGTAACGCCTTCGATAACGACACCGGCGGTCACGTATTTCCAGAGCGCGACCAGTAGCTTTCGCGCCAATGCCACGATGGTTGTCTTGCGCAGGCGGCCCCCGTTGCGGCTTACCCGTTCGTGAAACCAGACGCTGAGAGCTGAGCGCGGCTGATTGCGCAGCCATAGCCAGGCGAGCTAGATCAATGTTGTTCGCAGTCGCGGGTTGCCGGCTTTGGACACTCCCTGTTCTCGATCGACCGCGCCGCTCTGCCAGGGTGTCGGGGCCAGACCCGCATACGCTGCGATCTGCCGTCGGTTTTCAAAGTGTCGGAATAGCCCCTCCGACCAGAGTATCGCGGCGAATTCTGGTCCGATGCCTCTTATGTCAAGTAACATCGCTGCCGGCGCCAGCTTGGCCGTTTGTTCCACAGCCAGCAACGCGTCCCGCGCGGCCTCCACGGTCTTGATCTGTTTGAGAAGAAGTTCAAGCCGATCGAGCTCACGGTTGACGAGCGCTTTAAGATGCTGAGGCAAGGCGCGGCCGTCGCCGGTTTGGAGTTCTTCCAGCCGCTGGCGCCGGTCGCGGCGCAGCGGCTGATATCCGGATACGCCCTGGCTGAATAATAACCCTTTGATACGATTGACGTGTCGCACTCTCTCGGCGGTTAGCGCGTTGCGCTCGCGGCAGAGGTGGCGGCGGTCTTCCTCGCCGGGAGTGGGCACCTTGACCATTGCACAGACCCGAGGTTCGCCGCGCCTGTAGGCGAGCAGCACTCGAACCAGCGTTTCACCATCGATCTTGTCGGTCTCTGCCCTCCGGCGCCGGCGCGACGTTGCAATCGAGGCCGCGTCGACGACGTGGCGTGTCGGTGGCGCGGCAGCTCGGGTCGGGGAACTCCTCGCTCGCCTATTGTGCTGCCCCGCTCAGCCGAGCGGGGCCGGAAAAGGCGCCCTCGGTCCGCTAAGTTGACAATGCCCGGAGCGAGGTCCAAGCGGGGCGTCCGGCTCGATGCTCACAAAGCTCAACCTACTCCAACAAGGCCGAAGCCGACGGCCAAGCTACCGACAATACCGCCCACCAGAGCCCAAGGGACAACAGCACGATAATAATCAGAGCAGCCCCTAGCGGTAGGGCGGTCTCGCGCTGCAACTGTTCGTAGCGCGCATCATGATCCCTGCGCAACTCGGTGCGGTAATGCTCCGCGGTATTCCTGTTCACCGGCTGCCTCCCGGCTCAGTCCTCCCTGTCCACGCAAAATACAGATGTCAGTTTTTCTCCAATTTAGAACTGTCAGTGACAGGTTGTTTTGGGTCGGGCGGCGTGCGGGCGCGGAGCCCCAGGCGTAGCGCAGCGTCCGACCGAAGACCGCGGCACGGCGCTCGAAAGTGCACCAGTTTTTTTACCGGGCGGGTGCCAGCACGCCCGGCTCGTAGAAAAGCTCAACCGACCTTGAAGAGACGCGCGTCGTGCTGATCGCGACGGCGCGGTCCACTGCGACGCTGAGGCTCGCGACGCAGCTGCTCCTCGCGGATGAAGGCAAGCGCGGCGCCGAGCTGTTTGTTCTCGACGATCGCGGCCTGCGAGACCTGGCGAATCTTGTCGAAGGTGCGATACGCCAGTTCAACCCCGCGGTAACGGATCGAGAGCCGACCCTCAGGATAATCGACGACGGTGACCCGTTTGCCGATCGCCGCCTTGGCTTGCTCGCTTGGCTCCAGAATGAACATCACCTTGTCGTATTGCAGGGTCAGTGCTTGTGACAGGGTGCGTTCTTCTTTCCAGGCAAAGGCGTCGTCGAGATCCTCGCCGGCGCGCAGCGGCCGGTGCAGATCCTTGTTGTTCGCCGGGGCTTTGGCAAAGCGCGCGTTATAGTCGGCGATGAAAGCCGGGAGGAAGGCGTTGCCTTCCGCCAGGGTTGCCGCGCCCGCCAAGCGCAATTCCTTCACCAGACGGTCTTGCAACGTCTTGTTGGCACGTTCGACCCGCCCTTTAGCCGGGCTCGAATTGGCGCAGATGATGTCGATGTTGAGCGCGTGCAGGGCGCGGCCGAACTGGGTCATCCCGTCACCGCCCAGCGCACCTGGATGATTGACCCGGAAGACCCCGTGCTTGTCGCTGTAGAATGCCACCGGCTTGCCCCAGGCCTCCAGATAGGCGCGGGCCGCATGGAAATAGGCGAAGGTCGACTCGCTCTCGACAAATTGCAGATGCATCAATCGGCTGGTCGCGTCGTCGACAAACACCAGCAAGGTGCATTGCGGCCCGCGATCCTCGAACCACCAATGCTCGCTGCCGTCAACCTGCACCAGTTCGCCAACGCAGTCGCGCCGCCGCCGCGGCTGGTGGATGCTTTTGCGCTGCCTACGATCGCGCCACAGCCCGTCAGCGATCATCCACTTTCGCAAGGTCTCGCTGGAGAACGAAAAGCCGTGCTCGGCGGCGAGCTTTTCGGCGGCCAAGGTCGGCCCGAAATCGGCATAGTTCTGACGCACGATCCACAGCGCCGCGGCGCGCACCGCCGCTGCCGTCCGCCGGTTGCTCGGCCGCCCGCGCTTCTTGGAGACCAAACCCGCGGCGCCGGCATCTCGAAACGCCTTCAACAACCGCCACACCTGGCGCTCGCTCCGCCCCAACAGCTGCGCTGCCGCACGCACCGGCAGACCACCACGATCGACGTCCCGCAAGACCTCGAGACGCCGCAACTCCTCGTCGCTCACGCTCAGCACCGCCATTGATGCCGCCCCCCACAGCCCGACAAAAAGCCCGGGAGACTGACATTTTTAAATTGGACGGCACTGACATTTGCACGTTGGACCTACACGCGCATCTCGGCACGCTGAAGCAGCTGACCGAGGCCGAGGGGCGCGACTTCTCGGCATTGACGATCTCCTACAAGGCGCCGCTCTATGATACCGGCATCCCATCGCCGGACGGGTCGCGACGGCCCTTCTCCGGCGAGCCGGACGACATCGCCGGCGACATCCGAACCTTCGCGGCGATCGGCGTTCATGAGTTGATCTTTGATTTCCGCGGCCAGTCCATCGCGGAGAGCATTGAGCGCCTGCAATGGTTCACCACAGACGTCATCCCGCTCGCGGCAGGCTGAGGCTCGCCAATATCGCCCTTACTCCAAAGGTTTTGAGCCATCCGGCTGAGCCGCCGCAATCAAACGATCGACCTTCTGAAGGGTCTCGTTGAAATCGCTCGAAGAGAGCTGCAATGCGCTCTCGAATGGAAAATCGAGCATGCGCACAGTGAGTAGCGCCAGGGTCAGAGAAGACGTGAAAACACCGACCAAGACAGCCTTGGAAAGGGATGCCTCCGCTGCGAATACCAGCATGCAGCCGATCAGCGCGGAGGCGAATATTATCAGCAGACTCCAGATCAGGCCCGGGACGCCCTGTGTCATCTGAAACAGCCTTGTTTCACGGCTTTGATGGGCGGCGGCGAGTAGGCTCAACAGTTGACCTCGAATCTGGTTGTCGGCCGGGTCCGTATTGACCGTCTCAACCGTCTGCCAGAGCGATTGAAATCCAGCGCTAGCGACGCGGCTCTCATTCCGCCGCTGCATGTCAGGCCACTCTCGATCAAGAACGGTCGTGAGGTAGGCGTGCAGATCGTTCAGGATCGCACTCCTGGCTGGTGAAGGCAGGCGATCGCTCAGGATCGCGATCCCGTGCAAGCTGGCGCATTCGCTGTCAATTGCCTGCGAGGCGACATTGTACTCGACCAGACGTTGTTGAACACGAAAGCCAGCAGTACGGCAAAAATTACGCCGAGCTGCAGGAAGACTGCGTATCCAACCTCATGATAGCGACGAAACGTGTCATGGTGAACGATCCGGTGCAGCAGCGCGCATATGAAGGCTGCCACAAGCCCAGCCCCGAGAACCAGCCCGCCAAGTTCAGTGTACGACATCGTCTAAACGGGCAACCGGACCTCGGGATCGCGTTCAGCCTCTTCTGCGAGCGAAGACAGGGAGACGCCCAGGAGCCGAATGCCTCTCGCGACAGGAAAAAGAGGTTCGAGCAGCGCTTGGCTGAGCTGTTCGAGTTCGCTTCGTGTCCTGATCTGGGTCTGACCGGTTCGGCTTCGCGTGATCACTCGGAAATTGGCGAACTTGACCTTGAGGGTGACTGTGCGGCCACGAATGGGCGAAGCCTCGCAGTACGCCCACACTTTGCCGACGATCTCGCGGAGCGCATCCCGTGCGGCCTCGTGGGTGAAGAGATCGGCGGGAAAGGTATTCTCGGCCCCGACCGACTTGCGGATCCGATCGGCCCGCACGGGCCGCTCGTCGACGCCACGCGCCGCCCAGTAGTAGTAGGAGCCGGCTTTCCCAAAATGCTGCTGCAGGAAGGCCTGGGATTGCGCCTTGAGGTCGAGTCCGGTTGCGATCCCGAGCCCTGCCATCTTCCTTGCGGTCGCGGGCCCGACGCCGTGAAACTTCCTGACCGGCAGGCTCTCGACGAATGCCGGCCCCATTTGGGGCGTGATAACAAAGAGCCCGTCCGGCTTGCGGTGATCGGAGGCAAGCTTGGCAAGGAACTTGTTGTAGGAAACCCCGGCCGAAGCGGTGAGCTCAGTTTCGGCTCGGATCCTTGTCCGGATTTCTTCTGCGATCTGTGTCGCCGAGAGGACGCCCTTGAGGTTTTCGGAAACATCGAGATACGCCTCGTCGAGCGACAATGGCTCGATGATCGGCGTGTATTCGGCGAAGACCTGTCGAATTTGCAGAGAGATCGCCTTGTAGGCGTCAAACCTCGGCTTTACGAAGATCAGATCGGGGCATTTCCGCTTGGCGGTGACTGACGGCATCGCCGAATGCACGCCAAACTTCCGTGCTTCGTAGCTTGCGGCCGCGACCACGCCGCGTTCGCGTGAACCACCGACCGCGACCGGCTTGCCGCGCAGCTCGGGGTTGTCGCGCTGTTCGACAGATGCGTAGAACGCATCCATATCGATGTGGATGATTTTGCGCGGGCCGCCCGCCCCGGCCGAGGATCTTTCCGCGGGCCCTTCTGTCCCCATCTAAGCCCTCTCCCGATCGTTGGCCAGGCGAGGATGCGGTTCGCGTCGACCGCGTGCTGGTAGGTAACCGATAGCGTCGGCCGACGCCAGCCGCTAACCTCCGCCGCCGGACCAGCAGATGACAAGGAGAGTGGCATGCATTTCGGCGGCGCAATGTTCTTTACAGATTATTCGATGTCGGCGATGGAGCTTGCCCGCGCGCTCGAAGAGCGCGGTTTCGAGTCGGTTTGGGCGCCTGAGCATTCGCATATCCCGCTCTCGCGCAAGACGCCATTCCCGGGAGGCGGCGATCTACCCAAACAGTATTACGATGCGATGGACCCGTTCGTGGTGCTGGCTGCAGCCAGCCAGGTGACCAAGACCATCAAATTCGGCACCGGTGTCGCCCTGGTTCAGCAGCGCGACGCGATCCAGACGGCAAAACTGGTCGCCTCAATCGACCAGGTGAGCCGGGGACGGTTCCTGTTTGGCGTCGGCGGAGGCTGGAACCAGGACGAAATGGAAAATCACGGCACCGTCTATGCGACGCGCTTCAAGCGGATGCGCGAATCCATCGAGGCGATGAAGGCAATCTGGACGAAATCCGAGGCCGAATACCATGGGGACTTTGTCCATTTCGACCCAATGATCGCCAGGCCCAAACCGGTGCAGAAACCGCACCCGCCGATCCATGTCGGCGGCGCCTTCCCCCACGGCGCACGGCGCGCCATCCGCTATGGCGATGGCTGGATTCCGACGGCCCGCGGCGAGATCGCTGATGTCCTCCCGAAATTCCGCGAGATGGCGCGAGAGGCGGATCGGGATCCGGCTGCCATCGAGATCACTTCGTTCGGCGTCGGCGAGGATCTGGACCGGGTCAAGCGCTTGGCAGAGATCGGGGTCGCCCGCGTCGTGCCGATGTTCCCGCCGGAAAAGGCGGATACAGTGCTGCCGATCGTCGACCGCTGGACCAAAATCATGCGGCAGGTCAACGGGTAGAGCAGACCGAGGTCGATCCGCGCACGCGAGCGGCCGTGCTTAAAATATGACGCGATCGGCGGTCAGCCCGGCGTTGAGGACGGCAAGGGCGGGCTGATTTACATCGCAACACGCCTAGCTCGAGTCGCAGACCTTCAGCCGACCGCAGCACGGAAGATGCGCATATAATTGCCGCCGGCGATCTTGCCGGCCTCCTCGGGAGTGAAGCCGCCGCGCAGCATCGCTCCGAGGAGGTGCACCCACCGCGTGTAATCCTCGACGCAACCCCGCGCATCGAACTGGTCAGTGCCGATGCTGACGTGATCAACCCCGACGATCTCGACCATCTCCTTGAGGCCGTCGACGTATCGATCAATGCTCGGGAAGAAGTGCCAAATGCCGACCGAGCCGCCGGTCTCGGCGATCGCGCGCGCGTGGCCGGGGCTGACCTGCCGGCCGCCGAGCGGCGTCGGCCCCATCGCCCGCGATTCCAGCACGGCCGTGTGCGACAGCAGCAGAGGTTTGGTCGCGACCTCGATCGCCTGCTTTGCCATGTCCTCGGTCGCGTGCGCGACATCGCAGACAAAGCCGAGGCGATCACAAGCGCGGATCACTTCGGCGCCGAATTCGGTGAGACCTTGATGCGTGATGACGCCGGTCTGGAAGTCACCGATGTCGTTCGTTGTGTAATGAACGAGCTGCACGTGCCGGATGCCCCGTCGATGCGCCTCCTCGAGCCGTTCGAGTTTCCGCTCCAGGAAGTCGAGCCCCTCGACATCGGCGATGATCGCCGGCTCTCCCGCCTGGTGTGCGGCTTCGAGATCGGCGGCATTCAGGGCGCGGCGCACACCGTGACCGGCGACCAGCTCGTCCATCCAGGCGAGGCGGTCGAGATGGTACCGATAAAGCTCACCCGGTGCCGGCTCGCGAATTGCGGCGAGACCACCCTCGGGGCGGCGTGCGAGCACCGGCCAGTCCGGCACGTCGGCGAGACACGCGGCCGCCAGCGATCCGGCGCGCATCGCGTTCGCGAGATCGCCGCTCGGCGGCGCCTTTGAGGTGATGCCGGTGCTGCCGCCATGGCTATGGACATCGACCGAAATCGAGTTGCGCAGGACGCCCAGCGCCGCCGCTGTTGTCTCGGCGGTCTGTGCCGCTGCCGTCGAACCGCGCGGTCCAACCTCGCCGGCGAGCATTTCCCCAACCGAGACCAGCGGCATGCTCCACACCCACGGTTGGGGCCCAACGACGTGGCCATGACCGCAACAATCCATGGCATCCTCCCAACGATCGCTTACCGCTTTAGCCTATGGTGCAGTGATTGCTTGTCCAACCCCCTCGATGATGGCCTGAAGCGCTTTCAGTCCGTCGGTCAACGCGGCTGGCCCCGGCTGCAGAATGATCGGCGACTTGATTTCATATAGCGCGCGGTTCCGCACGGCTGGTATCCGTTCGAAACCGGGACGAGCGGCGAGCTTCTCGGGACGGAATTTCTTGCCGCACCATGAGCCGATGATGATGTCGGGCCGGCGGGCGATGATCTCCTCTGCTGCAACGATCCGCTCCTTTGCTGACTTTCCGGCTGAGCGATCGGCGAAGATGTCGATCCCTCCGGCAATCTCGATTAACTCGGAAACCCAGGCGATGCCGGAAATCATCGGCTCATCCCACTCTTCGAAATAGACCAATGGCCGCGCCGCGCAAGGAATGGCCCGCCGGCGGGCGGCGGCAACTCCGGCCTTAAGGTCATCGGCAAGGCGGTCTGCCCGACCGGCCGCCCCAACCAGCGCTCCCACCATTCGGATCATGTCGAAGATCTCGGCGATCGTGCGCTGATTGAAGGCGTGAACAGCGACCCCCTGCCGGATCAACGCAGCGACGATGTCGGCCTGGAGATCGGAGAAGCTCAGAACGAGGTCGGGACGCAGATCGAGGATCTTCCGGAGGTTCGCCGAAGTGAAGGCCGAAACCCGCGGCTTGTCGCGGCGCGCCTCGGGCGGACGCACACAATAGCCGGAGATGCCGATGATGCGGTCTTGCTCGCCGAGAAGATAAAGGGTTTCGACAGTCTCCTCGGTCAGGCAGACGATCCGTTGCGGTGGAAACACTCCGGCGGGCTGATTTTATTTTGCCGCAACTGCGGATTGCTCACCGGCGATCAGCCGCTCGACCATGCGCCGCATGTGCATTCGGTTGGCGTCGGAGGCGATGTCGACGAGACCCTGTTCGCGGAACTCGTCGAGGCGCCGCTGCTGCGCTTCGACCATCTCCTTGTCTTCGAGAAACGTCGGGGCGATCTCGCGATAGAGCTGCTCCGTCGCCTCGGGATCGTTCTGCCGGTAGCCGTTCGCCGCCGACCAGAAGTAGAAGCAGCTGGTCTCGGTCTCCGGCGTCAGACCATGGAACAGCCGGAATTGGAAGCGGAAGTCCCGCTGCGGGTTGTCGGTTGCGGTGCCGGCATCGGTCGCCCCAGTCCACTGCAAGACCGTGTTCGGCGCGACGAATTCGAATTCCTGGCAGCGGTCGACGCGGCCCTGGAAGCCGGCCGCCTTCACATAGCTTGGCGGCGGCAGCGAGTTGCGCATCCACCGCGTGAATTTGAGGCCGGTCGGGGTCCGTGTCGTTTTCATGTCGGCTTCGACATGGGCACCGGGGTTGCCGCCGACGGTGCGGGCATGCAGATAGCCGAGATGCGTCAGGTCCATCAAATTGTCGACCATCAGCATGTAGTCGCCGTTGATCGGATAGACGGCGTGCTTGTTCGGCCAATGCACCAGATCGTTGTGATAAGGAAAGTCGACGATCTTGGCCGGGTCGGCGAGCGTCGGATCACCCATCCACAGCCACACCAGCTGGTCCCTCTCGACGGTCGGATAGCTGCGCACCCGCGCATCCTGCGGGATCAGTTTTTGGCCGGGGATTGCGACACAGCGTCCGGTCGCGTCGAAGACGAGGCCGTGATAGCCGCACTGAATGCCGGCCTCGACGAGGCCGCCGAGATGCAGCGGTGCCCCGCGATGACAGCAGCGGTCAGCAAGAGCCGCCGCCTTGCCCGAGCCGTCGCGGAACAGCACGACCGGATCGCCGCAGATGCGCCGGGCGACCGGCTTGTCGCCAAGCTCGTCGGCCCAGGCGCCGATATACCAGGCATTGCGCAGCAACATTCTCGACCTCCGGAAATTTTCTCGTGAACAACCTGGCGCCTAGGCCAGCGCCGCGCGCACCGCCGCCAGCCGCTCCAGTGAGCCCAGGACCTTTGGCTGATCGTTGCTCAGGTGACGCACGAGGATGTCAGTGTAGCCGAGCTCTTCGAAGCTCCGAAATTGTTCTGCGACTTCGTCGACCGATCCCGCGACGAGCGCCTCTGCCGGAATACCGCGATAGCCTCGGCTCAGTGCATGCCGCAGCACCGCTTGTGCCTCGGACGACGATTGGCCGACGTAGATGTCGCGCCGTAGGGCGACGGCGTTTGGGCCTTTGCCGTAAGCCGCACAGCGCTCGCGATAGAGATCGGCCTGCAAGCGTGCCTCTGCAGGGGTAAGGCTGGGGCTCGCGATCCAGCCCTCGGCCAGCCGTGCGGCGCGGTCGATGGCCGGCGGTGTACTGGCGCCGATCCAGACCTCGACGGGCTCGGCCGGACGCAGTGCCAGGCTCGCTTCGGCGAAGCGGAACCGCCGGGAGGAACTCACCGTCTCACCCGCCAGTAGGCGCCGGATGATGTCGAGAGCTTCCTCGAAGGCGGAAGGACGCGTCTTGATGTTGGCGCCCATCGCGATGAACCGGGCTTCGCCCCAGCCGAGCCCGCATTGCATAATGAAGGGGCCTTGAGTGATACCGGCCAGCGTACCGATCTGCTCAGCCGCCAGCACCGGGTGCCACAGTGGGAGCAGGAACAGGCACCCCGCCGGAGCGTCACCCCACTCAGCGAGAAGCCGCCCGAGCATGGGCGTGTTCTGATAATAGGGCGTGGGCGAGACGTGCTGATCGCCGACAAACAGGGTATCGAGCCCGGCGCTGTGTGCCGCCGCGGCTCGCTCGATCATCCAGCGCGCTCCCTGGCGCGGGTCTTTCGCGTCCGGGTGATTGCTCGTGAGCGAGATCCCAACTCTCATCGCGTCATCCTTGCCGCCGGCTCAAGCCTCGATCAAACCCAAGCCCGCTGCCCGAGCCAAGGATAAATTGCGGTTGCGGCCCCGAAAATCCCACACCTCAGCTTCGTCGCGGTGACCTCTTCAGGTGATCGCTGGCTGCGAAGCGTTATAAACCCGCGTCTCGTCACGCGCTCGCGCGACGCTGACGCACTTCAACCCGTTGCAGGAGGAGAAGGCATGCCCGAAAAATCGATGAAAGAGAAATTGGCTGCAGGCGAACTGGTGCTGTGCATGAATCTGCGCCTGGCGCGCTCCGTCGATATCGCGATGGTTGCGAAGGCCGGGGGGTACGACGCGATTTATGTCGATATGCAGCACGCGCCTTATTCGATAGAGACGACAGCGACGATCTGCGCCGCTGCGCTCGGAATCGGTATCACCCCCGCTAGTCAGGGTGCCGAACCATGAGGCACAGTGGATGAGCCGGGTGCTCGACGGTGGTGCCCAAGGTGTCATCCTTCCGGATGTCAACACCAGCGCTCAAGCCGAACCGATCGTCAGCGCGTGCCGCTTTCCACCAATGGGAAAGCGCTCGGTGATGGGATTGGGGCCGGCGCTCGGTTACCGGGCGGTACCGCTGTCCGAGTTGAACCCAAAGCTCAACGCCGAGACGGCTGTCATCGTCATGCTCGAGACCGCGGAGGGTATCGAGAATTGCGAAGCTATCGCCTCGGTTGATGGGATCGATGTCCTGTTGATCGGCTCGGGCGACCTGACAACCGATCTCGGGATTCCCGGACAGGTCGACCATCCGCGGCTACGCGCCGCTTATGAACGGGTGGCCGCAGCCTGCCGGATGCATAAGAAGGTGCTGGGAGTCGGCGGTATTCGCCACAACACTGTGCTGCAAGGCGAACTGATCGCGCTTGGGGCGCGGTTCGTGATCGCCGGCACCGACACAAATTACGTGCTGGCTGGTGCACGTCAGGACACTACCGCGCTACGCGCGATCAAAAGAGACTAAGGCTGAGAACAGCGTACCGATGGATCAGAGACTTCTCCGATGCCTTTCCAGAACCGCATGATGACGCTGGTCGCCTTTCTGCAGGCGCAGAACTGCTCGAACCTGCCGGGATCGTGGCGCCATCCATCGACGATGCCTGATTTCCTGACATCGGAATACTACCAGCGCATCGCCCGCACATTGGAAGACGGCAAGATCCAGATGGCATTTTTTGATGACCGCCTGGCGCTCCCCGATATCTATACGGGCTATCATGCCGAGGCGGTCGCCGCGGGTGTGCGCGCGGTCAAGATGGACCCCGCGACGATCCTGATGACGATGGGGATGGTGACGCAGCGGCTCGGGCTCGGCGTGACCTACTCCACCACCTATTACAGCCATTCCACGTCGCCCGCCTCTTCGCGACGATGGATATGATGCTGAAGGGCCGTGCCGCCTGGAACATCGTGACCTCGCTCAACCGCGCGGAGGCGGCCAATTTCGGCCGCGACGAGCATATGGGGCACGACGCCCGCTACGACCGCGCGGACGAGTTCATGGAGGTGGTGCTCGGGCACTGGAACACCTGGGAAGACGACGCGCTGATCCTCGACAAGGCGAATAACCGCTTTGCCGATCCGGCAAAGGTGCATCGGCTGGATCACATGGGTCGGTACTTCCGGTCGCGCGGGCCGTTTAGCGTGCCGCGCTCGCCGCAGGGGCATCCGGTGCTGATCCAGGCTGGGCAGTCCGGCCGCGGCCAAGCCTTTGCCGCGAAATGGGCCGAAATCGTGTTTGTGATCTACCACTCGTTCGAGGACGCCAAGAAGGAGTACGCCGCGTTCAAAGCGGCGGTCGCGGCCGCCGGACGCGATCCCGCCCGCGTTCATGTGGCGCCGGCTTGCTATGTTTGTATCGGTGAAAGCGAGGCAGTGGCTCAGGAAAAGCGCGCGGTTATCGAGGCGACGGCGCGCGATGTGGATGCCCTGGTCCTGCTCTCCGAAGTGCTGAACTACGACTTCGCAAAAAAGCCGCTCGATGAGCCGTTCAGCGACGAGGAACTCGCCGAACTGTCCTTTCAAGGGTTCCGCGACCGGGTGATCCGACACTCCGGCAAAAAGAACCCGACAGTGCGCGACTTCATCACTATTTCCGGGCGCGGCTCGGTCAAAGAGCACGCGATGTTTTGTGGCAATCCGCAGCAGGTTGCCGACCAGATGGAGGAATGGTTTACAGCACCAGCCTGCGACGGGTTTGTGCTGGCCGCGTCGAGCATGCCGGGCACGTATGATGATGTGGTGCGGCTGTTGGTGCCGGAGCTGCAACGCCGCGGCTTGTTCCAAAAGGACTATGCCGGCGCGACATTGCGCGACAATCTGGGATTGGCGATACCGCGTGCTGCGGATTGGCACGCAACACGCCGAGCGCCTGTGGGATGACCGCCGATATGACAACAGCTCTTCAGCCGTTGCGCAGCTTTCTGTTTGCGCCGGGCAATCATGCCCGCCGCGTCGCCAATGCATTGTCACTCAATGCCGACGCGGTCATTCTCGACATCGAGGACGCGGTCGCGACCGCCGAGAAGCCTGCCGCACGCGGTGCCGTAGCTGCAGCGCTGGCATTGCCGCGCCAATCGCTCCTCTATGTTCGCGTCAATGCCGCCGACACCGAGTTCTGTTACGGTGACCTCGTCGCGGTCGTCCGGCCGGGCCTCGACGGGATTGTCCTGCCAAAGGTTGAAAGCGCCACGGTACTCGCCACGATCGATTGGATGCTGGGGCAATTGGAACGGGAGCGAGGACTCGTACCCGGGGCGATCGATCTGATCCCGATCATCGAGACAGCGGGCGGCCTCACCAACCTCGACGGGATCGTTGCAGCCGGCACGCGCGTTCGACACGTCGCGTTTGGAGCGGGTGACTTTACCCTCGACGTGAACATGGCGTGGAGCCGCAGCGAGGCCGAGCTGGCCTTTGCCCGCGCGCGGATCGCCACCGCGTCGCGCGCCGCGGGCATCGAGGCGCCCCTCGACACGGTTTGGGTCGATCTGGCGGACGAGGAGGGGCTCGAAATGTCCGCCCGCACCGCGCTGGGCTTCGGCTTCCAGGGAAAAATGTGCATTCACCCAAAGCAAATTGCCCCCGTGCACCGAGTCTTCACGCCGGGGCAGGCGGAGGTCGCCTTCGCCGAACGGGTCGTCGCGGCGTTCGCCGAAGCGGAAGCCGAAGGCAGTGCGGCGATCCAGGTTGACGGCAAATTTGTCGACTATCCGATCCTCTACCGGGCGCAACGGGTATTGGAGAAAATAGCGGCCATCCGCGCGAAGGGAGAGCGGTGATGACTGGAGCAGCGGGTCCGCTCGGCGGCGTCACGGTCCTCGACTTGTGCAGCTATCTCGCCGGCCCGTACGGCTGCACATTGCTCGCCGATCTCGGCGCCTCGGTGATCAAAATCGAATCTCCGCAAGGCGACATGCTGCGCCAGTTTCCGTCGAGCCTTGCCGGCGAAAGCCGGTTTTTTCTCGGCACCAATCGGGGCAAGCGGGCATTGGCACTCGATCTGAAGCAGCCCGAGGGGCTGGCTGTTCTTCATCGGATGGTGAAGACGGCCGATGTGCTGGTAGAGAATTTTCGTCCGTCGGTGCCGGCGAGGCTCGGCATCGATTATCCGAGGCTCCAAGCCATCAACCCGCGCCTCGTCTATTGCGGACTGACGGGTTACGGCGACAGCGGGCCGCTCAGCGAAAAGGGCGGGTTTGATCAGGTCCTGCAATGCCTGTCCGGCATTGCCGTGTTTCAGGGTGCACCGGCCGGCACACCGCAAGTGGTGCTGGGCTCCGTGCTCGATTATTTCACCTCGGCGCTGCTCGCCTATGGCGTTGCCGCAGCGCTGTACCATCGCGAGCGCAGCGGCCGAGGGCAATATTTGAGTCTGTCATTATTGCGCAGCGCCTTGACGATCCAGGCCGGGCGATTTGTCTGGGCGGAGAGCGAGGGCCGCGCCGTCGTGCGCGATTCCGGCGCCGGCGGGCTCACCGGTATCCATCCCACCAAAGAGGGCTGGCTCTATATCTCGGTTCACTCGAATCATTTCTTTGCCGCCCTGTGCGAGCTGATCGGCCGTCCGGAGCTGGCGCGCGATCCGCGATGCGCGACGATGCGCAGCCGGGCCACACATACCGCCGAGCTGGTCCCCGAACTGCGTTCGGCACTCGCCGCGCGCACCGCCCTCGAATGGGAAGAGCTCTTTGGCGAGCGTGTGCCCTGCGCCGCCGTGCGCCCGATCGAGGACATGTTCGACCATCCGCAGGCGCTTGCCGAGGATCTCGTCGCGACGCTCGATCATCCGCAAATCGGCCACTATCGCGCGATGAAACAGCCCATAAAATTCACCGGGACGCCGGGACCGGCGCCAACACCGGCCCCGACCTTTGGCCAGCACAGCGGCGAGATTCTCTCCGGCTGCGGCTATTCGGCCGAGGAAATTGCGGCATTGCGCGAGCGCGGTGTCGTGCTTTAGCACGCAGTCCGCGGCTAAAGAGAAGGAGAGAGCGATGCCAAGGCTCGCAGGCAAGGTGGCTTTCATCACTGGCGCCGGTAACGGGATTGGCCGCGCCACTGCAATCCTCTTCGCGGGTGAAGGGGCAAAGGTGGCCATTGCCGAGATCGACACAAGGGCGGGCGAGGAGACCGCTCACCTCGCCGGAAACGAGGCAATCGCGATCCGTGCCGACGTGACCGACCCCGACAGCCTGCAAGCAGCGATCCGCGCGACCGTCGACAAGTTCGGCCGTCTCGACGTGCTCCATAACAATGCCGGCGGCTCTACCGCGCGGGACGACACAGCAGTCAACGCGCCGCTCGATGAATTCTGGCGGGCGATCAAGCTCGACCTTTACGGCACATTCCTCGGGTGCCGGTTTGGCATCCCCGAGCTTATCAAGGCCGGCGGCGGTTCGGTGATCAACATGAGCTCGAATGTTGCGTTGATGGGGGTCGCCGGCCGTGATTGCTATACGGCGGCAAAGGGCGGGATTGCCGCCATCACCCGTTCGCTGGCTGTCGCCTACGCGCCGCAAGGAGTTCGCGTCAATGCGATTGCGCCATCGGCGACGATGACCGAGCGCGTCAAAAAGCTGATCGCTGGAAACGCCGCGCTGACGCGGCTTGCCGACTCGCATCTGCTCGGCCTGATCGAGCCCGACGATATCGCCAGCACGGCCCTTTATCTGGCCAGTGACGAATCTCGCATGGTCACCGGCCAGGTTCTGCCGGTCGACAGTGGGGTCACCATCTCCTGACGAACTGGCGACCGTCCGAGCCGCGGGCAATGCCCTGCCGTGACCGCGGCGGACATCTTCACGGCCGCGACAATCGGCAGCGCCCGCGCTCTGGTAACAGCTTCAGCGCGTGCGGGCTGCGCTATGCTAATGGCCGCGGTGAGGGCGGCAGCTGTCAAGGTCATTTCAGCTCGCTCATGCCCGCCCATTCCTGACCGCGGACCCGCCTGCTGTGGATGCGGCTCGTCCAAGGCCGGCCGTCCCCGTGAGACTGGCGCGGCCCGTTTACGGGAAGGGTTGCAGGGCTCCCGCCGGCAGCGGCACCTGAAAGATGTTCAGCGCGTTTCCGACCGCGGTGTAATAGCCGACGATCGTGCCGAGTTCGGCGACCCCTTGCTCGCCGAACCGCGCGATCGCCTCAGTAAAGGTGGCGTCGGAGAGGCGCTTGGTGTCGATTAGCTCAGTAATGACGCGATGGACGAGGACCTGGTCGGTAGCAGTGAAGGTGGGCGTGGTGCCGGTGCGGATGGCCTCGATCGCGGCCGCCGGCACTCCGGCTTCAACCGCAAGTGGCGCATGTGCGTGCCATTCGTAGCTCGCGCGCAAGTGACGCGCGGTCAGGCAAATCGCGAGCTCTGACAAGGCAGGCGCCAACGAACTACCCCAGCGCAGATATTCGCCGAGCCGCTGTAGATGACGGCATACCTCTGGTGCGCGGATCAGGATCTGGAACGGACCGCCAAAGCGGCCACGCCTGCCCGCAACGATCTCGTCATGCACTTCCTTCTGCGCCGAAGTCATGTCGGCCGAGCTGATCTCTCGGTAACGGGTCATCTAGGGCTCCCGGAATGGCCGCCTGTGTCACAGTTCTGACAGCCACTCATTGTTCGGCAAGGTCCCGGCCTGTCAAACAGAATCATAGCCGGAAAGCTGCCGCCCGCTTTGCGGAGGCGCGACCCACGATCTACCACAGATTGACGAACGGCCGGCATCGTGCCGGGCTTCGACACGTGCTACGCTGATCTCCGGCTGGTGGAACATACAGCATGTGTCGCAGTGGGCACGCCAAAGGCGAGCAATTTCTGGGAGCGAAATGTTGAAATATAGGATCCTTGCCTGCCTGCTGACGCTGTCCGCCATCGCGGTCACGCCGGCGGCGATCGCACAGACCGACCCGGACTACGCTGCCATTGTCGCTGCTCCCGATCGAAGCGACGCGGACCGCAAGCTCGACACCAACCGCGCGCCGGCACAGTGGCTGGCGTTTATTGGTGCTAAGCCCGGCATGAAAATCCTCGACATCTTTGCGGTATACGGATGGAAAGCAGAACTCCTGGCGCGCGCGGTAGCGCCGTACGGCAAGGTTTATGCACAAAATTCGGAAGCCGGCTTTGCGCGCGTCAAGGACCGGCTCAATGCGCGGCTCCAGACCCCGGCGGCTGCCAATATCGTCTCGGTGGTGCGGCCATTCGAGGATCCGGCGCCACCGGATATGCATGACTTCGATCTCGTGACGTTTTTCTATGCTTATCACGACATCACTTACCTTGGTGTCGATCGCGCCAAGATGAACAAGGCTTTTTACGATGCGCTGAAGCCGGGCGGCGAATTGGTCGTGGGTGATTACTCGGCCAAGCCCGGCGCGGGCACGAGCGACGTCAAGACCCTGCACCGTTCGGACGAGGCGCTGGTCAGGTCGGAGATCGAGGCGGCGGGGTTCAAATTGATCGACCACGGCGATTTCCTCCACGTTCCCGGGGATGCCCGAGACTCCCCCTCGCATTCCGCGGCACAACCTGTCGATATCTACGCGCTGAAATTTCGCAAGCCCGGCTGACCGGCGAAAGCGCCGGCCGTTGCAGCCTACGAATTGACCGCGGTCCGGCGGCCCTTGACGAGAACGTATCAGGAACATATAATGCCCATACTCTCCCGAAAACTGTGCCAGTGGAACCTCGTCCATGCCGGAAATCGTTGCCGATTCGCCGTCGCAGTCCCGATCTTTGCTGCTTTCTAGAAACGGAATCCAGGAATCTCAATCGCTTGCTCCTGATCCCTTTTTGCCTCTCGCGCGCGACGCGCGCGAGCCCTTTGGCAACGTCTCGGCATCGACCTGTCGTCGGTGCGCATGATCGGCAATTTAGCTTAAGCGGGTTCAGTCAGCAGAGACCGGGAAAAACAAACAGCTGGCGCCCTGGCGAAGGGTTATGTTCGCAACCCGGTGTCGTCGCGCAGGACGCGGCACTGAGGAGAAACTGAGGCGTCGGTCGGAGGTAAACATGGGTGAATTCGCGCTGGGGCAGCCGGTGTCGCGGTTCGAGGACCCGCGGCTGCTGCGTGGCGGCGGCCGCTATGTCGATGACATGGTCTTGCCACGCATGGTCTTCGGCCATGTGCTGCGCTCGCCCCATGCCCATGCGCGGATCCGCTCGATCAATACCGCGGCCGCGAAAGCCGCGTCCGGCGTGCTTGCCGTGCTGACCGGCGCGGATTGGGAGGCCTCGGGCTGGCGCGACTTGCCATCGGCCTCGGGGAATCGGCGGCGCGATGGCTCTCCCGCTTATCGGCCGCGGTACCCGGCATTGGTCAAGGACCGCGTCCGCTGGGTCGGCGACTATGTCGCGTTTGTCGTCGCCGAGAGTCGCCATCAGGCGGCGGACGCCGCCGAGTTGATCGAGGTCGAATACGAGCCGCTACCAGCGATCGTCTCGACCGAGGATGCTTTAAGGCCGGGCGCCCCGTTCGTCTGGGACGGGTCCCCGGACAACATCTCCTTTGTGTACCTCGAAGGCGACAAGGCGGCGACCGACGCCGCGTTCGTGGGTGCGGCACACATCGTCAAGCGCAAATTCGTCATCAACCGCGTGACCGCCGCGACGATGGAGCCACGCGGCTCAATCGGCGACTACAACCCAGCCGAGGGTCGCTACACGATCTACACGACCTTGCAGCGCACCCACGCCTATCGCGCCGAGCTGTCGCAAGTCCTAAGGGTGCCGGAGAGCCGGGTGCGCGTCGTCGCCGGCGACATCGGCGGCAGCTTTGGCATGAAGTCGGCAATCTACCCCGAAGTGGCGCTCGTGTTGCTCGGCTCGAAGCTTGTGGGACGCCCGGTCAAGTGGACGAGCACCCGTTCGGAGGCCTTTCTCGGCGACGCCCAGGCGCGCGACAACGTCACCGAGGCGGAGCTGGCGCTCGACCGCGAGGGCCATTTTCTCGGTCTGCGGGTCAAGACGATAGCTGCCGTGGGTGCCTATCCGCAGGCCGGTTCCAACGCCTTTGTCAACAATCTTGGGACCTTGGCGGGCGTCTACCGTACTCCCGCGGTGCATGCCGACGTGACCGCCGTCTACACTCACACGAACCCGATGCGGGCGTATCGCGGCAACGGGCGGCCCGAGGCAGGCTATGTGATCGAGCGGATGGTCGACGAGGCCGCCGCCGATCTCGGCATTGATTCCATTGAATTGCGCCGGCGCAATACGATCCCGCCGGAGGCGATGCCGTTCAAATCCGGCCTGACTTTTACCTACGATTGCGGCGAGTTCGAAAAGTGCCTGGACATGGCGCTCGAGCTCGCCGATGCCGCCCGCTTCGAGAGCCGGCGTACGGAGTCCCGACGGCATGGGAAGTTGCGCGGCCTCGGCCTCGCCAACACGATCGAGCGCGCCGCAGCAGGCGGCTTCGAGGCGGCCGAGATCCGCTTTGACCGCAGCGGCACGGTGACCCTCTTGTCCGGCTCGATCACACAGGGCCAGGGTCACGAGACGGTTTACAAGCAGCTGCTGTGTGACCGGCTCGGCATCCACCCGGACCAGGTGCATTATGTGCAAGGCGACACCGAGAAGGTGGCGATCGGCGAAGGTACCGGCGGCTCGCGCTCGGCCTCGCTCGGCGGCTCGGCGGTCCATCTCGCGACCGACAAGATCGTGACCAAGGCAAAGGCGATCGCCGGCCGCATCCTCGGAGCTGACACGGAGGAGATCCGCTTTGAGGACGGCCTTTTCTCCGCCCCGCGCTCGAACCGCACGCTGACGGTCGGCGAGATCGCCAAGGAATCATTGAACCCGCACAACCTGCCCGAGGGGATGGATCTGGGCCTGATCGCCGGCGCCACCTTCAGCTGCCAGGAGCAGAACTTCCCAAACGGCTGCCATATCTGTGAGCTCGAGATCGACGAGGAGACCGGCGAGGTAGAGATCCTGCGCTACAGCGTCGTCGACGATGTCGGCACAGTCATGAACCCGTTGCTGCTCGAAGGTCAGATCCGCGGCGGCATCGCCCAGGGTGTCGGCCAAGTGCTGATGGAAGACATTCGCTTCGATCCCGACTCGGGCCAGTTGCTGACCGGCTCATTCATGGACTACGCAATGCCGCGCGCCGATACCGTCTCGGCGATCGACTGTGAAGACCACCCGGTGCCGACCAAGACCAACCCTTTGGGCGTCAAGGGGGCGGGCGAAGCCGGCAATGTCGGCGCGCTGCCGGCGGTCGGCAACGCGCTGGTCGATGCGCTCTCCCCGCTCGGCATCCGCCATATCGAGATGCCGGCCACCCCGGAACGCATCTGGCGCGCGATCAACGGGACATGAGGCTAGAACGGAGGTTTCACTAATCTCTAGCAAGGTCCAGTCGAGCCGGAGCCACTGTTGCCAGGCGATCGAACAGAGCCGGTGTGCTGGCGAGCAATGGTGCGCCGTGCGCTAGCATCAGGGGCCCGGGAACCTTGTTTATCCAGCCACCCGCCTCGCGAACAATCAGAATGCCGGCCAGGCAATCCCACGCTTGGACATGCGCCTCAAAATAGCCGTCGACCGTTCCCTCGGCCACCATCGCGAGGGCGACGACGCAGGTGCCGAGGCAACGCAGCGTAGCGCCGCTGCGCAGCACGGTCTCGATTACCGGCAACGTTAAATCGGGCGACATGCGCCGGGAGAGGCCGACCGCGATCGTCGCCTGGGCGAGATCGGTGATACGGCTCACATGTATCGGCACGCCGTCGGACCAGGCACCGCCGCCGCGAACCGCCGAGTAGAGCCGACCGACGACGGGCAGATAAATCAATCCGATCGCCGGCTCGCCAGCGATCGCGTAGGCAATCGAGACGCCCCACAAGGGAAGGCCGCGAAGAAAATTGTTGGTCCCGTCAATCGGATCCACAACCCAGCAGCGCTCGCCCGCCCCTCCCCCGCTCTCCTCCCCGAGAAAACCATCCTGCGGAAACGCCTCGGCCAGCCGGGCACGGATCAGAGCCTCGACCTCGCGGTCGGCGATGCTGACGAAGTCCTGTGGCCCCTTGGTCTCGCGTGTCAGGGTCGCGCGACGCGCAAAAAATCCAGCCGCGAGGTCTCCAGCCTCACGGACCAGCTGGGTAGCGAAAGCGAGGCGGGCATCGATCGTCATGGCTGCGGATCGGCCTCCGGGAAGTTCTGCCCTTGCATGGGGTTTGTCCGTACGGTTTGGCATCTAGAAAATTTCAGGGCACCAGGGTGCCTTCGCCACTTGGAAGATCGCATCAGCCTGCGCAATGGCGCCGGGGATCAGCTCTTGAACCCGCAGAGCGCGCGCCAGCTGGCTCCAGGTGAAGCCGCCCAGATAAGCCGAGCCGAGGGTGCTGACATCGCAACGCAGGCCGGGGGTGTCGTCCGTACGCTCGACACCATCGGAACCAACCAGCCAGCAGCCTGCATTCCAGGGGCAAAATTCATCGATCACTTCGATGACCAGTGAGCCTCCAGGCCGGTACGACCGCGCCGACATCGCACTCTTGACATCGACCAGCCGCACCCAGAGCCCATCCCTGAGTGTGAAGTCCAGCCGGCGCGGCTCCGCCATCAGCAGAAGGAGCGGATGGTCCGCCGGCAACAGGTCGGCTTTCAGCCGCGCCATCCAGTCGATGTCGAGCAAATACCGCCAGATTGCGCGCGTTGCCTCAGGCGAATCTGCCACAGCCTCGACCACCGCGACCGAGCCTGTCTGAACTCCGCGCCGAAATGCGGGGTTGATCCGATAGAGCGCGTACGCCGTTGGACGACCCCCTTGTTCGAGGACGGCGCATTGCAAATCCCCATTGCCTCGACGCCGCAATTCCGGATCGGCCAATATGCGCGCCTGCCACCACGCCGAGTTCCGCGCAAACATTCCGGGCGTCTCGACAGCCACCCGTTCGTAGATTGGGGCAACGAGTTCCTCGGCCGTGCCGAGAGAGTGCAATCTAACATGACCAAAAGCCGCAAGCGGCGTGTGGAATGCCGATCTCTCGCGGGCTAAATCTATTTCGGCCGTGAATGACGCCAGCCCGAAGCCAAAGCGGCCGTATATCGTGCCTTCGGTAGCCCACAGATAGGCGACTGGCTCGCCGCGGGCATTGG
>Ga0187846_10000503_pt1 | contig 22899 bp, 22 predicted proteins | sample TC_taG_FD_161473 | JGI IMG/M metagenome (GOLD analysis project Ga0187846, IMG submission 161473) | Biofilm microbial communities from the roof of an iron ore cave, State of Minas Gerais, Brazil - TC_06 Biofilm (v2) | ecosystem: Environmental > Terrestrial > Deep subsurface > Cave > Wall biofilm...
GCTTGGCGAGGGACTATGAACTGCTCCCGAGCAGCGAAGAAGCCTGGATCTACCTCGCCATGAGCCGCACCATGCTGCGACGGGTAGCTTCCGATACCTCGTGAGGCCTTTTCACACAGTCTCAGATGCTTCGCTGCGCTCAGCATGACAGCCAGGGGTTTTGTCATGCTGAGCGAAGCGAAGAATCTCAAGACTGTGCAAGTTGCACAATAACGGCACCATAATTTTCGGATAATTTAGCTGTAGTATCGCGGGGGCATGACAAGGTATCTTGACAAAAGACAAAAAGATCAGCATGCGACTGAGAAAATCATGTCTCATATGCAGATTGCCTAAAAAAAGCGATTTGGTGTTGTGAAATAATTTTTCTTGAGGCAACGAAGCCCCAGAGGCGGCCGATGAAGATGCCTGACCCGGTTTCATTTTCGATTGATGCTCCTTTCGAGCAGGTGCCTGTTGCGGAAGCGCTGGTAGATGGGCGCGATTTTTCACCCGGCCGGTCACCTGAACAACCTGCACCAGAACCAGCTTCACTGTCATCAAATGTCTATCATCGCTATCATATCGAGACCCAGACGATGCCAGATATTGTACCCTTCCCCTCAAGATTCCGGGTCAAAGTGAAAAAGCACCGCCTGATTGCCATGGTGGTGAAGGAGCTCTTCACATGCAAGGGCAACCTGCCTGTCGCGCTGAGTCGCCCCTGTGTCTATGGCGTCTTCTCAAGGCCGGTTGGAGGCCTGGCGCCACGTGAAGAACTCTGTGTTGGCTGTCTTCGTTGTACGGTCCAACATCCAGACATTGTGCAGATTTACCCGAATCCTGAACGACAGCGCCTGGGCGATTCAGTTGTCAAACCCGAGTTCGTGGACACACTCCTGTATGAGGCACGTACTGGACGTGTACTGGTGCGCGGGGCGGGATACCGGGGTTCATTTGGCGGCGAGGGCTGGGATGGTCTCTGGACGGACATGTCCGAGATTGTGCGTCCAACACGAGATGGCATTCATGGCCGGGAATTCATTTCGACGGTAGTCGACATTGGTAAAAAACCAGCCTTTCTGCGTTTTGATGATCGAGACGAGGCAATTGACACGGAACTAAATGTGATAACGACTCAGGTGCCATTCCTCTTTGACGTGCCAGCCGACGCCGCCCAGTCCAAATCATTGCTGCCAATCCTTGCCGAAGCTGCGCGTCAGATCGAAACACTGGTGATAGTACCGATTCAATCTGTTATCCTGCTGTCCCGCCAGGGACAGCACGTCGTGCCCTTGATTGCGCCGTCAGAGTGGTCCTGGCTGGATCAGTTGTCGTGGTCACCGCGTATGATCATGCTGGACGGCTGGGATCGGGAGCCTTATGATGCGCTACAACGCCGCTTCCCCGGCAGTATCGTCTGCATTCGCGTTCCAATGGATACGAATATCCTGGAGCTGGTGCAGCAGGGGGCGCGAGTGTTTCACCTTACCGCCAATTACCATGGATATATCGCCGACCAGTTTGTGATGGACCTGATCCTCCAGGCTCATCAGCGCCTGGTGGATGCAGGGGTGCGAGAAGAAGTGACGCTCATCGGCAGTGGTGGCATCATTCTGGCCGAACACGTGCCAAAGGCCATCATTTGCGGCCTGGACGCAGTCGCCCTTGATGTTGCTCCCGCGGTGGCGTTGCAAGCACGCTTTACAGGCGAGTGCCTCGACCGGGAAACAGCTTCCCTATCTTTCCCACGTTTGGACATGGCCTGGGGCGTGCAACGTTTGAAGAACTTTGCTGCTTCCTGGCGGGATCAGTTGCTGGAAATCCTGGGAGCTATGGGATTGCGAGAAGTGCGGCGGCTAAGGGGAGAGATCGGGCGATGTATGTTCCAGAAAGATTTGGAGCGGGAGGTCTTCGGTGAGCTCGGCAAATCGCCTGTGGACGCGATAAATCGGGCCCCTACGGCTGCGCAGCCAGGCGAGACAAACGGAGAAGAGAGCGAAACATGATGCTGGATGGTAAAACGACCGGGCAACGTATTATCGAAAAACACCAGGAGGCCCTTCACCAGGGCTTTCGCGCCTGGCAAAGCCTGGCGTTCGATCGCCCACCAGCAATGGGAGACGCGCGCTGGACGGCCGACCTCATCCTGGCGACCTGGATGCAGGCAGAAACGGGCCGTCCCCCCGATAACGGGCTTGAGTATCATGTGGGCGAGTCTGGTGGCGGTTTTGATATGCTCGCTTTCAAGTTCTTGCCCAAAGAGCAATGGATTCCCGAGCCGGAGCTTATCGATACATCGATTCCATTAAACCGCAGGCCATACGACCGGAAAATCCGGATCCCGATCCCATGGTATGGCGCCGGCATGTCCTATGGATCGATCAGTGAGCAAATTATGCTGGCCCGGGCGAAAGCGGCCAGGCAGTGGAGCACGTTTACGTCCACCGGAGAAGGTGGCTATCCTGAATCGCTGGCTGCCTACCGCGAGAATGTGATCACGCAGGTCGCTACAGGCATGTTTGGCGTGCGGGAAGAGACAATCTTATGGGCACCGATTGTTGAGTTCAAGTATGCACAGGGAGCAAAGCCGGGACTTGGTGGCCATTTGCTGGGGGATAAGGCGACGATGGCTGTGGCCAAGATGCGTGAGAGCGTGCCGTGGGTCAGCCTGTTCTCGCCGTTTCCTTTCCATAGTGTCTATTCAGTCGAAGACCACAAGAAACATATTGACTGGATTAAAACCATCCACCCCGATGCGCTCGTCTCGGTCAAGGTATCAACGCCTACGGATGTCGATATGGTGGCCGTTGGAAGCTACTTCGCTGGAGCGCATATCATCCAGATCGATGGTGGATATGGCGGCACGGGCGCAGCGCCTGAAATTGCCAAGAAGAACATTGCAATGCCGATCGAGCTGGCCATTCCGAAGGTGCATCGCTTTCTCATCCAGGAGGGCATCCGGGATGAAGTAGTCCTGATGGCCAGCGGCGGTATCCGCACTGCTGATGATATTGCCAAGGCGATTGCTCTGGGTGCTGATGGTTGTATCCTCGGAACAGCCGAGCTGGTCGCGCTCGGCTGTACGCGATGCAGCAACTGCGAGCGTGGGCGAGGGTGTCCATTTGGCCTCACCACGACCGACCCACAACTCTCCCAACTGGTCGATCCCGATTGGGGGGCTGAGCGCATAGGTCGCCTCTATGGCTCTTTTCACTTGCAACTGCGTGATATCCTGCGTCGTTTGGGACTTCGAAGCATACTTGAGCTACGGGGTCGAATAGATTTACTGAGCTATCGTAGAAAAGAAGATCATCATGAATCGGGAGCAACTCGTTGAAGCCTTGATCACCTCACGCAGGCCTCTTAAAGAGGGTATCGCGATGCCGCCTCTCCAGGCCGAGGCCGAAGGCGGCTGCGGTGTCATTGGCATGGCTGCCAGCGTGCCGGTTGCCGGACGGCACCTGCTCCAGGCACTACAACAGATGCGCAATCGAGGCAATGGTAAGGGAGGTGGTGCTGCCGCCGTTGGCCTGGATCCTGACTTCTTTGGAATCCAGCCAGCAGTCCTCACGAACGATTACCTGCTGGCTATCGCCTATCTGGATAGCTCGGTGCGTACGCAAGTAGAATCCACTTTCGTCGAGCCTACCTTTATCGTTGACTGGACGTTCCAGATACCGGTGCTACCGGAATTTCGCTTGATTCCCGGTCTGGAGATTCGACCACCTGAGGTCTGGTGCTACTTCGTCCGGGTGCGGCCCGATGTACAAGCCCATTTCCGGCAACACCACGAGATCACGGATGAATACAGCACAGCCATTGAGGATGAGATCGTCTATCAGAACACCTACAATCTGAATCGTACGTTTTATGCCGCAACTGGCGACAAACGCGCGTTCGTCCTATCGCATGGGAAAAACCTGCTGGTGCTCAAGATGGTCGGCTACGGCGATGATGTCTTTCGCTTTTATCAACTGGAAAACCTTCGTGCCCACATCTGGATTGGGCATCATCGCTATCCGACCAAAGGAAAAGTGTGGCATCCTGGCGGCGCCCACCCGTTCAGCGGAATGCATGAAGCCCTGGTTCATAATGGAGATTTCGCCAATTATGCATCTATTTGCACTTACCTGGCCCAGCGGAACATGTATCCCCTTTTCTTGACCGATACGGAGGTGGCGGTCCTTGTGTTTGACCTGCTTCATCGTATCTATGGCTATCCCCTGGAATACGTCATCGAGGCGATGGCGCCAACGACCGAGCGGGATTTCATGCTGTTGCCGCCGGAAAAACAGCGTATGTACCAACTGGTGCAAACTGTCCATATGCACAGCTCTCCCGATGGTCCGTGGTTCTTCCTGATCGCTCAGTCAGATGCCCGGAAGCATGCCTATCGCTTGATCGGTATCACCGATACATCGATGCTTCGACCCCAGGTCTTCGCCCTGCAACAGGGATCTGCAACGATTGGCTTTGCCGCATCCGAAAAGCAAGCGATTGACGCGGCCCTGGAGAGCCTGGCGCGAGAAGATTCCCGGTTCTGGTCGCGAGCGGATCTTTATTGGAACGCGCGCGGTGGCAGCCATACTGATGGCGGCGCCTTCATCTTCGATGTACATGCCAACGAAACTGGTAAGGCTACGTTGCAGTGCATGGACAAGTTCGGGCGTGCGATTGTGCCTGAGCAGGCAAAGCGCCCGCTGAATGGCCTGCCGGGCGACCACAAGGGTCGTTCCTACAGCGACGGCTTCTTCGTTCAGCATGCAGTAAGCCCACAATCGCTCATCCGACGAGACCTCTCGCCAGATGACCTGTTCGACCAGGTGCGCCAGCAAATGCCAACCTGGGACTATGATGACGTGCGTGCCCTCTTAGAGGCCTTGGAACGAACGGCCAGCAATGATGATGAACGTGACCGCGCGATCACAGTGCTGGCGCTGCTGATGGACCGCCGCTATCCATTGGGAGCGATGAAACGAAGCTGCGTGCTTGCTCTCGTAGACCAGAGTTTTGCCAGCGTGGTCGACAGCATTCGTGAGGCACCTTCCCGGGGGTACGCCTGGGTGGGTTTCGGCAGCCCTCTGCCAGAACCCATGGACGCTGGCGTCACGCTAGTCCTCGACGCCCGGGGTTATCCTCCGGAGGGAAATGAATCACTGGCGCAGGCGATTGTGACCGCGTACCGGCATGGCTTCCGCCGTATCATTGTCGCCAATACAGGTGGTCAGCGCTTCATCGGCTGTGGACTGGGCCCGGCGTCGGATGGCTTGCGGATCGACGTTTTCGGATCGGCAGGTGACTATCTGGCCTCTGGACTCGATGGCGCCGAAATAATCGTCCACGGCTCCGCGCAGGATCAGCTCGCCCAGATCATGAAAGGAGGCAAGCTGGTCGTGTATGGAGATGCCGGCCAGACTTTCATGTATGCCGCGAAGGGAGGAGAGGCCTTCATCATGGGGAATGCCGCCGGACGACCGTTAATCAATGCTGTTGGGCGACCGCATGTCGTCATCAACGGGACCTGCCTGGACTACCTGGCCGAGTCGTTTATGGCTGGTGACCCGCTCAATGGTGGGGGGTTCATCATCGTGAACGGCATCCGGTTCGATGAGGATGGTATGATCCACGAGTTGGATACCCCCTATCCCGGGGGTAATCTCTTCTCACTCGCCTCCGGCGGGGCAATTTACATCCGGGACCCCAGGCAACAGGTGACCAACGACCAGCTCAACGGCGGTGTATTCGCTACGCTTACGATTCAGGACTGGGCTCTCATCCGGCCTTACCTCGAGGAGAATGAGTCCATCTTCGGCATTCCTCTGAGCCGTTTACTCACTGTAGACGGATCCACACGACCTCCTGCACAGGTCTATCGCAAAATCCAGCCAGCTGAACATAAGGCCTTGATGCCAGAAGAAGCCTGGGTAAGGCGAGAGGCTTAATGATGCCCTGGGGGAGTTTCCCGGCAGACACCATCAATGCAGAGCACGTGTCTACTGACCACATGCGTGTGTTGACCATTTTCAATGGTGTCGGGGCTAAGAAGAAGACAGGTGCAAAGGAAGTAGCTCCGTTTCGATCTCGGGAGTGGGATAGACGCGCACGAAATATTCCTGCCCCATCATCTCCTGGAGGATTGAGACCGGCAACATCTCCGGTTCGATTGGGCACTGTGAACGGTGCGCAGCAAGGGCCGCAATTTTCTGCTCGATATAGGCACTTACGTCAATACAGGTAGTAGCGACAGTCTTTTGCTCTTCACCGTTCTCATCGGTTTCTGTTGCTCCAGTAATATGGGCTCCTTCCCCTCGTCCGAGGAATGCGCTAGGAGCACCTGGGGAGAAGACCAGGCAGGTCACATTATCAACTGCAACCACGTGTGCATTGCGCTCCTTCCGGTGAGCCAGCCCTTCTTCACCAAAGAATGCTCCGGGCCTCAGGCGCCCGAGAACCTGCTGCGTTCCATCAGCTCCCTCGCGAATGGCTTCCGCTTCCCCTGAAAGGATCAGGTACAGGCTTGCTGCAGGTTCGCCTTGTTCGACGATATAGAACCCGGCAGGATACCAGCTTACATCAACATAATCGCTGATATAGCCCAGCAAAGTCGATTCCTCGGAGAGAAGCAACAGCGCACGCGCAAATTCAAAAGTTCCACTGAACCTCTCATCGGCCTTGACCAGCCATTGTACCAACCGCTCCAGGAGCAACAGGCGGCTGCGCGGAAATAGACTGTGATAAAGCCGGCCTGGTTGGTGCGCTGCCAGGCCTGCTGCAATCTGCTCGGGAAAATGCATGCTATCACCACTTCGCAGGCAGGCGGCGGTGGTAGCAGCGCTGATGGCAGTATGATCTGGATGGCCATAGCCACCATCCGGCCCGAAGGTGATGACGACATCGGGGCGAAAGGTGCGGATAATCTCGACCACGTGTAATATTAGCTCTTCCTGGTCGACACCATTCAGCGTACCGTCAACGTAGTCCATACACGCCACATGCTGGACTCCAAGTCGCTGGCATGCCAGGCGGAGTTCCTGTTCACGGACCTGGCCGAGTGTGCGCTGCGGATTTGTCCTGCCTCCCCCCGGGTTGCAGAAACAACCATCACCTCTGCGCCAGCGACTGCATACCTGGCAAAGGTGCCGCCCGCGCAAAAGATCTCATCGTCGGGATGAGCGAAGACACCAAGAATGCGCACCGGGTGCTGTTCTGAAGAGAAAACGGTCATAAGATATCCATTGTCTTTCTGTTAAACGTTTGGATTAAACTCCGGGATTATGATCCAACGGGTAATTTGGCTCTGATTGCTGTCAACTGAAGCCTGATTAAGATCAGTGTACACATGATGAGCGCTTATATCAAGTGATTGGAGAGAGTATTACTATTGAGACGAAAGGATTATTAATAAGATGTTCAAAAATCAGTGGGTGACAGCTTCGCGCAAGCCAGTTGTCACCTACTTGTTCGCTCCTGGTAAGATATTCATCAAGTAAATATTAGGAAAGGAATGCACATGTCAATATTAAATAATAGAATGCAAGGGAAGGTCTGCATGGTGACCGGCGCCAATTCTGGTATCGGGAAGGCAACAGCGCTGGGACTGGCACAGATGGGCGCAACCGTGGTCATGGTGTGCCGCGACCGCGCCAGGGGTGAGGCAGCGCAGAGCGAGATCAAGACAAAAAGCGGTAATACCAGCGTTGATCTCCTGCTTGCGGACCTGTCCTCGCAACAATCCATTCGCCAACTCGTCGAGAGCTTCAAGCAAAGCTACACACAACTACACGTGCTGATCAATAATGCCGGGGTTTTCATGTTGAGGCGGCGAGCAACTGTGGACGGGCTGGAGATGACGTTCGCCGTGAACTTTCTCGCCCCTTTCCTGCTGACGAACTTGCTACTCGATTTACTCAAAGCCAGCGCGCCCGCACGGATTGTCAATGTCAGTTCTGAGGCGCATGAAGGAGGGTTCATCAAGATAGATGATTTGCAGACAAAGAAACACTACAGGCCCATGCGTGCTTACGGGCAATCGAAGCTTGCCCTGGTGCTTTTCACCTACGAACTTGCGCGCAGGCTGGAGGGAACGGGTGTGACTGCTAACTGTCTCCATCCTGGCTTCGTTGCTACGAACATCGGGCAGAGTGGCCTCGGGCTCATTGGCCGTACTGTAGCGAAGTTCATTTTGACCCTGCTTGGCATCAGCCCGGAGGAAGGGGCGAAAACATCGATCTATCTTGCCTCGTCCCCTGATGTTGAGGGCATCACAGGCAAATATTTTGTGAAGAGCATGGCCAGGGAGTCAGCCCCGATTTCCTATGATGAGTCCTTACAGCGACAACTGTGGGAGAAGAGTGCAACGCTTGTGAATTTACTGGAGAAGGTATAGGCAGTTATCTCGTCAATCAGGTGAAGAGTATGCGATAATGGTGCTGTGTAGATTACGGGTGATAGGTACATTTCTGAAACGGAAGGATGTGAGGGATTAGAGAAAAGGTAGGACACCATGACGTTTCAACTTCCGGATCCATCGACGCCATTTGGTGACCAGGTTGCTCGTCGTCTGCGTGACGAACGCTTAATCTGGCTCACAACTGTTGACGCGAAAGGCACGCCACAACCCACTCCTGTCTGGTTTTTGTGGGATGAAGCCGCGTCGACCTTCCTCGTTTATAGCCGGGTAGATGCTAAACGCCTGGCGCATTTGCAGCAGAACCCCAGAGTAGCCCTCAATTTTGATGGGAATGGGTCCGGGGGTGATATCATCGTCATCACCGGTCAGGCGCAAGTGAGTTCCGATGATCCCCCCGCTGATCAGCTCCCTGCCTACGCGGAAAAATATCGCGATTTTATCGCCAGGCGCTATTCTACAGCAGAAAATTTTGCATCGATTTATCCGGTTGCTTTGCGTATTCGTCCCATTGCAATCCGTGGGCATTGAATCTGTTATCAAACATGGCTTCCTTTCTCCGTCCGGGAGCAGAGAGGATATGAAAGAGCTCCAGCATAGGCAATCCGATACCTATGAACTCCTGAGTACCAAGCTTGCTCTTCCGCGGCCGCATTCATCGCTCGTGCCGCGTGATCTTCTGCTGGCGCGACTCGACGAAGTGCTTGACCACAAACTCACGCTGGTATCTGCACCGGCCGGCTTCGGCAAAACCACGCTAGTCAGCCAGTGGCTCGCATAGCTTAGCGAGGGACAGGACGCGCCTCCCGTTGCCTGGGTCTCGCTCGACGAGGGTGATAACGATCCCGTTCGTTTCTGGAGCTACGTCATTACCGCCTGCCAGGAATTTCATGCTGATATCGGTGAGGGTGCTTTAACTCAGTTGCAAACACCGCGCCGCCTCTCCCTGGAGGGCGTGCTTACGACTTTCATCAACGAGCTTGCGCAGCTTGCCCAGACCTGCATCCTTGTCCTGGAGGACTATCACGTCATCACGTCACCCCAGATTCACGAGGGTATGGCATACTTTGTCGAACATCTACCATCAGAACTGCACCTGCTGATGCTGTCCCGCAGCGATCCACCGCTGCCCCTGGCTCGCTTTCGCGCCCACGACGATCTCTATGAACTGCATGCCGCTGATCTGCGCTTTTCTTTTGATGAGACCCGGATATTTCTCCAGCAGGCTCTTCCTTTTCCGCTATCTGTAGAGGCGATCACCCGCCTGGAGTCACGCACAGAAGGCTGGGTGACGGGGCTGCGCCTGCTGGCGCTCGCGCTGCATGGACGCAGGGACCCGCAGGAGCTTGAGCGCATGCTCGTCACCTTTACCGGCAGCCACCGCCACATCCTGGAGTATCTTGTGGCTGATGTGCTCTCTTCCCAGACAGAAACGCTGCAGCGGTTTCTGCTCCAGACGGCCTTTCTCAAACCCCTGACCGGTTCTCTCTGTGATACAGTCACCGGCAGGAGCGATAGTGAGATGATGCTCGAACAGTTGGAGCACGCCAATCTGTTCCTGATCCCACTCGATGAGGTTGGGCAGTGGTATCGCTATCACGCGCTCTTTGCCGAGGCTATGCAGCACGAAGCGCGCCGCCGCCTGGGAGAAGATAACCTGCGCTCGCTGTTCAGCAAGGCCAGCCAGTGGTATGAACAGAATGGGCTGCTTGCCGAAGCGGTTGAAATGACGCTATCCGCCAAGAACTTCGAGCATGCCGCCATGCTCATTGAAAGCAGCATGTGGTCTTATAGTGCCTTCAATAAGCTATATACGTGGTTGCGCTGGGCAGAGCAACTGCCGCAGGAGATACTCCAGACGCATCCCGCACTTTGCCTGGAATATGCCACAGCCCTCCTTTTCGCCCTGGATCGCAGCGACCCGGCGCTGCTCGTGCGCATTCAAAAGCCGCTCAAGATGGCTGAACGCCGCTGGCAGATCGAAGGCAACCGGCCTAAACTCGGCGAAGTGCTGGCCTTACGCTCCCAGGTTGCTTGGTGGCAAGGAGATTTAACGAACTCGTTTACCTCTGCCCGGCAAGCCCTTGAACTGCTATCCGATCAGGCGGCGCTCTGGAGCGCGAACTGTATGCTCGCCGTAGGGATAGAGGAAAGGCTTGCAGGCAAGATCGATGCTGCCCGGCATGCGGCTCTAAAGTCGCGAGCGCTCTTCGAAGACATCAGGAACCCTTTCGGCGCGCGTGCTGCTACATTCGAGCTGGCAGAAGCCTCCTTCCTACAGGGAGAACTGCACCAGGCAGCCCATATGTATCAACAGTTGATCGCAGAAGCTGAAGATGATCCACTTGATAGGGCGTCTGCGCTCATCTGCCTTGCCAAGCTCTCTTATGAGTGGAACGAGCTGCAGCAGGCGGAACAGCAGTTAAGCACAGCGCTTGACCTGTGTAAACGCCATTCAAAAGAGGTCGGTAGGTACTACACCGAACAAACCATCCTGGTTCCCGGTTCGCTTGTTCTGGCTCGTGTGCTGTACGCTCGAGGCGAGACCATCAAGGCGCAGCAGTTGCTGCAAGAGCTGGTTGCTCTAACGCAGGAGTACAGGTGGCCGTATCTCCACCGGGAGGTACTTGCGAACCAGGCGCGCCTCTCATTGGCGTCCGCGGATCTTGCCTCCGCGCAGCGGTGGTCGTCCACCATAGAACAGCTTGGCGAGGACTTTCGGCTTATCCAGCAAGAGCAGGAAGCGCTTATCCTAGCCCGCTGCTGATCGCGCAGGGTGATGCAGAGGCAGCACTCGCTTTGCTCGATCTTTGGCTGGCGTATGCACGAGCCCAGAGACGAGGCCGAAGCGAATTAGAGATCCTGATCCTGACATCCCTGGCTCACTCCTCACACAACGACCAGCCTCAGGCCAGGCATTCGCTAGGGGAAGCGCTTTCCCTGGCGCGACCAGAGGGATACCGGCGTCTTTTCCTGGACGAAGGAGAGAGGTTGGCAACATTGCTGCGTGCCGTATTGCTCGATATACGAGAAGAGGCACCTACTGCTTACGTGCGAAGCCTGCTACTCGACTTTGCCGCTTTTCAAACACAACAGGATGACTCTCCACCGCCCTCACCAGCCCTACTTTTTGAGCCACTGAGCCCCCAGGAGCAACGCGTCCTGCACCTGCTCACTGCAGGCCGTTCCAATCCTGAGATCGCCCAGGAGTTGGTAGTCTCGGTCAATACCGTGAAAACGCAGGTGCAGAGCATCTTCCGCAAGCTGAATGTGAAGAATCGCTGGGAAGCCCGTGAAGCCTCCCGCCGCTTGAAACTGCTCTAAGGTGCCGGGTTTCCCTCGCATTGGTTGTATCATTCACCCACCGCGTTGTCGTCTAAATCACCCTCTCAATCATCCAGCAGGGTGAAGTCAGTTCACCTCTTTTTAATTTATACTTCTCCCAGTAGATAAAACCAATGCATCATTCACTGGGAAAGGACGATAAAAAACATGAATGATACGTTCAAAAACACGATTTCCTACGAAACGACTGTTCCGGTTTTGATCGTGGGAGGCGGCCTGATCGGCCTCTCGACCTCCCTCTTCCTCTCCCGGCAGGGCATTTCCACGTTGCTGGTCGAGCGCCATCCCGGCACCGCAATTCATCCGCGTGCTGTCGGCTTTACCCCGCGCACGATGGAGATGTTCCGCAGTGTGGGCGTCGAAGAGGCCATTCGCAAGGTCGAACCACTATTCCTCCAGGACAACAACATCCCGCTGGTGGAGAGCCTGGTGGGCCAGGAGTTTGACTGTTTGCAAGAAGATCTCAGCGCTTACTTCGGTGATGCCAGTAGCCCGGCGCAGGGCAGTGGCATTGCTCAGGATGTGCTGGAGCCGGTGCTGCGAGCGCGGGCCGAACAGCTCGGTGGGACCCTACGCTTCGGGACCGAACTGGTGGCTTTCGAGCAGGATGAAAATGGTATCACGGCCACGATCTGCGAGCATGAAAGCTCCAGCAAGCGCACAGTTCGCGCCCAGTTTCTGGTGGCGGCTGACGGCAGCCATAGCGGGATTCGCCAACAGCTTGGCATTGGCCAGCATGGGGCAGCAGGCCTGTTTCATGCCATCAGCATGATCTTCGAGGCTGACCTGATGGACCTCTTCCACAAGCGGCACGCCATCATGTGTTTCCTCGCGAATGACGCCATCACGAGTGGAGCTCTTGTGCCTTACCCAGGTTCTTCAGCGCGATCTGACCTCTTTCGACTGGACGTGGGCTATGACCCGGAGGAAGAGACGCTCGCCGACTATCCAGAGTTGCGCTGCCTCCAGCTCATCCGAGCAGCGGTGGGCATCCCTGATCTGCCGGTGCATCTCAAAGCCGTGCTGACCTGGGAAATGATTGCGCTCGTTGCTGATCGCTTCCAGCAAGGCCGGGTCTTCCTGGTGGGTGATGCTGCTCGCACCCAGCCACCCAGCGGTGGCCTGGGAGGCAATACCGGCATCGCCGAGGCGCATAATCTGGCCTGGAAGCTGGCCGCTGTCCTGCGTGGCGAGGCGGGGGAGGCGCTGCTCGCCACTTACGATGATGAGCGACGCCCGGTGGCGGACTATACTGCCGAGCAAACGGCATTGCTTTCACAGCAGCGCCAGACCGAGGGCTCAGCGGGGATCATGGTGGACCCTTTCATTATCAATGCGGGCTATCGCTACAGCGCGGGGGCCATCGCGCGGGAAGAAGGCGATGAGAATCTCCCTCTGGCCCAGCACCCGGATCGGTGGAAGGGGCAGCCGGGGACCCACGCTCCGCATATCGTGCTCGAAAGGCGTGGAGAGCAGATCTCGACGCTGGACCTCTTCGGGCGAGAATGGGTGTTGTTGCTCGGTTCGGATGGTCATGCATGGCAGGAGACTGCTCAACGTGCAGCAGAAGGGCTTAGTCTTCATCTGAACATCTATAGGTTCGGCAGCAATCTCGTTGATGTCAACGGAAGCTTTTATGGAGCTTACGGAATAACTCCTGCAGGCGCCGTCCTGGTTCGCCCCGATGGCTTCATCGCCTGGCGAAGCGTGCACCAGGAGAAGGAACCTGAGCGCGCTATAGAACAGGCGCTGTCAAGTCTCCTCTTCCGGTAAATCCGTCTGGTTCATCACATAATCATGATTGAGAAAGGAATAAAGAAATGACTACGTTCGAATACACTGACACCTTTGATTATCCGGCAGCAGCCGTCTTTGCGCTCCTCACCGACCTGGAGGCACGGCCTACCTGGATAGTCGGCATCCTCGAGGTGCGTGTTACTCCTCCCGGGCCAGCTCGCCTGGGGACCAGCTACTTCGAAGCTGGCAAGTTCTCAGGTTTCAAGAGCGAGAAAACCCTGTTCGTGACGGAGTTTGAGCAGGATCGGCTGCTGACCCTGGCAACTCCTGTCGAGGCGAAAGATCCCTGGCGCGAGAGCTATCGCATCGAGCCACTCTCCGGAGGAGCCTGCCGCGTGCTTTTCACTGTTGAGATTGGTAACGTCCCCAAGGTTGCCGAGTTCTTCATGCGGCAACAAATGAAGAAAGATCAGCCGCAGCATGCCGCACGCCTCAAATCTTTGATTGCCAGCAGGGTATGACACAACGCAATTTCGATTTAGTGATAGACAGAAAGTGAAAGCTCATGGACAGGAAATCAATCGTTCAACTATCCAGGATCCGCAAGGCAACAACAAAGGAACAGGCTCGTCGCCTGCACGGTTTTGCGCTCTTCAGTGTCATCACTGCTTTGATGCTCACCCTCTTGTTGGAAGCTCTTGATCAGACTGTCGTCGGCACGGCCCTGCCACGCATCATCGGCTCGCTGCAGGGGTTCGACCGCTACACGTGGGCGATCACGGCTTATATCCTGGCATCAACGGCCATGATCCCGATTGTGGGCAAGCTCTCCGATCAGTTCGGGCGCAAGTGGTTCTTGATCGTTGGTATTGCAGTTTTTCTGCTGGGTTCAGTGCTTGCTGGTACCTCGCAAACGATGAACCAGTTCATTGCCTTCCGCGCGCTACAGGGATTAGGTGCAGGCATCGGCATCGCGCTAGCCTTTGTGGTGGTCGCCGACATGTTCCCGCCCGCAGAACGTGTCAGGTGGCAGAGCCTGTTTGGAGTTGTCTATGGCTTCGCGAATCTCGTTGGCCCAACGCTCGGCGGCTGGCTCACAGATCATGGCCCCCTGCTCGGCGCCCTGGTCAGCGAGACCTCACGCTGGCGCTGGGTCTTTTACATCAATATTCCACTGGGAATAACTGCGCTGGCAGCGCTCTTAATCTACCTGCCCGCCAGCATATCTACACGCAGCAATGACTTCACAGGCTGGGCTGCTGTGCGCCGTATCGACTTTGTCGGCGCGGTGCTCTCGGTAGCTGCCACTGTTTGTCTCCTGCTGGGACTGACCTGGGGCAGCAATGCGACCTTTGAGTGGAGTTCGTCACAGGTGATCGGAATTCTGGTTGCTGCCGTTATCCTCTATGGGGTGTTCGTGCTTGCAGAGCGCTTTGCTGTCGAACCCATACTTCCGCTCGACCTCTTCCGCAACCAGGTATTCGCGGTCGCCTCGCTGCTCTCGCTCTTGCAACTGATGGTCATGGTGGGTCTGATCGTCTACCTGCCGCTCTTCCTACAGGGCGTGCTTGGAGTATCGGCGACCAATGCAGGGGCCGTGATTACACCAATGACCGTGAGTTCGGTGATAGGCGCTGCGCTGGGGGGCTTTGCGATTACTGTGCTCAAACGCTACCGGGTTATTACCATCCTGAGCGCGCTCATCATGACCACAGGAGTGTTCCTGTTGAGCCGCATGACGCCGACGACAGGCGTCCTGGAAGCAATCATCTTCATGGTGATCGCGGGGATTGGTTTAGGTCCGTTCTTCTCTGTGCTAACAGTAGCTGCGCAGAATGCCCTGCCGCGTACGCGCCTGGGAATCGGCACCAGCGCAGTGAGGTACCTCAGTCAGCTTGGTGCAGTGCTCGGCGTCGCCATTGTCGGAACCGTGGTTAACAACTCCCTTGCCAGCGATATCGCCCGCCGAATTCCGGATTCCGTTGCAAATCAGCTTACACCTGCAGGATTGAAAGCTGCGACCAACCCACAGGCGCTGGTCAACGGGACGTACCGTGATACAGTGGTGCACACGGCACAGCACTTTGCGGCCCAAAGCGCTGTAGCACACGTCCCCCCTGGTTCCCAACACGATCAGGTCGCCATATCAGTGGCGGCGCAAGCGGTGCAGCAGGCGCAGCACCTGCTCGACCAGGTATTCGCGGCGCTCAAGCTCTCGCTCGCTTTTGCTATCCAGCACGGCCTCGTGGCTGTGCTCGTTTTCTGCGGTGCTATTATCCTGGCGACATTCTTCCTGAAAGATGTGCCTATGACACAGGAGTCCAGCGAGGAGCTTGACGAGACTGGGGCAGCGGCGGCGAGCAAAGAAGAAATGCAGATAATCTCCTCATCGACCACGTAGAGGCTTGTTCCGGTGAGATTACACCCACCGGAAAAGCCTTATGAGCCTGGCGTGGGAATCACGCTAGCATCCAGGTGAAAAATGCGCCGGTACATTCCCTCGAACAGGGATGCAGGCAGTAACTGGCGCAGCCCGACAAGTAGGTTCGCGCGCGGGCCAACGCGGTAGCGCAGGCGCGGTCTGGGTGTGGTGGCAACCCGCAAAATGGCTCTGGCGACTTGCTCGGGGTCCGGTCCCTGCTCGACAGCTTTGCTCACATACTGGAATACCGGCTCGCGGAAAGGAGCATAGTCGGCAAGAGGACGCGCGGGCGCCTGTACCGTAAAGTTGGTCTTGAAGAACGCTGGCTCCACCAGCGATACGGCGATATTGAACGGACGCACCTCACTCCGCAGTCCTTCCATCATTCCTTCGAGTGCGTACTTGCTGGAGGAATAGAGGGTGAGGTAGGGGAGAGCGACTACTCCAAGCAGAGAGCTGACACTGATGATCTGCCCACCCCCTTGACGGCGCATGATGGGGAGGACAGCGTTGATCAGGCGTAGAGCACCGAAAACATTGGTGTCGAACTGGGCCTGGGCATCGCTGACGGTATTCTCTTCTAGCGCGCCGCCCAGGGCATAACCCGCGTTGTTGACAAGCAGATCGATCCGCCCGGCACGATGAAGAACTGTCTCGATACATTCCTGAACCGACAGATCGGAGCGTACATCAAGGGAAAGCAATTCATAGGAGACTGAGCCACCGGGAGCAGGCGAGCGACTGGTGCCGAACACCCGGAAGCCCTGCGCCGCCAGAAGAGCGACAGTGGCCTGGCCGAAGCCGGAAGAGGCTCCGGTGACGAGAGCGACTTTTTGTGTGGTAATCATCTGTTTTGTCCTTATTGCGTGTATATACACTCTTTGCTACAAAAAAATTTACTATTCACAAGCCAGCGACACAATGTTTGACAAATCAGCGAGTAGCGTATTCCACTGCTTGCGTCCCAACCCCGAGACAACACGCTTCTGCGCCTTTTCCCAAAGCGGCAGCGCCTTTGCCAAAGCCTCGCGTCCCTGGTTGGTTAAGGTCACCATGCGGGTTCGCTGATCGGTTCCTGGCGCAATAGCGACTAGCCCGTGGTGTTCAAGCAGGGCGAGGTTCCGTGTTAACGTCGTCCGGTCCATGACCAGCGCATTAGCCAGTCGCGTCACGGGTGCTTCACCGGCCAGGGCAATGGAAACCAGTAGAGTGAATTGGGTCACCCGCAGACCGCTCGGCTGCAGTACTTCATCATAGAGTTGCGTGATGGCCCGTGCCGCCTTTCGCACATTCAAGCACGCACAGGTCTCTGCTATCTCAGACAATTGAGGTAAGCCCGGTTGATATAAGTGGTCCTTCATAATTAGGAGTATATACACCTATTTATAGTTTGTCAAGTTCCTCATGGCTTCCTTCGAAAAATCCTTTGGTCGCTTCATCATGTTGACTATGTCTACGCGAAAGCTGCTGGTGAAAAACGTTTGGATGAGCTGCCGATCATATCTAAAAAGATGCGGCAAGCCTTCCTCCCTTGAGAGGGAGAGGAAAGCTTACCGCATACCCTGGCAGAAATGTTGAACTCCTTCGTCCTGTCTATCACACGAGGAACTGAGCTCCGAAGCCTCCTGGAGGCTACTGCTGGCCCGGTTCACGTGAGGATTCCAGGCGCTCGCGCATCTGCTCGAACGTGACGGCATCTATCTCACCACGAGCATACCGATGGCGGAGAATCTCCATTGCGGAGGCATGAGCTGGCGGCATGCCAGGATGGTAGAAAGGCGCGTGCCTGTAGAAAGCCCTCTGCACATTCCTTGAACTAAACCGGTGTATTAAGAGCCCAAGCAGTATGGCCAAGAGCACGATCCAGAATATCTTGCCAAAGAACAACAAAGGCAGGAGGAGCCATACACCGTGAAAACCCCAAAACATGGGTGTTTCCTTCTTTCTCTTATGTTAATGAACATTGTCGTGGAGATATGCTCTACCACAGGCAATGTAGTCTAACTTTATATGATGCATCTTTTGATGTCACCATATTCATGTACGTTTGTCGTAACGATACGATATATCGTTAGCTACTTTGTATAACAGCACGATGTAACGATAATATTCCCCAGAGCCATTCGTTATCACCAGGTTTCTCTGTCTCCACCTGTTGGAGCAGTATTTGTGGATTCACCCTCTCGATTTACCGGGCAGTTATAGGGAGGGAGCCAGGAGACAACCGGTGTTCCCCGAGCGGGAATAGGTTGATGTCATCAGGTGTTGCAAGTATTAACAGCCTGTCATTTTCAGGTGGTATATATAACGAACATAGCAAGCTGCCTCTTACTGTACTTCAAATTATTGAAAGGAATATTCCTATGACGGATGGACTACCGGTTCAGAAGACTGACAGATGGACATTTCACTTACAACTGGCACAAACCTTGCAGTTCCGCATCACATCTGAGAAAGGAGCCAGCAGTCATATTATCATTGAAGGACACGACATTAGCACGCTACTCGATTACCTCTATGACCACCGAGAACTGATCTATGAAGAAACACACGACCAGGAGACACGGCGCTTAGAAGCATTGGAGGCGTTCGATGGTTCGACTGCCGATGCTCCAGCCGGGCGGCGAGTTGAGCCTATCCTCTACGTTGATGATGGGATGGAGCGCACAAGAGCGAACATTTAAGGCCTGGTGAGGTACAGGAATGAAATCTGCTGGAAGAGCGAAGAGCGAGGAGGCTAAAAGTATCACTTTGTTGCGAGTGTGCTAAGTGGCCAGCACATCGCTTGATCAGGGTATATTTTCTTCCTTCTTGAGTCGTGTGTAGGTCTCGATAAAGGTTTGTGCGTAGAGGTTTTTGACTTCCTGCTCGCTGCCTAAGAGTGAGGTTTTCAGGAATAGAAAGACTAATCCATGCTGGTAGAACTGGTATGCCTCGAATAGTGCGAGGCTCCGTACCCGTTCTGGCTCTTCTCGGACGGATTGGTCTAGCTGATGCTCGGCAAAGAGAGCTTGTGCATCTTTGTGAGCATGCCGTCGTATGAAGCTTTCTAGACGCATCAGTCGTTCCTCTATGTCATTCGTGTTAGGATTTTCCTCTCCGAGAAGTATACACCATTGTGTTGTAGCTAGACTGGCTTCCCAGGAACTCTGGTAACCTGTATCTTCACATGGAAGTGTGTTATACTATAGCCATCAACCTCTTCAATACTATTTTCAGGAGGAAATAATGCAACTGCATCCCGGTGACCTGGGGAAGCCGCTCGGCGGCCGTCGAATTTCCCCTACGAATCGCTACGTCGTTCGGCCAACGCAAGAAGGCTATGACACTCAACCCAAGCAGCCTTTACCCCCACCTACCGGCCAGCCACCCTATCATCTCTCGATTGACCAGGTGCTGCCAACAGCCACCCTGCAAACAATCCAATCTTCTGGCCGTCTTGTATTCCATACCGCTGGCGACACTGGTGGCTTGGATTTAAATGATCAAGCCATCGTCATTGAACACATGATCCAGGATTGCAACATCCCCGATCCGGCTTCATGTCCTGCCTTTTTCTATCACCTGGGAGACGTGGTGTATTTCTTTGGACAAGCAGATGGCTACGCCGCTCAGTTCTATCAGGCATATCAAAATTATCCGCCGCATATTCTTGCCATTCCTGGCAACCATGATGGCGCAATCGATCCATCTAATCCATCCGCTACATCGCTGGCGGCCTTTGTGAGCAACTTCTGCGCTCCTACGGCACGCCTCAATCCAGAAGCCGGGGACACCGGGCGACACGCCATGATTCAGCCGAATGTGTACTGGACGCTGGATACGCCGTTTGCAACCTTCATCGGCCTCTACACGAACGTTCCTGAAGGCGGTTGGATGGATGATAATCAGATCGCCTGGTTCGAAAATGAATTGAGGGCAGCTCCTACTAACAAAGCATTGATCGTGGCCATGCATCATTCGATCTACACAGGAGACCTTGTCCATGGCCCTGGCAAGTTTGTCGGGCCGATGTTAGAGAACGCTATGCAGCAAACCGGGCGGTTCCCAGATATCGTTCTCTCTGGCCACGTCCACGATTACCAGCGTTTCACGCGCAAAATAAATGGCCGTGATCTCCCATTCGTCGTTGCCGGAGGTGGTGGCTACCCTAACCTTTACCCCTTGTCCGAATCGGGTACGCTCCCCCAGCCAACGCCGATACCAGGTGTTACCCTGGAAAACTATTGTTACGACAGGAACGGATATCTGCTCATGGAAGTTACGGCGCAGACGATCAAAGGCGAATACTTCACCGTACAGCGATACGGCCAACCAGATACCCCACAGCAACCGCAACCGTTCGAATCGTTCACACTGAATTGGCAGACGCACCAGTTGCAGTGACCCAGGATGGAGGCAATCACGCCTCCATCATTTCCCTCACAATAACTACTCAGGTACCCGAGGATCCTATATGATAAATTGCTTCGCCTGGGTCGTTATATTACCGGCAGACAAAACATGCCGATTCTGCTAGATATTCCATGAGCGAAAGAAGCATTTTTCACAGTACAGAAAAAGGAGAAAATCATGCCTAGTAATCCACCGGAGGGATTTACACGCCTGGCCGGTAGTGAGCGCAATCCACCCACGAATGCGCAAAAAATCGGATCTGTCGATCCCAATGAGCACATCGAAGTAAGTGTGTACCTACGCGATCCTTCTACAAGCAGCGTTGTTGGCGATATCAGCGACCACGCTCAACGTCCGGGCCAGCGCATGACGCGAGAAGAATATGCCGCCCAGCATAGCGCATCTCCCGACGATGTGGCAAAAGTCGAAGCATTTGCCCGGCAACATCAATTAACCGTTGTCTCAACCGAGCCTGTGAGCCGCAAGGTCGTTCTTGCCGGTACAGCCGCAGCAATGACGGCAGCCTTTGCGACAGAACTGAACCGGTACCAGTCCGAGGGTCGCACGTTCCGTGCGCGTACCGGTCACTTGCACATCCCCAATGAACTTGACCAGGTCATTGTGGGCATCTATGGACTCGATACGCGACCGCAGGCCCGGCCACATTATGTCAGGCAGTCCGTGACCCCCCATGCTGTCGCGAAGCGGACTCCCTACACCCCACCACAAATTGCCCAGCTATATGATTTCCCCACAGGAGCTAACGGCAGTGGTCAGTGTATCGCCCTTATTGAGCTTGGGGGAGGCTATAACGACCAGGACATCAGCAACTACTTCCAGCAACTGGGCATTGCTGCCCCGCAAGTCACCAGCGTCTCGGTCGATGGAGCGCAGAATAGTCCGACAGGGGACCCCAACGGAGATGATGGAGAGGTAGCTCTCGATATTGAAGTGGCAGGTGGTGTTGCCTCAGGGGCCCACATCGTAGTGTACTTTGCCCCGAACGACGGTGATCGCGGGTTCATCGATGCCGTAACCCAGGCAATACACGATACCACGAATAATCCCTCGGTGATTTCGATCAGTTGGGGGATGGCTGAATCGGAATGGACCAGCCAGGGCATGCAAGGGATGGATCAGGCCTTCCAGACGGCGGCAACCCTGGGGATCACAGTCTGCTGCGCGGCGGGAGACGATGGCTCGAGCGACGGCGTCAATGATCAGAAGGCACACGTCGATTTTCCGGCATCCAGCTCGTTTGCGCTGGGTTGTGGGGGAACGCGCTTAGATGCGGTGAATAATCAAGTAACAGATGAGATCGTCTGGAATGAAACGGCCATCAATGAGGGCGCGACTGGCGGCGGCATCAGTGACTTCTTCGGGCTTCCATCCTGGCAACAGAACGCGAGTGTGCCCCGGTCGGTCAATGACCAGCATGTCGGGCGTGGCGTGCCGGATGTTGCGGGGAATGCTGATCCTGTCACAGGGTATCTGGTCTACGTCGATGGGCAAAGCGGTCCGATTGGAGGCACCAGCGCGGTTGCTCCTCTGTGGGCCGGTTTGATTGCGCTGCTGAATCAGCAGCATGGGAAAGCTGTCGGCTACCTGAATCCGTTCCTCTACCAGAATTATGCCAGGCTGGCCCAGAGCAAGGTCTTGCGTGATGTGACTAGTGGGAACAACGGCGCGTATTCAGCTGGCCTAGGCTGGGATGCCTGTACGGGCTTAGGCACACCCGATGGGGCGCTTTTGCTCCAGGCGCTCAATGCGACACAGGGATAGATGAAGCGGAGCATCAAGGGACTACACTTCTTAGCATATGGGGTGCAGGGTACAGCCCCCTGCATCCTGCACTGGCTACCTGGGGCAGCCTTTCAGGAAATAAGCACGGTCAGGCTATAGAGCATTTTTCCATAGTTGCAGGTGCATGTTAAAGAGGCATTGCCCCAGATGCATGTGGCTCGTCGCCTAGACACAGGGCGTTCCCGCTCGCGCATGATTAGTTGTTTTGCCCGCAGGGCCGAGATTATTGCGGGACCATATGTTATTGCAGGTAACCATTTTTTGTAACTAAACATGGCAAAGTATCAGCTCTTGCAAAATGCGAACGGATGTACTATACTGTCCTCATAAAGTTATCGAACTACGCGAAGCGGATCGGGATCGGTTAGAACAGCGCTTGGAGCAGGTGGAAACGAGGCCAGATGCCTGGCTATCAACTCCCCACTGGCACCGTCATCATTGATGCGCTAGAATGGCGCTTGATGTCTGTACGCCCGTGGATCGAGGAGCGAGAACAAGGACACCCTGGAGAGGCAAGCCGAGCGGCTGATCAGTTGGTGCAGTGCCCAGGGGTGGGGAGTTTCTAAGGTCGTCAAAGGGTGCGGCAGTGGCATCAATGATCAGCGTCCCAAGTTTCTGGTGCTGCTTGCTGATACCAAGATCGGATAGATTTCAGGTGATTCAGAAGCCAGGGAAAGCCACTAAAGAGGACAAAAAGAAACGCAAGCGCAAGAAACAGACGCTGACCCACGCCGTCACGCATATTCGTCTGGTCGAGGCTAATCCAGGCAAGCTGGATGCGTTAGATCAACTCATCGTGGTGTTTACC
>Ga0187846_10000504_pt1 | contig 22898 bp, 25 predicted proteins | sample TC_taG_FD_161473 | JGI IMG/M metagenome (GOLD analysis project Ga0187846, IMG submission 161473) | Biofilm microbial communities from the roof of an iron ore cave, State of Minas Gerais, Brazil - TC_06 Biofilm (v2) | ecosystem: Environmental > Terrestrial > Deep subsurface > Cave > Wall biofilm...
GTTGGTGTTGGTGCTACATCGATGAGATTCCCCTTTGAGGGAAGTGTTACCGAGAGGATGCCGGACTCGTCACGATCGTTGGCCGGACGGAGTCGGGTTGGCGCCAGGGCGCTCATCGTCGGGTAAATCGGATGGCCTTCATCGGTGTCGCCCTGCTCGCGTTCGCCCTGGTCGCGGCCGTGACGCTGGCGTCCCTGGCGGGCCGTGCGCGTTTCGTCGCGATCGTCGCCAGCGACATCGCCGGGCTTGCTGCCGGTGCGCGCGGGGCCGTCGGTCCCGCGCAGCTGGCCGCACGCTGGGAAGCGCTCCCTGGACCGGTCCAGCGTTACCTGCGGTACGCGATTCCCAAGGCTTGCGCGGGCCTTACGACGGTCCGCATGAAGCACGACGGGTACTTTCGGACGAAGCCGGGCCAGCGGTGGTTGGCCATCCGGGGGGAAGAGCACTTCACGGTCGCCCAGCCGGGCTTCGTGTGGCGCGGGAGCGTTCCGCTCGCCCCGCTCCTCTGGATCGAGGCGCGTGATCGCCTCGTCGCCGGTCGAGGGAACATGCTCGTCAAGTTCAATTCTCTCCTTTCCATCGCCGCCGCGGCGGGGCCGGAAATCGACCAAGCCGCGCACCTGCGCTGGCTCTCTGAAGCCGTGTGGTTCCCCTACGGCTTCATCGGAGACCGCATTCGATGGGATCCGATCGATGATGGCTCCGCCCGGGCGACCGTCCTTTACGATGGATTGCCCGCGAGTCTCGTGGTTGACGTCGATGCGGAAGGGAAGCTCGTGCGCCTGCGGGGCGCACGCTACCGGGACGTCGGCGGTGGACACGCGGCCCCTACCTCCTGGGTGGGCCGCTGCTCTGACTACCGCGACTTCGACGGCCTTCGCGTCCCTTCGTCCGTCGAAGCCGCGTGGGAGCTGGAAGACGGCGAGTTCAGCTACGCCCGGTTTCGGGTAAAAACGCTTGAATGTGACGTGTCCGAGGGTCGCTGATTCGTGATGACGGCAGCCGTGGGAGGTGGGTCACGCGCGTGAGGCACGTCAACTGGACCGTGACCGGGCATCGCGGAGCCATGTGGATTGGGGTAGCGCTGGCGATCGGGTGGAGTTCGCGCGCCGCCTGGGGGCCATGGCCCGCCGCCGGACAGCAGCGCCTCGCACCGCCTCCGCCGGCGTGCACCGCCGAGAGGCGCGCCACGCCGTCGGAGACCGAGGGACCGTACTACAAGCCCGGCTCGCCGGAGCGGACATCGCTGGTCGATCCGAACATGGCCGGGGTGAGGCTCATTCTGTCGGGATACGTGCTCTCCAGAGGTGCCTGCGTACCCGTCGAGCGGGCGTGGCTCGATTTCTGGCAGGCGAATGACCAGGGCGAATACGACCTTGCCGGCTTTCGGCTGCGCGGACACCAGTTCACGGACCGCGCCGGCGTCTATTCTCTCGAAACGATCATCCCGGGGCTGTATCCGGGGCGGACGCGGCATATCCACGTGAAGGTGCGGGCCCCGAACGGTCCCGTGCTCACGACCCAGATCTACTTCCCCGGTGAGCCGCGCAACCAGAGCGATTGGATCTTCAACGCGTCGCTGCTGGCGAACGTGCGCGACACTGCCGCCGGCAGAGCCGCGACGTTCAACTTCATCGTGGAGGCGCGCTAGCGGGGCGCCGATTGGTGCTCGGATGCGCTCCCCGGGGGAGAGCCCGCGCGGATCATCACCCTCCCGTTTCCGAGCAGGACCGGTGCGGAGACCCCTAGAAAGAGCGGGTGCCAGCGCAGGCGACGCCGCGCGATCAGCGTGTCGGCACGGAAGACCGTCGGGCGGCGGGCGTCTGTTCGGCTTCATAGCCTCTGGGGGGTGGAAGCGATGCGGTCCATGGTTAGGTACGCCCGAACGCTCGCCATCGTCCTGCTCGTCCTCGTTGGGGCCCTGCTGGTCTCCGGCGGCCCCCGGGCTAACGCGGCCACCGGCAAGATCGTTATCGGGTACATCGTCAAGACGCTCACCAACCCGTTCTTCGTCGCCATGCGGCCCGTCGCCGAGGCTGAAGCCGCGAAGCTGGGCGCGACGCTTATTTACTCGGCCGGCAAGTACGACGGGGACAACGCCACGCAGCTGTCCGCAATCGACGACCTCATCACCCGCAACGCCGGCGCGATCGTCGTGATCCCCAACCTCTCATCGGGCATCGTGCCCGCGGTGCGCCGCGCGACGGCGAAGGGGATCGCCGTCCTCGCCGTCGACACCGCGACCGATCCCCCGGACGCGGTGACGAGCTTCATCGCTACGGACAACTACCAGGCGGGCCTGCTCAACGGCCTTTGGGCGCGCAAGGCCATGGTCGGTCAGAGACCCGTCATCGCGCTCCTTGAAGGCACCCCGGGGAGCGAGGTCAACACCGACCGGATGCAGGGCTTCCTGAACGGGTTCGGCCTGGATTCCAAGAAGTTTGTCGTCTCCGACCTCGTTACGAACGGGGATCAGGGCAAGGGGCAGACCGCGATGGAGAACGCCCTGACCGCGCACTCCGACATCAACCTGGTGTGGACCGTGAACGAGCCGGCGGCGCTGGGCGCGGCCACGGCGGTCAAGGCGCACGGCCTGGCCGGCAAGATCAAGATCGTCTCGATGGACGGCGGCTGCCGGGGCATCAAGGGCGTGCAGGACGGCGTCATCGACACCGATGTCATGCAGTTCCCGCGCATGATGGCCAAACTCGGCGTCGACTACGGCGTCCAGGCGGCGCAGGGCAAGAAGATCCCGGCCCGGATCGATACGGGGGAGGTCCTGGTCACGAAAGCTGCCCAGCCGTACGTGCCGTTCAGCCCGGTGTCCTTCGGCCTCGCCAACTGCTGGGGTTAACCAAGTCACGGATTGACCACGGGGTTGGGCGCGCCGCGGCGCGCCCAACCCTTTGCGGGACCCGGCGCGTCATCGTGGTTGGCAGGTAGCCGGAGCCTTGAGCCGGCCGCAGGCAGCGCGCGGGCGCGAGGCGCTCCGGGGTCTGCGAGACCGGGTTTCCGGCGCCAGCCGGTTCGGCGGAATCCCCATTCTGGGGCCGCTGGCCGGGTTGGTGCTGCTCTCGGCCGCGTTCAGCGTCCTGTCGCCCGTTTTCCTCACGCCCGCGAATTTCTCCCAGGTGTTTCAACAGGTGATGGAAGTCTGCACGCTGGCCGTCGGGCAGACCTTGATCATGCTGGCGGCCGGCATCGACCTCTCCAACGGCGGGATCATGGTGTTTGGGTCGGTCGTGATGGCCAAGATGGCGGTGCAGGGCACCCCCGTCCCCTTGGCCATTCTCATCGGACTGGCCCTGACCACGGCGTTGGGGCTCGTCAACGGGTTCGTCGTGGCGCGCGTCCGTCTCCCCCCGTTCATCGTCACCCTGGGCATGCTGAACATCGTGTACGCTAGCACCCTCCTCTACACCGGCGAGGCCGCGGTCCAAAATCTTCCCCCGGGCCTGCTTTTTCTCGGCACCACCATCACGCTCGGGCACGCGCGCGTGCCGGTGGGCCCCCTGGTGATGATCGCCGTGGTCATGATCGTATGGTACGCCCTCACGCACACCGCCTGGGGCCGTCACGTCTACGTGGTGGGGGACAACATCGAGGCGGCGAGGGTGGCGGGGATCAATATCACGAGACAGCTCATCTCGATCTATACGATCGCGGGCTTCATCTATGGGATCGCCGCGCTCCTCGTGCTCGGGCGCACGACCGTGGGCGACCCCCAGGCCGGCCAGACCGACAACCTCGACAGCATCACGGCCGTGGTGATCGGCGGGACGAGCCTCTTTGGCGGGCGCGGCAACGTGCTCGGCACGCTCATCGGGGCGTTGATCGTCGGCATCATCCGCAACGGGCTCACCTTGATCGGCGTTGACGCGCTGTGGCAGACGTTCGCGACGGGGGTGATCGTGGTCGTCGCCGCGGCGGTGGACCAGGCGACGCGCAGGCGCCGGTAGAATCACCGGGCCAGACGTCCTCCCGTCGAGCGGGCTGCCTCTTCTCAGGGGTCGGACCCGGTTGCGAATAAAGGGCAAGATTCACCAGATCCGATGATAAGATCTGGATAGGAGCGAAACGGGGACTGCGTATTGCCATCATCACTTGAGCCTCACCTCCCATCCTGAAGTCGTGCTGGCTCGGGAGGCTTAGGCGGGCGGGAGCGCGATGTCGAAGATCCTCGTCCTAGGTGGCGGTGTCATCGGACTTTCAACCGCGTTAATGCTGGCCCGGGAAGGACACGACATCACCGTTTTCGAACACGATGCCGCCTCAGCTCCCGGCTCGCCAGAAGAAGCGTGGCTCGCGTGGGAACGGCTGGGGGTCGCGCAGTTTCGACAACCGCACTACGTGCAGCCGGCCGCATGTCATCTCTTCGCTCATTATCTCCCCGACGTGAGAGACGCGTTGCTCCGCGCCGGCTGCGAAACGTTCGACATGCTGACGATCATGCCGCCGTTCATCACCGATCGCGCGCCTCGCGAGGGTGACGAACGGTTTGTCACGATCACTGGTCGCCGCCCCGCGATCGAATATGCGGTCGCCAGCGTCGCTGAGAGGCTCCTTCCGATCCTTCGCGGGGTCTCGGTCGTGGGTCTACTGACGGGCCGGCCGGCCGCAAAGGGAATCCCGCACGTCACCGGTGTTCGCACGATGGATGGCAAAGAGGTCTCTGCCGACCTCGTCATCGACGCGATGGGCCGACGATCAAAGTTGCCCGACTGGTTGCAGGCCTTCCGGGCCCACCCACCGATCGAGGAGGCTGAAGACTCGGGATTCATCTACTACTCGCGCTACTTCCGTTCCACGACTGGGGTCCTTCCGCCTTTCCCCGCGGGGCTCAAGACAGATTTCCACTCATTTTCGGTCCTCACGCTCCCCGGCGACGGACACACCTGGTCGGTGACCGTATACATTTCTTCGGCCGACCAGGCGCTGAAGAAGCTCCGCGATCCCAAACACTGGACGGCGCTTGTCGCTGCGTGTCCATTGCACGCGCACTTCCTCGACGGCGAAGCGATCACCGACGTACTCCCGCTTGGTGGCATCATCGACCGCTACCGGCGTTTCGTCGTGCGCCGCGATCCGGTGGCGACGGGGATCCTCAGTGTCGGCGATTCATGGGCCTGTACGAACCCGTCGCTCGGACGCGGAATCGCCATGGGCCTCATGCATGCCCTCGGCACGGTACAGGTCGTGCGACAGCACCTGCACGACCCGCTCGCGCTCGCGCTTGCGCACGACGCGATGACCGAGACGCACGTGACGCCCTGGTTCCGAAACACGATCGAGACCGACCGGGCGCGGATCGCCCAAACCAACGCGTTGATCGAGGGGCGGCCTGGACCGCAACCGAAAGACCCGCTGGCGCGCATCGGTGACGCGCTGCTCGTCGCGATGATGTACGATCCCGACCTCTTTCGCGCCTTCCTTGAGGTCGCGGCCCTTCTCGCCCTGCCGCAGGAGGTCTTGGCGCGGCCGGGAATGGTCGACCGCATCATGGAAGTCGCAGGCAGCCACGAGCCGGTGATGCCCCCCGGACCGACCCGCGAGGAGCTGCTCCACATGCTGGCGTAGCGCGCATGGGAAGCGAAGTGTTGCAGGTCAACGGCATTTCACTTCACGTGGAGGACCACGGCAGCGGCGGGCCGGTGCTCCTGCTCCACGGGTGGCCGGATTCTGGATATCTCTGGCGCAACCAGATCCCATTCCTCGTTGCACACGGGTTTCGCGCAATCGCGCCGGACCTGCGCGGGTTCGGGCGCTCCGACCGCCCCGAAGGCGTGGCCGCGTATTCCCTGCGGAATGCGGTCGCCGATGTGGTGGGCATTCTGGACGCATCCGGTATCGTCGCCGCGGACCTCGTTGCCCATGATTGGGGAGCCGCCGTGGCATGGTTCACGGCCACGGGTCATCCGGATCGCGTGCAAAGGCTCGTCGTGCTCTCGGTCCCCCATCCACTTGCGCCGCCCACGCTGCGCCAGCGGGAAATGGCCTGGTATCAGCTGTTCTTTCAGTTCGAGGGAATCGCGGAGGCGTGGCTGCAGCACGACAACTGGGCGCTGTTCCGTGAGGTGCTCCGGGGCGACGGTGACGTGGAGCGTTACATCGTGGATCTGTCGCGTCCGGGTGCGCTCACCGCCTCGCTGAACTGGTATCGGGCGAACCTCGCGCCCCACATGCCGGGGTCACCGCCCAGGCTGCCGCCGGTGAAGGCTCCGACGCTCGGCATCTGGTCCACACGCGATCACTACCTCGACGGCGAACGCATGAAGATGTCGGGTCGCTTCATGGAAGCCCCTTGGCGTTACGAGCAGATCGAGGGGGCCAGCCATTGGATCCCGCTCGACGCATCAGACCGGTTGAATCAACTGCTCATCGAATGGCTGGGCTGACGCGGCGCAGCGGTCACTGGCCTGCGTTGGCGGATCGCGGGGATTCGCCCCGCGCTTCGTTGTTGTGGCGGCGGACCGTCCATCGTGGATTTACCTGATGGCCGCCAAGCCCTGACGCCCTGAGACGAGCGGGGACCGATGTCCGTGCCGTCACCCCGCGTGCCGGGCCTGCGGCAGTTCCTGCCGTTTCTGCTGTTGGACGTCGTGTGCCCGTACCTGACCTATCGTTACCTGCAACGCTACCATCCGGGGATCCCGCAGGCACTGGCGCTGGTCCTGTCAGGGGTGTTCCCGGCGTTGGCCAACCTCATCAGCATCGCGCGTAGCCGGTCGCTCGACATTATCGGCGTGATCGTGTTGCTCGGGCTCCTGGTCGGCGCCGCCTCCATCCTCCTTGGCGGGAACCCGCGGCTGGCGCTTGTGCGCGAGTCGTTCGTCACCGGCGCGCTTGCCATCGTCTGCCTGGCGTCGCTCGTCGCGGGTCCGCGGCCGCTCCTTTTTTATGTCGGGCGGGACTTCTCAACGGGGCACAACCCCGCGCGGATCGCCGAGTTCAATCGCCTGTGGCAGCGTCCGGGCGCCCCGCACGTGTTCCGGGTGATGACGGCCGCGTGGGGCGTCGGCTGGATCGTGGAGGTCGCGCTTAAAGTGCTGATCGTCTTCAGCCTGACGATTCCGCAGGCGCTTCTTATTGGCCCGATCGAGTCGGGCGTCATCACGGCCCTGTTGATCCTCTGGACGATGAGGTACGTGCGGGGAGTCCGGCGTCGTGCCGAGGCAGCCCGGGCCGCCCGCTCGGCGTTCTAGTCTTTGCCGCCGCCGCGCGTGGCGCCCGTCATCAGCGCGACCACCTCGTCCATGGTCTGCTGAGTCGGCCGCGCGATCCCGACCCGGCGGCCAAGCCGCAGGATCTGGATCCGGTCGGCGACCGCGAAGACGTTCGGGAGGTTGTGGCTGATGAAGATCACGGGCACGCCGCGCGCCTTGATGCTCTTGATGAGGTCGAGGACCATCCCGGACTCTTTCACGCCGAGCGCGGCGGTGGGCTCGTCCATGATGACCACGCGCTTCCCCCAGGACACCGCCCGCGCGACGGCCACGCCCTGCCGCTGCCCGCCGGAGAGAGTCTCCACCGGCTGATGCACCGACCGTAGTCCGATCCTGAGGGCGGCCATGTGCTCGGAGGCTTCCCGGCTCATACGGGCGTGATCGAGGGCCCGGAAGATGGAGCCGAAGGCGCCCGGCCGGCGTTCCTCCCGTCCGAGGAAAATGTTGCTCGCGATGTCGAGCGCCGGGGCCAGCGCCAGGTCCTGGTAGACGGTCTCGATCCCGTGACGCCGCGCGTCGATCGGACCTTTGAACTCGACCCGCCGGCCGTCCATGAGGATCTCGCCTTCGTCGGGCTGATACACGCCTGAGAGAATCTTGATCAAGGTCGACTTGCCGGCCCCGTTGTCGCCGACGAGCGCCAGGATCTCGTTGGGATAGAGTTCCAGGTCGACGTGCTCCAGCGCCGTCACGCTGCCGAAGCGTTTGGAGATGTTCTTGGCCTGCAGGACGGGCGCGATCCCGCGCGCGTCGTCCATAGTCACCCCCGCGGGGAAACGCGGCTCACCGCGTGCGCGCGCCCGCCGGTGGTCCCCCAGGGCACCAGCAGGGAGACGGCGATCGCGGCCACGTAGTGGATCATCGTGTCCGCGGGGAGGTAGGCCGCGGGGAACCGCCGCTCGCTGAAGTGGCCGATCCCCACCAGGGCCGCCAGCTGCTTGAGGGGCGCCACAAGTCCGACGATCGGGATCCACCTCGGCGGATTTGGGCCCGACGCGAACGGGAGCCTGGCGACGAAGATGCTGTCGAGCGTGGCCAGCGCGAGGCTGATCACCCAGAGCGCCAGCGCGGGGCGGCTGAAAAGTCGGCTCAACCAGGCGTACCCGAGTCCCCCGAGGACGCCGGCCGCAAAGGCCGACCCCGCGGTCTGAACGTACGGGGGAATGTCCGCGCGCATGAGGACTTGCGTCATGACGCACGCCAGCGCGGCGACGATCCCGGCTCCGATCCCCGCCAGCAGCCCGGCTCCCCATCCCACGGCGGCGGATGCCCGGTTCGCTGCCCCCACCCGATCGCCTCCCCGAGCCTTTCTGAAAGCGTCTCCCCCATCAGGCCGTGCGCGCGGGGTCCTCGATGTTATTGGCCACGACGCTCCCGTCCCCTTCCCCTCCGCGTTCGTTAGGTCCTCGCGTTCGCGGCGATCGTGGTGTGAACAGGCGGGGGGGACGTCCAGAGCCGCGTGTCGGCTATGCCTCGGGGGGCTCGGCGCTGATCGTGACGGCGACCGCGTGCGCGTTTCCGGCAAACCATTTCTGAACGTACAGCGTCCCGATGATCTGCGGCTGCCCGGCACGTTCCTCTTCGGTAAAACGGACGGTGTTCTTCGTCTCCTTCTCCCGGATAAATCGCAACGTCGCTTCGGCCATGATGATCCTCCCCAGCGATCTCAACAATAAGATCGTCCGGCGAGGAGCGATCTCCTCCTCGGAGCCTGGGCCGGAAGAACGAGTCCGGCCGGATGCGCGTTCGGGATTCTCCTACGGAAGGTGGTCGCCGGGTCGTGCGCGCGACGGGGTCTTCGAAAGTCCGTTGCTTCGTCTGCGAGGCGGCTTGTACTGGCCATTTGGGTCCGCCGCGGTTGCGCGAAGATAGACCGGCGCGTCCTGTTCCAAGGGAGGCGGCGGCGCGTCGCCAGGATTCAGATCCTCGCGTTTCCACGCCGCAAAGACCCGACTGAATCCGGTGGAGAGCTGTGACGCACGCCGTTGAATGCCGCGCCAGATGTGCACCCCACCCTGCTCGAGCGGCTGGACCACCGGAGAAGCCGGGGCGGCGTGCACCCCGTTCAGCGGCTCCTCGGGGGCCTCGAGTCCTGCTCCCAGATCGGGGTCCGGGACGTTTGGGGTTAGTTGCTGCCCCGCGATGATGACCGCAACGTGGCAGACGACCATGTGTGCGGGCAGTCCGGATACGCGGGCCACACGGCGGTAGTATTCGACCGCCCAGTCGGGCATGCCCAGCTCGCGCAGTTTGTTCACCGAGCGGTCAAAATCGCGGCGACGTTTCCGCCCGACGCTGGAGAGGTTGCGGCGTTCGATCGGCATGAGGTAACCTGTACATGCCCAAAGCCGCGCACCCCTAGACGCGCCTTGTGGGAGAGATTCCCGGGCCGCGCAGGGCGCGGAATCGTGACGAACCGCCACGCGGCATTCGCCCCGCGAGTTCACGAACGCGGGAGGCTCAACACCGCCAGGGACGTGCGCATGCTTCGGTGGGCACCACGCAGAGGTTCATGATCGACCGGATGCCGCCCGGGGCTTCGGCGGGGACGGCGCGGGGCCGCGTCGCGTGATTCACTCCTCGCCCACTCAAGATCGACACTCCGCCGCGGCGTCGCGCGCCACGGAGGGATGCCTGTTTGGCTCGCTCGGCGTGCTCGCGTTCAGCCTCACGCTCCCAGCGACCCGTGTCGCCGTCATGCAGCTCGACAGTACGGTCGTGGGCCTCGGACGCGCCGTGGTGGCCGCGGCGCTGGCGTTGGGTGTGCTGATCTGGCGCCGCGAGCCGATTCCGCCGCGGCACCTATGGTCGCGGATCGGCATCGTGGCCGCCGGGGTCGTGGTCGGGTTTCCGCTCTTTTCGGCCGTGGCGCTCCGGCATCTGTCCGCTGCACACAGCGCGGTCATCGTCGGACTCCTGCCCGCGGCCACCGCGGTGATGGCGGTGTTGCGCACCCACGAACGCCCTTCGCCGGGGTTTTGGCTAGCGTCCGTCGCTGGGCTCGCCGCCGTTCTCCTGTTTGCGTCGGCGGAAGGCGCCGGGATGCCTCAAGTGGCCGATGGACTCGTGCTGGTCGCGGTCGTGCTGGGAGCCCTCGGGTACGCCGAAGGCGGCGCCTTGGCTCGTGAGATCGGGGGATGGCGGGTGATCTGCTGGGCGCTGATCGCGGCCGTCCCGTTCATTCTCCCCGTGGTCGCGGCGGCCGCGGCACGTTCCGGAATTGCGGCCGGCCCGGCAGCCTGGGTCGCCTTCGCCTACGTCTCCGTGATCAGCATGTTCCTCGGGTTCTTCGCATGGTACCGGGGGCTCGCCGCGGGCGGGGTCGCGCGGATTGCGCAGCTGCAGCTGGCCCAGCCGATTCTCACGCTGATGTGGTCGGCGATCCTGGTGCGGGAACACGTCGGGGCGATCACCGTCGCCGCGGCCGTCCTGGTTCTGGCCAGCGTCGCGATGACCCAGCGGGCGCGGGTGTTCCGGGCGACGCCGGGCATATCTTCGGCCGACTGACTTCCGGGCGCCGCGGTGCGCGGCTCCGCGCACGAAGCGGGAGGTTGGCGCTGCAGAGGCGGCCGGGGTGCGGAGCTGCGTGGCCTCGTCTGAAAGTCAGAGGCGGGTTGCCGGAGGTGCGCTGCATGGCGATGGAACCGAGCCACTATGACGCGATCGTGATCGGCTCCGGCCAGGGGGGGAACCCCCTCGCCGAAGCCCTGGCCGGTGCCGGACGAAGGACCGCGGTGATCGAGCGCAAGCACGTCGGCGGCACCTGCATCAACGAGGGGTGCACGCCGACCAAGACCATGGTGGCCAGCGCCCGCGTCGCGTACCTGGCCCGCAGGGCGGCGGACTACGGGGTGCGTGCGGGCCCGGTGATGATCGACATGGCCCGGGTGCGGGAGCGGAAGCGGAAGATCGTGGACGACTTCCGCGGCGGCACCGAGCGCGGCCTCAGGGAGGCCAAGGGCCTGGATCTGATCACGGGAGAGGCGCGCTTCACCGGCCCAAAGTCGGTTGACGTGCGCCTGACCGCGGGCGGCACTCGGCCGCTCACCGCCGACCTCATCTTCATCAACACCGGCGGGAGGCCGGCCCGGCCCCCGCTGCCGGGGCTGGACGGCGTGCCGTTCCTCGATTCGACCTCGATCATGGAGCTCGACACGGTCCCGGAGCACCTCCTCGTACTCGGCGGGGGCTACATCGGCCTGGAATTCGGCCAGATGTTCCGGCGGTTCGGCAGCATGGTGACGATCGTGCAGCGGCGGATGCAGCTGCTGATGAAGGAAGACCCCGACGTGGCGGAGGAAGTGGGCCGGATTCTGCGCGAGGACGGCGTGCAGCTGCTCACGGACTGCGAAGCGCTCCGCGTGGCGCGGGAACGCGACGGCGAGATCCTCCTGACCGTGCGCACGCTGATGGAGTCCGAGCCCCGGACGCTCATGGGATCGCACCTGCTGGTCGCCGCCGGGCGCGTGCCCAACACCGAGGCGCTGAACCTCCCGGCGGCCGGGGTGCAGACGGACGAGCGGAGGTGCGTGCGGGTCAACGAGCGGCTGGAGACCAACGTGCCCGGTGTCTACGGGATGGGGGACGTGAAGGGCGGGCCCGCGTTTACGCACATTTCGTACGACGACTTCCGCATCCTCGAGACGAACCTGCTGCGGGGCGGAAACGCCACCACCCGGGGCCGGCTCGTCCCCTACACGGCGTTCATCGACCCCCAGCTGGGCCGGATCGGGATGACCGAAACCGAAGCGCGGCAGTCCGGCCGCCCGATTCGCGTGGCCACGATGCCCATGACCGGGGTGGCGCGCGCGCTCGAGGTGGACGAGAGCCGGGGCTTCATGAAGATCGTGGTGGACGCCGAAACCGGGCAGATCTTGGGCTGCGCGATCCTGGGACTCGAAGGCGGGGAGATCATGGCGATGGTGGAGATCGCGATGCTGGGGCGGGTCCCGTACACGACGCTTCAGAACGCGGTGTTTGCCCACCCGACGCTCGCGGAGGGGTTGAACAACGTGTTTGATCAGATGTTGTAGCCGGAGCGCGTTACCAGCGCGCCAGGCGGACGATCGCATCCCGGATGAGATCCGCGTCGGGCAGGTAGGCGGCCTCGAGGGCGGGGGCGTAGGGCACCGGTGTGTCGGGGGCGCCGATCCTCTGGATCGGGGCGTCGAGCGAGGTGAATAGGTGCTCGCCGAGATGCGCCGCGATCTCGGCGCCGATGCCTCCCCGCAGCCGGTCTTCGTGGACGATGAGGACCCGGGCCGTTCGCGTGACCGAGACGGTGATCGTCTCGAGGTCGAGGGGCAGGAGGGTGCGGAGGTCGATGACCTCGGCCTCGACTCCGTCCCGCGCCGCGCCTTCGGCCGCCTCGAGGCACCGGTGCACCATCATCCCGTACGTGACCACGGTCACGTCGCGCCCCGGACGCTTCACCGCGGCGTGTCCGAGCGGGGTCTGGATGAGCCCCTCGGCCACCTCCCCGCGCTGCGACCGGTACAGCGCCTTGTGCTCGAGGTAGAGGACCGGGTTGGGATCGGCGATCGCCGCGAGCAACAGCCCTCGCGCGTCCGCGGGGATGGAAGGCATCACGATCTTCAGCCCTGGCGTGTGGAAGAAGTGCGCCTCCACGGACTGCGAGTGGAACGGTCCGCCGTGCGTGCCCGCCCCGCACGGGGCGCGGATGACCATCGGCACGCATCCGCCCGAGCGGTAGGCCGACGTCGCGGCGACGTTGATGATCTGGTTGAAGGCGCAGGAGATGAAGTCGGCAAACTGCATTTCTGCGACCGGGCGCACGCCCATGAGCGCCGCGCCGATCGCGGCCCCCACGATGCCCGCCTCGCTGATCGGCGTGTCGATCACCCGGCGGGGCCCGAACTCCTCCAGCAGGCCTTTCGTCACCTTGAACGCTCCCCCGTACGCGCCCACGTCCTCGCCGAGCACGACGACCGAGGGATCCGCCCGCATCGCGGAGCGTAATCCGTCCCCGATCGCCTCGAGGTACGTCATCACGGCCACGGGCGTCCCTCGCAGTACACGCCCCGCTCGAGCTCGCCCGGATCCGGCGGCGGGCTGGCCTCGGCCCAGGCATGGGCGGCGTCGACCTCGGCCAGCGCGTCCGCGCGGAGCGCTTCGGCCTGGGCGGACGTGAGCCGGCGCGTTTCGATCAAGTGCGCTTCAAACCGCGCCACCGGATCGCGCCCCTGCCACTCTGCGAGCAGGGCCTTGGGCACGTAGGACGCGTCGTCGGCCTCCGAGTGCCCCCGCAGGCGCATCGTCCGGCACTCGATGAACGAGGCGCCTCCCACCGTCCGGGCGCGGTCCACCGCCTCCCGCGCGGCCGCGTACACGGCCAGGACGTCGTTCCCGTCGACCGAACACGCGGGCATGCCGTACCCCGCCATGCGGTCCACGATCGGGCCGGCGACCTCGCGGTCGAGCGGCGTCGAGTAGGCGAACTGGTTGTTCCAGCAGACGAGGACGAGGGGGAGGCGAAGAACGGCGGCCAGGTTGGCCCCTTCGTGGAACTCCCCGGTGGCCAGCGTCCCCTCGCCGAAGAGCGCCATGGCCACGCGCGGTTCCTGCCGCACCGAGAAAGCGAGCGCCGCCCCCGCGGCGACCGGGATGCTCGCCCCGATGTGGTCGATGTGCAGGAGGATGCGGGGCCCGAGCCCGCCGATGTGGAGGTTGCCCTCCCGCCCTCGCGTGGGCGATCCGGTCCGTCCCAGGAAGTTCGCGAAGTAGTAGCCGAGCGGCATGCCGAGCACGAGCCGGGCTCCGAGATCGCGGTGCAGCGTCGCCGCGACGTCGTCCGGGCCGAGCGCGGACGCCGCCCCCACCGCGATGGCCTCGTGGCCGTACCCGGTGAAGCACGCCCCGGCGATCGCGCCCTGATAGTAGAGCTTGATGATGCGGTCCTCGGCGGTCCGCTGCAACAGCATGGCGCGGAGAAGCCTCCGGAGATCGTCGTCCGTGAGGTTCGGGTGCGCGGGTGCGAGGGGGTCCGAGGCCGTGCGGGCCTGCTCGGTCATTGCACCGGATCCCTCTCCGGCGGCGTCGCCGGTCACTCCCGCGGGACGCCTACCAGCCGCCGTAGGCCACCCACCCCCCGTCGACCGTGACGCACGACCCGGTAAGGTACGCCGCGTCGTCCGAGGCGAGGAAGAGGGCGACCTTCGCCACTTCTTCGGCGGTCCCGTACCGCCCAGCGGGCGTGCGGCGCTCGATGTCGGCGCTGGTGTAGTCGTTGGTGGAGAGGTCCCGCTCCTCCATCGGCGTCATGATGTAGGCCGGGTCGATGCTCATCACGCGGATGCCGTGCCGGGCCCACTCCGTCCCGAGCACCTTGGTCAGGCCGATCAGCCCGTGTTTGCTGGCGCAGTAGGCCGCGCGCTTGGGCAGGCCCACCTCTCCCAGAATCGAGGAAATGTTCAGGATGACGCCGGATCGCCGGGGAAGCATCGCCCGGGCCGCCGCTTGCGCGCCGAAGAACGCCCCGGTCAGGTTCGTGTCGATCGTCGCCCGCCACCCCTCCTCGGGGAGGTTCTCGGACGGCCCGATCATCGACGTGCCCGCGTTGTTCACGTAGATGTCGAGCCGCGCCCACCGCCCGAGCGCCGCGTCCACCAGCCGCTCCGCGGTCGACGCTTCGCGCACGTCCCCGGCGACGGCGACGGCGTCGTGGCCCTCCGCCCGCAGGGCCTGCGCCGTACGGTCGGCGCGCTCCTGCGCCCGCGAGTTGACGACGATGCGGGCCCCCTCCCGGGCGAACGTCCAGGCCATCGCTTCTCCGATGCCCATGCTCGATCCGGTGATCACCGCGACGCGTTCCCGCAGCTTCATCGCTTTCTCCCTCCCGCCTCTCCAGCCCGGCTACATATGGACTTCGCCGGATTTGGCGAGCAGTTTCGCCTTGCGCACCCCCTCGATGCGCCGCTCGGCCAGACGGTCGGCGGCCTTGTACGTGGGGACCTTCTCCTCCCGCGAGATGCGGATGAGGGAGGCCATCGTCTCGTAAATCCGCGAGACGTTGGTCATCGCCCGCTCCCGGTTGAAGCCGCCGGGGTTCAGCCGGTCGGTGTCGAACACCGTCCCGCCCGCGTTGACGATGTAATCGGGTGCGTACAGGATGCCGCGGGCGTCGATCTCATCGCCGTGGCGCTCGTCCCTGAGCTGGTTGTTGGCCGACCCGCAGATGATTTTCACCTTGAACTTGGGAAGCGTCTCATCGCTGATGACGCCTCCCAGCGCGCAGGGGCAGAAGATGTCGGCCGCGTACCCGATGATCTCCTCGGGCTGCACCGCAGAGACACGGTGCGCGCCGGCGATCCCCTGGACCTTCTCCGGGTCGATGTCGGCGACAACGACCCGGGCGCCCTCCTTGACCAGCAGCGGCACGACCTCCGAGCCGACGGCCCCCAGCCCCTGGACCGTCACGGTCCGTCCCTCGAGTGAATCGCCGCCGTAGACGGCCTTTGCGCAGGCCTTCATCCCCTGGACGACGCCGAACGCGGTGGCCCCGCCGATGGGCCCGGCGCCGCCCCACGCCGCGGGCAAGGTGACGACGTACGGGGTCTCCATCCGCATGTATTCCATCTCGCGCAGGGTGGTTCCCACGTCCTCGCCGGTGATGTAGACTCCGCCGAGCCGGTTGATGAACCGCCCGAGCGCCCGGAACAGCATCTCGCTCTTCTCGCGCCGCGGGTCGCCGATGACCACGCATTTTCCGCCCCCGAGGTTGACGCCCGCGGCCGCGTACTTGTAGGTCATCCCCCGCGCCAGCCTGAGGGCGTCCTCGATGGCGTCCATCTCCGAGTCGTAGGTCCACATGCGCGTACCGCCGGCGGCCGGCCCGAGCGTGGTGTCGTGCACGGCGATCACCGCCCGCAGCCCCACGGTGCGATCCTGGCAGATGAAGAGGTTCTCGTAGTCGTAGCGCTGCATGTACCCGAAGATGGACTCCATCGGCCTCCCCCCTCAGGTGCGCATCCCCTCGGCGCGCACGCGCGCTGGCACGGCCCGGCGGTGTAAGACTTCGGTGGGGCGCCGACCTCCCCCTCGGCGCGCGCCCGCGCGGGCGCTCCGCGGCGTCCCCGCCAGGGATTCCCAGGCCCCCGAAGAACTGTGCCGCAGGTCAGAGCGTGGGGGGACTCATGGCGGAGCACTACAAGAACCTCGTCGCGGGGGAGTGGGTGGGCTCGCGCGGCGGCGGAGCCCTGGAAGACATCAATCCGGCCGACACGCGCGACATCGTCGCCGTCTTCCCCTCCATGGGAGCCGACGAGGTGCGCCGCGCGGTCGACGCGGCCGCCGAGGCGTTCCCCGTGTGGAAGGCGCTGACGCCGGTCGCCCGCGGCGCGATCCTCCGCCGGGCGGCGGAGCTGATTCGAGAGCGCGCGGAGTCGATCGCCCGGGATCTCACCCGCGAGATGGGCAAAACGCTCGCGGAGGCGCGCGGGGAGGTCACCCGGGCGTCGTTCTTCTTCGACTACTACGGCGCCTACGGCCGCCTCCCGGTCGGCGCCTATCTGCCCGACGAGCGCGACGGGGTGTTCACCTACACGGTCCGGGAGCCCTTGGGGGTGGTCGTCGCGATCGCGCCGTGGAACGATCCGATCCTGACGCCCGCCCGGAAGATGGCCCCGGCGCTGACCGCCGGCAACACGGTGGTCCTCAAGCCCGCGTCCCTGACCCCGCTTTCGGCGTGGCATCTGCTCCGCGCCCTGCACGACGCCGGGATGCCCCGCGGCGTCGTCAACATGATCACCGGGTCCGCGGGCGTGGTCGGGGAGGCGCTCCTCGGCCATCCCGCCGTCCGCGCCGTGACCTTCACTGGATCGACCGCCGTGGGCCTCGACCTGCAGGCGCGGGCGGCCGGGCGCAACATCCGCGTGCAGACGGAGATGGGCGGCAAAAACGCGTTGGTGGTGCTGCGGGACGCCGATCCCCGGGTCGCCGCGGGGCTCGCCGCGTCCGGGGGGTTCGGGCAGACGGGGCAGCGGTGCACGGCGACCAGCCGCGTGGTGGTCGAGTCCAAGATCCGGGACGCGTTCGTCGAAGAGTTTGTCGGCGCGGCCCGGCGGATCAAGGTCGGGCCCGGCCTCGAAGAGGGGACGACGATGGGCCCGGTGGTTGACGAATCCCAGCTCGAGACGGTCCTGCGGGCCGTGGATGAAGGACGGCGCGCGGGCGCCGCGGTGCTCCTCGGGGGCGCGCGGCTGCACGGGGAGGCGTACGACCGCGGCTTCTTCGTCGCGCCCACGATTCTCGACGGCGTGTCGTCCGCGATGGGCGTGGCGCAGGAGGAGATCTTCGGTCCGGTCGTGGCGGTGATGGAGGCCGCCGACGTCGACGCGGCGATCGCCACCGTCAACGGGACCCGGTACGGGCTGTCGGCCTCGATCGTGACCAAGAGCCTCGCCGCGGCCCACGCGTTCGCCCGCGGCGCGGACGCCGGGTGCGTCGCCGTGAACCTGCCGACGGCGGGATGGGACGTGCACGTCCCGTTCGGCGGCTTCAAGGACTCCGGGTCTGCCTTCAAAGAGCACGGCCAGGAAGGCCTGCAGTTCTACACGCGCGTCAAGAGCGTGGCGATGCGGGTCGCCGGCGTCTAGCGGGAACCGGGCTGCGGGGATGGCGCGGCACCTCGTCTGCCTGTCGTTCGACTTCGACGCGCTCTCGCTGTGGATCGCGCGCGGGATGACGACGCCGACCCCGCTCTCCCGCGGCGAGTTCGGAATCGTGGGCGCGGAGCGGATCCTCGCCCTGCTCGCCCGGCACGCGATCGCGGCGACCTGGTTCATTCCGGGACACACGCTCGAAACCTACCCCGAGGTCTGCGCCCGGATCCACGGCGCGGGGCACGAGATCGGCAACCACGGCTACGCGCATGAGGCCCCCGCCACGCTGACCCGCGACCAGGAAGCGGCGGCCCTTACCCGCGGCAACGCGGCGATCCGCCGCGTGACGGGGCGGGACGCGCGCGGCTACCGGTCGCCGTCGTGGGATCTCAGCCCGCACACGGTCGGCCTGCTGGTGGAGCAGGGGTTCCTGTACGACAGCAGCATGATGGGGCACGACTGGCTGCCATACCGGGCGCGGCACGGCGACGAGGTGACGGCGGACCGCCCCGCCAGGCTGGGCCCGCCCACCGCGCTGATCGAGATGCCGATCAGCTGGTCGCTCGACGACTATCCACACTTTGAGTACTTCCGCGCGTCGGCGTACGTGCAACCGGGGCTCAAGCGGGCCGGGGACGTCCTCGACAATTGGGTGGACGACTTCCGATATATGGCCAGGAGCACCGACTGGGGAGTGCTTACCTACACTTTCCACCCCCAGGTGATCGGGCGCGGGCACCGCATGCTCGCGCTCGAAAGCCTCATCCAGGCGCTGGCCGGCATGGGGGCGGTGTTCGCCCGCATGGAGGCAGCGGCCGAGGAGTTCGCGCGGCGATCGCCGGCCGGCGGCTGAGCCGCCACCCTGTGGCCCTCACTTGCCCTGCGAGCACGGATTCATCAAGTTCGACACCGCCGGGTGTGACGGTGACAAGCCCAGTCTTCACCGTGCGAGAATGAACAGAGGAGCGACCTGCATTCGCTCAGGGCAAAGGACCGAACAAATCTGACCGTGAACGCGGCGGCTACGCGAATCTCACGGTCGGTTCTGGACGGAATGACTGGCGGAGGGTAAGAAGAGGAGATAAGCCATGAGTCGAGTCTTGATCGCGTTAATCGTGTTCGTGATTTTGTCTGGCTTATTCACATACGTGAAATTTGTCGCGCTTCACGAATGGTCCCTGCCCGTAACCCTTGCGCAGGGCGTTGTTGCGGTGGTATTGATTTGGTTCGCGATACTCGAGTGGAAGAATTTCCGCCGGACGCATGACGGCACGAGTTAAGGCGCCGATCGGCAGGGGGGGCCACTCCTCGAAGCGCCGGCACCGAGCTTGGAGGGCCAGGAGGCCGGTGGATCCGGCCGGAGCCGAAGCATGGGCTACGGCGACCGCAACCAGTCTCTGATCTTGATCAACGGCGCCGCTGCCATCCGAGATCTCCGCGCTCACCCGCTCATGCCTTCCCTTTGCGGAACAGACAACGCGATCCCGCAATCGAACGGATGGCTCCAGAGGAGCAGCACGATTCCCGTTACCGGACGGCTTGGATATACCGGGTGATCTGATCCAGGTGTGAAAGGTCGTGACCGGCCAGCATGCGCATTAACACGCCCAAGGACTCCGGGCCGCGCTCGTTGTGCTGGCCGGCGCGTTCCAAATCCGCCGGCGACATTCGTTTCCACAACGCCAGGTTGAACCCGCGCATCGCCCGAAACATTTCCACGAGTTCGGACGGTTCGCGCTCATTGTGCCGTTGACCGGTCACCCACAACTCCTGGTTCATACCCTGAATGGTCGGATTGTCCTCGCAGAGAATCAGTCTCAAGCGGTACCCGTACACCCACTCGCTGTCGGCGAGATGGCCGATGACCTCATTGGGTGTCCATTTTCCTTCAAACGGCCGGGTGCGCAGCACCGTCACCGAATGCTTGCGCACAAAACCGGCTAATGTGGGCGCCGTCTGCGCCAGTACCTCCAGAGGGTCCCGGTCACCAAGGAGCTTGAACAGCTTCTCGCGATAGGCCGGCGGATCGGTCACCCAAAGTCCCGCCTGCGCTGTGGCCATTGTCGATTCCTCCTTTCCAAGTGAAAACCATTTCCCGCTTAATGCGACGCTCCCTTACGTTCCCCTACAGCCTTGAAGAATATATGGCGAATAAATACTGTTGATCATGGTCAACTGAAGGTAGAACTCATCTTACCTTGAGGCTGTAGCCAGATCGGATTCTTCTTGCCGATAGTGTTGGTAGCCCAGGCGGCCTCGGGTTAGAGCGATCACCAGCAATGCCACCGCCCCACAGCCGATCAGAATTGGCAGGGTACTGCCGTAGTCCGTCACGATGGGGGCAGTAAAGAGCAGATTCAGGATCACAAAAGTCATGTCAAAAGTCGCGTGCACCAAGGTGGCGATGAGCAGGCTGCCTTTCGTGTTGTTGAAGGCCCACGTCATGACGATGGTGAAGGGAATGCACGCAATGACCCACAGGACGATGTTGAGAAGGGTGGGCGAGAACTTCCAAGCCGGAACCCAGAACAGGGGCAGGTGCCACAATGCCCAGAGGGGTCCAAGGATTAGGCTTCCGACCAAAGGACCGTGCAAGTGCTGCAGGCGGGGCAGCGCGAAGCCCCGCCAACCGGCTTCTTCGCCCAACGGTCCATGGAATAATACGTAAACGAAGAGGCTGAGCAGAGGCAGCCGCGCCAGGGAAGCAAGTCCTTGAAACGATGACAGAGTTCCCGGCAGGAAAATCACGCCGAGCACTAAGATCATGGGGATGCCGATCAGGGCGAACAGGTACCACCCAAGCCCCACCCGCCACAGCACGAACCGGCGCAGCAAGCGGCCTATGCCCGCCCTCCCTTCGGTTATGCCCGACATAATGAACGCCGATAAGAATGGGCCCACAAAGGAAGCGATGATGACAGCCGCCGATACCCCTATGGGACCACGAAACGACAGGAGACCGGCGCCATCTTCTGAGAGCGCCAAGGGCACCCACACGAGCCATGAGAAAGCGTAGGCGATAACGAAGAATACGACCAGCTGATGACGGGCGAGCAGGCCCTCTCGAGCAACGCCCGGTCGTTGGGCGGCGTCAGCGGTCGCCACGTTAACCCTTCCTTTCCCTACAGCGGGAGATGGTGATTTCAGTATATAGCAAACCCGCCGAACGCTGAACCGCCGGCCGGCCCTCACTTCCCCTGTTTCGGCGGCACCATCTGTTCGGGCGCGCCGGTCAGCGGATGGAACGTCCCCATGATTCGCGTGACGTCGGCCAGGTCGTGGTCCGCGTGGCTCGACCCGTTGTCGATCGTCCCGATCAGCACAAACGCCCGGCGCCCCATCATCACGCAGGTCTCCATGCTCCGCCGCTCCCATCCTGCCTGCGTCGTCCACACGTAGAGGTGGGAGTACGCCGGCAGGCCGGCCAGGTTGTCCGGGCCTTCCCGGAGCGTCGTCCACCGGTGGATCGTGAAGCGCATCACCCGCTTGACCAGGTATGCGCACTCCTGGGCGGAGATCGGAAAGCCGAGGTCCCGGACGAACACGTTCACGGTGTCGGCGAGCGCGCCATTCGGGGCGGGAGACTTGGCGGAGACGGCCGGGTCCCGTTTCGAGCGCTCGACCTCCCAGGCGGGCGGGACGGAGATCGTGAAGCGCCCCTGGAGGTCCTCGACGGATTGGGGCCCTAGGGGCTGCGCGGCGCCCGGGACCGCCGGCCACAGCACGCCGGCCAGGGCGGCGGCCAGGAGCGCGGCGGCCGCCCTCCGGCTACAAGATCGTGGCCCCGCCATCGACAAACACGCTTGCGCCGGTCATGAGCCGCGCGTCCTCCGACGCCAGGAACAGGACGGCCCCGACCACGTCGTCGGGCGCCCCGATCCGGCGCAGGGGGATCAGGCTCAGCCGGAACTGCCGGAACGATTCGTTCTGGAGGTCCTTGCGGTTCATGTCGGTTTCGATCAGCCCGGGGTTCACCTCGTTCACGTTGATGCCGTGCTCCGCCAGCTCGAGCGCCATCTGCTTCGTCAGCATCGAGAGCCCGGCCTTGGCCACGCAGTAGTGCGTGAGCAGCCGCGCCGCGTCTTTGGCGCTGTCGGAGCACACGTTGACGATGCGGCCATGGATCCCGTGCTTGACCATCCGGCGCGCCACCGCCTGGCCCACCACGAAGCACCCGCGCAAATTGGTCGCGAGGATCATGTCCCATTCCGGGAGGGGAATCTCGAGAAAGGGCGTCCGCCGGAGGATCCCCGCGTTGTTGACCAGGATGTCCAGTCTCCCCACGGCGGACTCGGCCTCGTCGAGCATCCGCTCGACCGCGACGGGATCGCTCACGTCGGCGCGGATCGCCACCCCCTTCCGGCCGAACCCCTGGATCTCCGCCACCGTCCGCGCGGCCGCGTCGGCAGCCTGCTTGTAGTTGACCACGACGTTCGCGCCCGAGCGCGCCAGCCCCAGGGCGATGCTGCGGCCGATGCTGCGGCTGCCGCCGGTGACCAGGGCGTTCTGCCCGCTCAGCGCGTAGCGCGTGCTCGGCGTCTGCATCCTCATCACCTCGCGCCCAGTGCCCTGGCTAGTACAGCCTGGCCCGGTCGAAGACGTTGGCCAGGGGTTCTCCCCGGATGTACCGCGTGAGGTTCTGGCAGAAGAGCTCCGTCAGCTTTGCGTTCTCCGTCTCCACCGTGCTCGCCGAGTGCGGGCTGATGAGGACGTTCGGGAGATCCCACAGCGGGCTTTCCCGGGGCAGGGGCTCCTCCGCGACGACGTCCAGCGCCGCGCCCCCGAGGTGGCCGCTGCGCAGTGCGTCGATCAGCGCGGGCTCGTCCACGATGCCCCCGCGGGCGATGTTGATCAGCACGGCGCCACGCTTCATCGTTTGGAGCTCCCGCGCGCCGATCAGGCGCTCCGTCTCCGGCGTGTGGGGGCACGCGAGGACGAGGAAATCCGACGCGGCTAGCAGCGCGGGCAGGCTCGAGGGCGGCACGAGCACGTTCGCGGCGCTCTCGCGGGCGGCGGTGCGCTTGGTGGCGATCACCCGGAGGCCCATCGCCCGGCA
>Ga0187846_10000505_pt1 | contig 22869 bp, 25 predicted proteins | sample TC_taG_FD_161473 | JGI IMG/M metagenome (GOLD analysis project Ga0187846, IMG submission 161473) | Biofilm microbial communities from the roof of an iron ore cave, State of Minas Gerais, Brazil - TC_06 Biofilm (v2) | ecosystem: Environmental > Terrestrial > Deep subsurface > Cave > Wall biofilm...
CGAACACAACAATAACAAGATGGAGAGATTAAACGGAGAGATAAGAGACCGTGAGAAGGTTGTAAGAGGAATAAAGAAAGACGATTCCCCACTAATCGAAGGTTACAAAATCTATCACAATTTCATAAGACCACATCAGGCTTTAGATGGAAAAACGCCGGCCGAAATTGCTAGTATAACTGTAGAAGGTGACAACAAATGGATTACGATTATCCAGAATGCTAGCCACCTGACGAAAGTTAAAGGAAGTGAAGATCTGACATCAAGTTAAAAGCACCCCCCATAATTGTTTGAAATAATTCCTTACATCGATGTACTTTTTACCACGCAAATCGTATTCTTGAATCTTATCTTTGCCTAACTTTTCATTGACCATAATTAACTTAAAATCATCTGTTTTTGCTTTCTCGTGAATGTTACCTCTATCTGTGCCTTCTCCGATGTCAGAACAATAAGCATTTACGATTTCCCACGAATGAGTAGTGATCATGATTTGTTTCTCAAGCTTGTTTACTGCATAGTTAAAGAGGTCAACAAGGTATTCTATACTTCTACTGTTCAAAAAATTTTCTGGTTCTTCTATTATTATGATGGATTTTTTAGGTGAGAAAATTACTGCTGCTATTATCATTACTGCGTTTTGTATCCCTGTACCTTGAAAACTCAAGTTAACTGGGGTTGTAGTTTTCCCATCATTCCTGCGAGTTAAAATACTAACTTGGTTTGCTATAAGAGGAGTACTAAACAGGACAGCCTGAGGGTCAATCTTCTTAATCCATTCTTGAGCAAGATTCCAATTTTCATCCTGTGATGTCCATTTTTCTATATAGAACTGAAGAACATCCGACCCATAAGGTGAAAGTAGTTGTAGATTATCTGCTCTCCCGCCAACTGTTGCTGATGAACCTATAGGTGATCTGTTAGGTGTAAAATACCATATAGATGATGCAGCAGATCTATTTCCTTGGTGATTATTAATGTGTCCAACACTCCTATTACCTTCTGTTACATCAGCTAAAGTTATTCCTCCCTGTCCATTTATTGCAATTCTTGTTGTGAAATTATTTCCATCTTGTTCATAGTCTAATTCCATACGAATTTCTCGCTTTTGATCATGATTATAGACTGATTCAAATACGTTATCAAGATGATAGTAGAGAGTATTCCATTCAGGTCGACCAGTAAGCGTAAGGGTTAGTACAAAATTTATTGCCTTAATTAGAGTGCTTTTTCCTGAATTATTAGGACCAACAATTACATTCAATTTGTTAAACTTGACGGAATAATCATAATCATCGAAACATCCTAGATTTTTTAGTCGTAGTCCCGTTATCATAGATAATTGTTGTATAGAATACTCTACTTAACATTTTTTACAGAAGCAAGTTTAATTAAACTTTCAATTCTATTTTGACCTAAGTCTAGCTTGATTCCAGCTTTCTCGGCTGGTGTTTTCTTAACACTTCCATGTTCACGAATAAAATTATAGTGAATCCTAAAAGCATCAATAAGCTTCTGTGCCGATTCCTTGTTTTCCATACCTCTCATCACAATCTCCCTGTCTCTGAAAATGCCGTTCAACCTCTCTACTTTTTGATTAAGACCGTTATGTCTTACACTTACAGATCTGATATTTTCCGTTCGCGGATTCACAGAAGTATAGTATTCTTTTGCAAACGCCTCATTATACACCTTCAAACCATCATGAACTATTGCTCTTGGCTTTGGTGTTTTTCTCTTGGCATCCTGAAATACTATTCTTGCATCCTCAGTTTCACGTCTTTGTGATACTTTTGAACTAATCCAAAATCTTGTGGTATTATCCATCATGTTCCAAAGCCATTGATAATGACCTTTCTCATGTTGCTCTTTTCTGACATGAACCATCATCTCGTCAATGTGGTAAACACCAGACATTTCCTTTGGAACGAGGGAATCTACGAAAGGTGCCACAACTTCACCAAACTTTCTAATCCATCCTAGAATAGCTACATGGCTTACCGAAATTCCATAAAAGAATTTGATATGTTCTTTTACCTTCCTAAGAGATACGCCTTTGAAATAGAGGTCTAGTGCAACGGTAATCACTTTGGAATTTACCTTGTTTCCAGCAAAACCTAGATTATCTGACCATTCTTTACCACATTGTTTACATTTGAATCTCTGAATTGTACCTGATTTGTTCTTTCTAATTCCATCTTTGATTATATCTACTGACCCACATTTGCAGATTAATTCAAGTTCTGGTGTCTCGATCTCCTTTACATCTGAATTGTTTACTATTTTGTGTCGTAATTCCTTGCTGACGAAAACACTCAAAATATGTTTGCAGCGTTGCCTTTGACTTTCTTCATCATAGGTTGTGTTTTTATTGTATTTTGCAAGTCTGAAAACATAATCAGGGCAAGTACAAGTCCAACCTACTCTGTATTCATGTTTGACATCATACCAACTGTCAGAACTTTGTGATTTTACTTTGTAATTGATATGGTTGATCCGCTTGATCTGGTCTGTCTGTCCAACTATCGTTAATGCTTTCATCCTTCTCATTTCGGTTTGTTGTTTGTTTATGTTACCCATCTATAGCACGCTATAGCATACCACACTAAACTTTATAAGGGTTGCTATAGGAGGTAATATATGGCTATGAAGAAAATCACCATAGCAATTTCAGAGGAACTTGAGAGAGAACTCGAAAAAGAAAGAAAAGATAGAAAGTTTGAATCAATACCAGAAGTAATAAGAGTAATTCTGAGTGACCATTACAGAAATCATTGACCCAGCTAAACCATAAATCATTCTGGTTAGCAAAAGGTTATTGGGCAGAGGAAACTACGATCCAAGTCAATCGAGAAAACAATAAAAATCCTTCTTCAAAAAATCAAGAACGGAAAAGCAAGAAATCATTATCGTTTAAAGTAAAATTAGACTTTCTCTTAATGGGAATAGCAACAATCACATTATATGCTGGAGTATTTTATACAAATGGATTTTTTGATACTCCATATACTTTTAATACTGATATTCAAAAGCATGATACTTTCTTTAAAAATAGAGTATATCATGCCAATGTGATTTTAACTACAAAACTATTTGCCGTCAATAATATAATCAATGCTCATGCAATTGTTGAAATAGTTCAGGGTACACAGCCACCTATTCCTATCGTTTACGTATTATTCGATGGAAGTCATCAAGTACCTCCTAAGAAAGTATTTCCAAATTTAAAATTTCAGACGCTTTATAATGGGCAAATTAATGCGAGTAAGGTTTCAGACAATTTGTACGTTGGTAATGGACAAATTGTTTATGATATGGAGGGTTGCTATGACATAAAAGTAACAAATGGCAGTAAATTTGAAACAGGGGTAACATCATTTAATGAAACTGTTCCATGTCAGATTCATATAGCATCTACTGAGGCAAGTAGTACTCTTACCACAAATAGATATCTAATAGGATTAGAGATTATTGCAATCTCAATTGGATTCGTGGCTTTACGCACTATAATTCGTGAGGCTTTGAAGGATTATGGTATGGATTTATCCACATTATAAAAAAGAATATAAAAAATCCAATAACACCCAACGTTGCTATAATAATCCCAATGCCTTGTTCATGAAAAAGTATATCTTCTGAAAAGTTGATGGTATAAATCGGTTCATTGTAAGTTCCAATTATTGACAATACAAGACCGATTCCCACTAAGGGAAATGAAATAATAAACCACCCAACGAATATTTTTTGTAAAATAATTTTTTTATCCAAAAATAACCCTCTCAGAATTTATGTCTGAAAAGGTCGCAGGTTCATGCCCTCTGAAACTTAACACGATTAAGTTTTGCATGTCAACCTCTGGCTCCTTAACAGAAGTTCAAGTACACTTCAGTGCAAATAATGAGTTGGGCTTGAATAGTTCTTCATGTGCAAATTAGAGGTTTGATTTTTTCAGATCACGAGATATTTTTTATATTCTGAACCTTAAATCAGAGAAAGTGGATATACTATAATGTATAGGTCAAACGCGAGTTTTCAAAGTACATGTCATCAATAATTTTATGATCACAATAAAACAAAAGGGGGAAAAGTTATTTCGCTTTTGAAAGTCTCTTTTCTATCTCATCCCAGTTTACTACATTCCACCAAGCTGTGACGTAGTCAGCTCTCCTGTTTTGATACTTCAGATAGTAAGCATGTTCCCACACGTCCAATCCTAACAACGGAACCAAACCTTTTGTTCTAGGGCTAGTTTGGTTTGGCATAGTAATAAACTCGACTTTATTACTTTTAGGATTATAGGTCAACCAACCCCAGCCACTTCCTTGAATTGCTGTAGTGTCTTTGGCAAACTTTTCTTTGAAAGCATCAAAGCTTCCAAAGACTGATTTGATGGCATCATCTACCCTGCCACCAGGTGTTCCTCCACCATTTGCCTTCATATTATTCCAAAATAGTGTGTGGTTGTCATATCCGCCACCGTGAAAATTAATAGCCCCTCTTGCGCTCTCAGGCACCTTCTCTATTGCTGAGAGAAGTTTTGTGAGTTCCATGTTTTGAAGCTCAGAGCTGAGACCTTCCAAAGCGGTGTTCAGACCGTTTGTGTATGCTTGATGATGTTTAGTGTGGTGAATTTCCATTGTCTTTGCGTCTATATTCGGTTCTAGTGCATCGTATGCGTAAGGTAACTTAGGCAGCTCGTATTTTACCATGTTGATTCCATGTATGTATGCAATTTATGGTTTTGGTTGCAAATGCATTTTATTTGTTGAATTTTGATAGATTATGATGAAGCGATACGAGATAATACTCTATTCTCTAGCTATGATTTTTTGTATGGTCTATATTTTATCAAATTTTGAAAATGGGCACAGAGCTGAAATCTACGTAGAGAAAAATATTGCACTAATAGGTGCTGATGTTCCGAGAAAATTAGGATTTGAAGGGGAGGGAATAAAGATAGGAGTCATTGACACCGGAATAGATTTCAACAATACTGATCTTTTGGGTTTTGGCCCTGCAGGAAAAGTTGTTAGTGGATATGATTTTGTCGACCCAAATGAAAAACCAATGGATACAAATGGTCATGGAACAGAGGTTGCGGGAGTAATTGCTGCTGATGGAAATCTGAAAGGGGTTGCACCAAAGGCACAGTTATTTGCATACAAAGTTTCGTCAGACGGCCAGTCTGTCTCCTCAGAACTCATTATCAAAGCTATTCGACAAGCGATACAAGACAAGGTCAATGTTATTAACATAAGTCTTGGGATAAACAAGACAAATAGTGAGATTGATCAGGCCGTAAATGAGGCAGTAAGAAACGGAATTGTCGTGGTGGTTGCAGCAGGAAATAATGGTCCTGATTTGAGCACAATTGGCAGCCCTGGTAGAGATAATAACGCAATAACAGTCGGTGCATCTTACAATAACATTACGGAAAGTCTAGTTTCCACATTAGAGGTTGGAAAAATCCAGTATCAAGTAATCCCAATGCTTGGAACAAAGGCATTATCCAAACCTATTACTACAAAAATTGTTTTTGGCGGATATGGGAGAGCCAAGGATCTATCTGGCTTGAATGTAACAAACTCAATTTTGCTTGAAGAGAGAGGAAGTAATATCATAGGTGAGAAGGTTTTTTTTGCTACAAAAGAATACAACGCAGCACAGAGTGGAGCAAAGGCGCTTATAGTTTTCAACAATGAGCTAGGAATATTTTATGGCGAGCTTGTTCAACCAAATTCCTCTAATTACATTCCAAGGATACCAGTAATATCAATGTCTGAAAGTGATGGCTTGAACATGATAAAATCTCTTCAAGGCAATATGACGGCAAAACTAGATGTTTTCTACCACCCTGACTTTGTGGCGCCATTTAGCTCAAGAGGACCTGTCTCGCCATTTTATACCAAACCTGATCTTGTCGCACCTGGCGTTTTTGTGAATTCAACTATGATTGGAAACAAATACAACATCACAAGTGGAACGAGTATTGCAGCACCACACGTCACTGGAGCAGTAGCTTTGCTTTTGCAAAAAATTCCAAATCTCAAGCCTGTTGAAGTTACATCGCTTCTAACAACCACATCAGATCCTGTTACTGACTCTTATGGAAGGATTGTGCCACTTGAAGTTGCTGGAAGTGGAAGACTAAACCTAACACGAGCATTTTCTGCAAACCTCATCATAATACCACACAGTCTTGTTTTTGATTTATCATTTGAAAAGCCTTATCAGACAAGATCATTGGATTTGAAAAGCATTCATGGTATAATACCGCTTCTTAGAACAGAGTTTTCAACCGAAAACACATTCATAAGGTTTGAAAAGAGTCTCAATAATGATACTTTGAATGTAAAGATATCCGATACAGAAAGAAAGGTTGGAGATTTTGAAGGAGTAATTACGATATTTGATAATAAAACACGTTATCGAGTTCCTGTTCTCATTCATGTTACAAACGGCACTATTAACACTACAGAAAAGGATGGTGTACTAACTTTTCAACTCGATTACCCTGCAAAATGGGTTTACGCAAAAATTTCCGTCATAAAAGTCGGAGATGATGAATCTCGTTTTACATCGATAACACCAGAAAAGAATTCATCACTTTCTGTTTATGAGTCTGGAGAGTATTGGATTGATGCTCAGATTACTACACCCAACGGTGTCGATAATGCATATGACACCATAATAGTTCAACAGCCAGCACAAAAAACGTGGATAGATTTTGCGGAATCCTCAGGGATTCCCATAAAGTACCTAATTATAATTTCAGGAGTACTTTTAGCTGCAGTGGCAATAGGAATAAAGTCTAGACCAAGATGATCTTTCAATTTGGAATTTGTGGTCCTGCTTCACGGATTTCTTTTGGAGTGTTTCCAAATTTCTTAAAGTTCTCCACAAACATCTGTGCTAGTTTTCTTGCAGAAAGATCGTACGCATCTTTTTCTACCCAAGTATTTCTTGGATTTAGAACATCAGAGGGCACATCTGGACATGTAGATGGCACATCCAAGTTGAATATATTATCGTGTCTATACTTCACAGCGTCAAATGTACCTCTAATAGCAGCAGTAACCATCTTTCTTGTATAATTGATGTTCATTCTCTTCCCTATTCCATATGGACCTCCTGACCATCCTGTGTTGATAAGATAAACAACTGTCTTGTGTTTCGTTATTTTTTCTCCAAGCATCCGAGCATATATTGAGGCATGTCTGGGCATAAATGGTGCCCCAAAACACTCAGAAAAAGTGGCACGTGGTTCTGTAATTCCTCTTTCGGTACCAGCTAGTTTGCTTGTATAACCAGACATGAAATGATACATAGCCCCTTCTTTGGCCAGTCTAGCGATAGGAGGTATTACTCCAAATGCGTCGGCTGTAAGAAATATAATGGTTTTTGGATGTCCTCCCAAGCTTGGAATCATTGCATGAGGGATATAATCAAGTGGATAAGCTGCTCTGGTATTTTCCGTGATACTTGCATCATTAAAGTCAGGTACCATTGTTTTTTTGTTTAATACAACATTTTCTAGGACGGTACCAAACTTTATTGCATCCCATATCTGCGGTTCCGCATCCCTTTCCAAATTAATGCACTTTGCATAGCAACCACCTTCAAAATTAAAAATTCCTCTATCAGACCACCCGTGTTCATCGTCTCCTATTAGCATCCTATGTGGGTCTGCCGATAACGTTGTCTTACCTGTACCGGAAAGTCCAAAGAATAATGCTGTATCTCCATTTCTTCCAATATTAGCAGAGCAGTGCATGGGAAACACATCTCTTGGTGGAAGAAAATAATTCATGACAGAGAACATTGCTTTTTTTATTTCTCCTGCATACGAAGTTGCACCAATCAACGCGATCCTTTTTGAAAAGTTTAACAGAATAAATGCATCAGATCTTGTTCCGTCAACTTCTGGAATAGCTTTGAAGTAGTTTATTGCAAACAGAGTAAATTCAGGATTCAGTGATTCAAGCTCTGTAACAGATGGTCTTATGAATAGTTGTCTAACAAAAAGATTCTGCCAAGCATGGTCATTTATGATTCGTATTGAAAGCCTATTTTCAGGATCTGTCCCGAGAAAACCATCAAAGACAAAGATTTCCTTGCCTTTGATATGGTTTTTTATTTTTTCAAATATCTTCTCAAACTTTTCCTCGGAGAAGGGATGATTTACCTTACCCCAATCTACATTGTTATGGGTTTCTTCATCATCTATTATGTAACGGTCATCTGGAGACCTTCCTGTATACTTGCCTGTTTTAACTGAAAGAGAGCCGTTGGCCGTAAGAATACCTTCATTCTTCTTCAAGATCATATCCACCAATGTCTTTACTTGCAAGTTTCTGTGTATCTTTCCAGATCTTATCCCCTGATCTTCCAACTGAGAGATGAATTTTCCTGTAATGGTAGTTTTTAAATCCTCAACCATTAGATAGAAAAATCCGACTCGAGTTTCCTTATTATCTCTTCTGGTGGCATTCTAGCTCCCAGAAACGTATTTATTTTAAAATTCCAGCATGGCTTTTACATGCCTATTAATAAGGAGATCTTAGAGCTTAGAAAACAAATAGCAGAACGCAGGCCAGACTTTGTAAGAGAAGAGAGCTGGAGATACATTAGATTAAAAAAGTCATGGCGAAAACCAAAGGGAATTGATAATCATCAGCGAAAACAGAGAAAGGGATGGCCAATGCTTGTCAAAGCTGGGTATGGTAGTCCAAAGATTGCCAGAGGTTTACATCCATCAGGTTTTACAGATAGTTTAGTTTACAATATTAAAGATTTAGAAAAGCTTGATCCCAAAATAGATGGGATAAGATTTGCTCATGGTGTTGGAAAACGGAAAAGACTTGCAATTATAGCGAAAGCAAAGGAAAAGAATTTCAAAATTTTTAACGCAAGGGTGTCACTGAGTGGTAGTAAATCTTAAGACAAAAAGAAGATTAGTGGCTAGAGTCCTAGGAGTTGGAGCAAACAGGGTAAAGTTTGACTCCGATTATCTTGATGATGTTGCTGACGCAATTACACGAGATAACATACGCAGCTTAGTAACTGCTGGAGTAATAGAAGTGAGGCCGATTAAGGGCACCTCAAGCGGAAGAGCATATTTTAAGAAAAGTCAGAAACGAAAACGCGGTACAAAACAAGGTTCAAAGTTAGGAAGAAAGGGTGCTCGTATAGGCAAGAAAGAAGTACATGTAAGGAAGATGAGGGCCTTACGTCATCAACTTAAAGTTTCAAAAGGCAGAAGAGAAATTACTAAGGAGGGATACTGGAAACTTTACAGCCAAGTAGGAGGAAACCAAGTCAGAAACCTAGCCCACCTCCGCTCATTGATTGAAGAAATTCGTTCAAAAAGACGCAGCTAGAATCGATAGATTGCATTCTTATCAATAATTTTTCCTTTCTTAATTTCTACTCCTTCTTTTGATAACATGTTAGTTTTGACTTTTTCACCCCATGCATATCCACCAATGCTGCCGTCAGATTTGATAACACGATGGCATGGAATTATAACAGGATAAGGATTTTTGTTCATTATTCTTCCGATAACTCTTTGACCATTTTTAAGGCCCACTGCCTTCGCAAGCTCGCTGTACGTAGTTACTTTACTCGGAGGCACCGAGAGAAGTTTTTTATAAACTTTTTCTTCAAGTCTCAAACTTTTATCAACTCAAGGTTCGTTGATTCTACAAGATCAACTACTTGTTTCTTTTGCGTTCCCAAGCCACTCCAATCCAATAAAGCAAATTTTGCTTTACAGTTTCTTTCCAATATGTGATGAAATAGCTCTTCGTCCAGAAACTTTAAGGCGTATTTTGGTATCACGGTACCAAGAGCATACTGATATTCAATAAGTGTTTTGGTAAATTTTTTTGGATAATGAGTTCCGCCAAAACAAATTGCTACATCATGTTCGTGTGGTGTCTTATTCAATGTTTCTTCCACAACTCGTGCCACCGATTTACATAGTGTCTTGTCATTCCATTCCTTTTGTGTTGTTCCTACTTCAATAAACAAAGCAGGTTTATTAAGTGCCGTAGGACCATGATGTGTCGCTTCTATTGTAATTTCAAATTTTGAAAAATCTTGTTTACGCGACCACAAATTTTGCATGTAGGACTTTTGAATGTGAGGATGAGGAATTGCAATCTGTCTTTTGAATCCTCCAAAAAGTGCATCTGCAAAGTTTCCTGTACTGTGACAAGTCAGCGCAAGCACACCGGTCTCAGACGCATGTTTTGATAGGAAAATAAAACCATCATAATCGTATTTTTCTTCAAGCCAATCTGCTGAAATTGCAGGAGTTGGGATTATTACGAGATCATATTTTTTTCCTCGGTACATGTGTTCATCACGTTCCATATTTTGAGATATGAAATGCGCCATGTTAGATCCCGCGGGATCTGATTGATATGCAACAAGTAATTGCATAAGATAAGAGATATTAAGTACACTTTATTAACGTCCTCCAATGGGAAATCCAAGGCAATTGCTAAAGGACATGCTAAATACAATTAAACTTGCCAAAAAGTCAGATAAAGATGATTATATGCAACATCTCAGGTTGGTCCTTCTTGGAATAGCAACAGTTGGTGCAATTGGATTTATAATTCAGTTCGTATTTGCAGTAATTAATCTTGGGCATAGATGACATTGACGCAGGAAATAAAATCACACTTTTTTGCTGTAAGGACAACAGGTGGACAAGAAAAAGTGGTAATGGGTCTTTTGGAAAACAGGATAAAACTAAGAAAAATAAATATCCAGTCAGTTTTGCTTCTCGATAACTTAAAAGGCTACATTATAATAGAGGCAATAGATGCAAATGCTGCTTTTGATGCATTACAGGGGATAAGGCACATTCGCGGTCAACTTAGGGGCGAATTACAGTTCAAAGATATTGAGGGGTATCTAGTTAAGAAATCAACAGTGTCAGAACTAGCAGTTGACAAGGTAGTTGAGATAATAGGTGGACCCTTTAAGGGAATGAAAGCAACCATAACAAGAATAGATCACGAAAAAGAAGAAGCTACCGTAATTTTACTTGATGCACCATATCAATTACCAGTAACCGTTGATGCAAACTACCTAAAACTTTCAACACAGTAGCAAAGGAATAAATTTACAGTTTCTAGGAAGAAAAATTCATGGCAGATATGCAGACAGTTTCGGCACTTGTCACAGGTGGACAGGCAAATGCAGGTCCGCCACTGGGTCCGACTCTTGGTCCTCTTGGTGTTAACATTTTACAAATTGTTAATACGATAAACGAGAAAACAAAAGATTTTGAAGGGATGAAAGTTCCTGTTACAGTTTCAGTTGACAAGAAAACAAAACAGTGGACAGTAGATGTTGGTATTCCCTCTGCCGCTGCTCTTATTTTAAAAGAAGTAGGTTTGCAAAAAGGCTCTGGAACTTCAGGTGCAACATGGGTTGGCGATATCAAATTTGATTCAATTATTAAGATTGCCAAGTTGAAAATTGACTCTTCTTATGCTCAAGATATCAAGGCAACAGCAAAAGAGATAGTTGGAACCTGTTTGCCCCTTGGTATAAAAATAGAGGGTAAGAGCCCCAAAGAGATCACTACTGAAGTCAATGCAGGCAAATGGGACGACAAGTTCAAGTAATTATTCAGTTGTAACATAAACGGGATCTTTGTCAGTTCTTTGTAGTTCAACAAAAGTTTCTGTGTTTTGAATTCCTTCTATTTTGCCAATCTTCTCAATTGCAATTGTGTGGAGTTCTTCTAGGTTTTTAGCACGTACGGTAATCAGGATATCAAATCTTCCTGTTACTTCAGAAATCATTATTACTTCAGGTGTTTTCAAAAGGGTTTTGTGGATCTGGTCTTTTAATTTAGGATCTCTGTTTATGCCCATAGTAGCTCGCACGCCAATACCTAAAAGGGATTCGTCTATCACTATAGTGAATTTTTTTATTAATTTTTTTTTGACTAATCTCTTTATCCTACTGTATAGAACAGATGTGTTTATTCCAAGTCTTTTTGAAAGATTGGGCACAGAAACATTACCATCTTTTGTGAGTTCCGTTAGGATTTTCATGTCTAGTTCGTCAAATTTGTGCAAGGTTGCGAGTACTTTTTGTTTCTATTTAATAAATGTAAGTTCTTCATCAAGAAACTTTGGTTATTACAACATAAGTGAAATAATATGAAAAATTTTAGATATACTCTAATCCATCATACGTTGACCTGTAAACGATTTTAAATAGGAATACAAAGAAAGTCTGCGTAATGATTATTGAGTCACAGCTATTTCAGATGATAAAAGATGCCAAGAAAGAGCAGAAACAACGTAAGTTCAAACAATCTTTAGAGCTTATAATGGTTTTCAGAGACATTGATGTAAAGAAAGGATTTTCGATAAATGAGACGGTTCAACTTCCAAGAACACCAAGCCAACCCGCGTCAGTGTGTGTAGTCGCTACAGGAGATCTTGGGTTGAAGGCAAAAACCGCAAAAGCTGATAAGGTTATTGATGGCGCTGAGATAAACCGAGTTGGTGTCAATAAGCGCGAATCACGGAAACTGATTAATGGTTATGATTTTTTCTTGGCAGATACCCAGCTTATGGCACCCGTAGGTAAGACTCTAGGCCAGTTTATGGGCCCTAGAGGCAAGATGCCAACACCAGTAGCATTTAACGCACCCATTGATTCCATTTTGGAAAGATTTCGATCTTCAATACGGGTCAAACTCAGAAACTCACTATCCCTCTCATGTAAGATCGGTGATGAAACAATGTCAGATGAAGATTTGATGGCAAATGCAAATGCGGTAATAAGCATGGTAGAAAAAAAACTGCCAAGCGGTGATAAGAATATCAAAAAGATCATGGTAAAGACAACTATGGGAAAAATCATAAAGCCACTGCAAATAGAGAAGAAGTAAAATGCATCAAGACAGGACCAAATATCCCCAAAAAAAAACCTTAATGTATCAACAATTGGTAGAGCTCCCAAAAAAGTATAATGTTATTGCTCTTGTACGAATGGAAAAGATCAGATCATCCCAATTATTGCCTCTGAGAAAAAAATTAAAGAGAGAAGTAGAGATTGTAAGTATAAAAGATAAAGTGGCACAAAAGGCACTTTCTACAATAAAAATACCTTCGATTGAAAAGTTAGTTGACAAATTAGTAGGTCAGTGTGTTTTGATGTTTACTAACATGAGCCCATTTAAGCTAAACATTCTACTAGGCAAAAATAAGATAATGATGCCTGCTCGTAGTGGAGATGAAGTTAGTATCGATGTTGTCATAAAGGCAGGGAACACCGGAATTACTCCTGGTCCAATCCTTACTGACTTTAAGGAAGCAGGTATTGCCACAAAAATTGATCAAGGAACAATATGGATAACAAAAGATTCCACTGTTGTAAAAAAAGGAGGTGTTGTTTCTGAAAAGCTAGCTACTTTATTGAGCAAGCTCAACATCAAACCAATTGAAGCAGGCATATTGTTAAGTTCTGCTTTGGCTGAAAATATTCTCTACACAAAAGAAGATCTAATATTAGATGTAGAAATGTATCGTAAGATATTTGCTCAAGCTCATCAAGAAGCTATGGCTCTATCTATAGAGATAGGTTATGTTACTAAGGACAATATCAACCTTATACTAGCAAAAGCAGCTCAGAATGCAAGATCGGTAGCAATAGAAGCTGGTTATCTTACTGATGAAACAAGAAAACAAGTGCTACAAAAGACTCATGCTCAAGCTAAGGCACTTGCCAGTAAAGCAAAGAATTACACTCCACAATAATTTTAAAATTCTATACTAATTAGAGCTTTTCTCGCACTTTTGGAAGATTCCAATTATATTTCATTGCAACAAGTCGCAATACTGTTGTAATTACTATACCAGTTATGGTAGCTATTGGTATTTGTGTACCTACGGTCAACAGGATAAAGAAAGCCACTATTCCAACAAAGCTTGCAGAGGCATAAAGCTCTTTTACAAACACCAGCGGTATCTCGTTTACAAACATATCTCTTAATATTCCTCCACCTACCGCAGTCAGCATTCCTGCTAAAGCCATAGCAAGAAAATTGAGTCCAAAGGCATTATAAGCAAAGGTGGCTCCAATTATTGTAAACACTCCAAGTCCAAGAGCATCGAATTTTAAAAATAGATTCCAGTGTTTTTGAAGTTTTGGATATAAAAAGAATATCGCAATGCCCGTTAAAACAGTGATGACAACGTATAGAGGATCTGAGATAGAGTTGGGTGGAAAATGTCCCAGCATGACATCTCTAAGAGTGCCTCCCGCAACACCTGTTATGGTAGCTAAAATAATGATCCCGACAATGTCCGCTTTGTGTTCAATTGCTTTGAATGCGCCAGTTACTGCAAATACCATTGTGCCGAATAGGTCAAGTGCCAAGACAAGAGTAGAAATTGAGAGTGATATATCAGCCAATCACAACATATTGCAGACTAGAGTAAATAATGTTTAGAGATCGTGGGATTCTAGAAGAATTTTTTAAAATCAGATATTTAGCCAAATAGAGCAGATAGGCCTTCCATTGCCTGTTCTTCAGTCTTTGCAGAGGGAGTTTCTACTTCTTTTGGTTTTTCTTCTTTACTACCAGTTATTGCCGGGGTTGCTGGTGCAGCTGCAATAGCTACTGGGGCTGTTTTAATTGCTTCATCTATGTCCACATCTGCTAGGGCTGCTACAAGTGCCTTTACTTGCGCCTCATTCACTTCAGCTCCTGAAGCCTTAATTACATTTGTAATGTTAGCTTCATTAATTTCCTTCTTCTGTTTGTGTAAAAGAAGTGCAGCATACACGTATTCCATTGTAACGAGGTGTGCTAATGGCATAATATAAAACTATGGAGTGAATTCTACCAATTCAAATTCTGATCTCCAAATCTTCCAACATACAGATATCATCTTTCTCAAGAGAACAGTTAAAATAGTTTTTACAAGAATACAATCAATCTAGTTTAGAATTTTTAGGCTCCTACAAATGGAATACATATATTTTTTCAAGTCCTTATCAAATAATGACTCCATCCTTTGTCTTACAACTCTTTTTGCTTGTTCTTTTTCTGATCCTTCAGGAAGTGATATTACGTTGTTTATTATCTCAGGTAATGATTCCCTTACCCATCCATCAATGATTCCATGAATATTTTTGTGAATTTTTATAGGATGTTCTATGTTTACGTCAAAAATTCCTGTGAAATTATCATATTCTACTCGATAGATAAGACCGAGTATGCAATCGGTTGGATTTGGATTTTTCAAAAGTTCAATTGATTTTGGGCCAGCCTTTCCCTGAGAAACTTTGTTTTTAAGACCAACCATCTTTATTATAGTTCCATTTACACCAATTTTGGAATTCTCAATTCCCGTTACTGCACCAACTACAATGTTCTTATAATCCCCATCTGGAATAGTTATAAAAACATAATCGCCTTCCTTCCATTCCTTCTTACCAAACAACCTATTTGCAAACTGCGCCATCAGCAAATTTTCAAAAATGATCATATTTAATGTGTTGGTTCAGAATGCTTAATATCGGTCAAACCGAAAACCTCTCAAAGATGGACAAAAGTCAAATTCTTGCAAAATTTTCTTCAGAACCAGATAGGTATTACAAAGTAGAATTATTTGAAAAGGAAGGATTTGCAAGAAAATCTTGTACAAAGTGCAAGCGTTACTTTTGGACTTTGGATCACTATCAGAGTTTTTGCCCAGATGATGCCCCAAATAGTTATTCTTTCATTGGAAATCCTCCAACAAAAAAGAGATTTGATTATGTACAAGCGTGGAAAGAAATAGAGTCATTTTTTATGCAAAACGGCCATAAATCAGTTAGCAGATATCCGGTCGTTTGCAGATGGCGTGATGATCTCTATTTTACAATTGCATCAATTGTTGACTTTCAAAGAGTAATGGGTTCCAAGGTTGTTTTTGAGTTTCCTGCCAATCCATTAGTCGTTCCGCAGACTTGCCTAAGATTTAAGGATATAGAAAATGTAGGGGTAACTGGCAGACACTTTTCGAGTTTTTGCATGATAGGACAGCACAGCATACCAGACTCACAAGGATATTGGAAGGACAAGTGCGTCGAGCTAGATTTCAGACTTTTAACAGAAAAACTTGGTATCAATAAGAACGAGGTTGTCTTTGTAGAGGATATTTGGACAGGAGGTGGCTCATTTGGATCTTCACTAGAATTTTTTGTTCGCGGGCTTGAACTTGGAAATGCTGTATTTACAGAATTTCAGGGAGATTTGAATAAGTATTCTATCTTAGACCAAAAGATAATTGACATGGGAGCTGGCCTTGAGAGGTTTGCTTGGATTACCATGGGAACCCCGACTGCTTATGACTGCTGCTTTGGGCCTATAACAAAAAACATGATGCAAAAAATAGGACTTGATTTTGATCCTAAGATGATATCAAGATATTTCATGGCAATAGCGAAAAACCTCAGCGAATATGGGGATGTTTCTCTAGCAAGAAAAAATGCAGCCATGCAAGCAGAAATAGATGAAATAAAATTTAACAAGATAATAACCCCACTTGAGGGAATATATCTAATTGCAGATCATCTGAGGACGTTGGTATTTGCGATTTCTGATGGCGCTCTTCCTAACAATGTAGGTGGAGGATACAACCTCAGAATGATTTTAAGAAGAACCATAGCAACAATGGATAGGTTCGGCTGGAATTTAGATCTCAGAGAACTTATTGATTATCATATTGACTATCTGAAATCGACTTATCCAGAATTAGAACAAACTCGTGATGATGTTAAGACCATCATCGAAATTGACAAAGAAAGGTACTGGGAATCAAAAACAAGAATGAAAACAATTGCAGATACACTAAGGAGTCAGAACAAAAAATTAACCGTAGGAGATATGATAAGATTATACGAGTCTGACGGAATAACACCTGATTTTCTAAAAGAGGCAGGAATTGTTCCTGAAATACCGTCCACCTTTTATGAAAAGTTATCAGGTTTACACCAATCTGAGAAAGTTGAGAAAAAAGAAGAGTTGAATCTAGATGGAATCCCAGACACGGAGTTATTGTTTTATAAAAATGATCCTTGTGAATTTAATGCCAAAGTTCTCAAGGTAATAAACAGCAAGCTAATAGTTTTGGATAAAACATCATTTTATCCACGAGGAGGGGGACAAGAACCGGATCATGGGAAGATTGGACCCTTTGACGTCGTAGATGTGACTAAACATGGTAATGTTGTCATACATGAGTTAAAAGAAGGAATTCCAAAGGAAGGTGATATTATAAAATGCTCAATAGATTCGGCGCGTCGTTATGGAATAACTAGAAACCACACCAGTACTCACATACTAAATGCTTCTGCAAGAAAAATTCTAGGTTCATGGGTTTGGCAGCACTCAGCGTTTAAGGAAAAGGATTATGGCAGGCTAGACATTACTCATCATTCAACTTTAACTGAGGAAGACATTATAAAAATTGAAGATCTGGCAAATCACACAGTACGAAGAAACATACCAATTATTATAAATGAATTTGAAAGAGGTCGTGCTGAACAAAAATTTGGTTTCAGAATTTATCAAGGAGGTGTAGTTCCAGTAAAGTTAGTCAGAATTGTAAACATCGAAGGCTTTGATGTAGAAGCTTGTGGTGGAACTCATGTGAATAAGACAGGTGAAGTCGGATTGATAAAAATAACGAAGGTAGAAAGAATTCAAGATGGGGTTGTGAGAATGGAGTTTGTTTCAGGAGAAACTGCAATAAAATATACCCAAAATCAAGATAAAAAAGTTTTACAAATTGTAAAATCTCTGGGTTCTAGTAAGGAAAAGATTCTAGAATCGTTTGATCATCTTATTAAAGATGCAGATTCATCTAAGAAAAAGATAAAGCAGCTAATCAAGAGAGTTTCACCATTTGCGGCAGCAAATGCTATATCTCAAGCAAAGATACTTGGCAAAGTAAAATTATTCTGTACTGTTGATGAAGAACTTGATGAAGAATTTCATATTACAGTTGGTGAGCAAGCAATTATGATGGATCCATCGTTGATTTATTGCGCATTGGTGTTTAAAAATGATGTAATACGAATAGTGGCATTTGCAGGTACGGAGGCAACAAAATCAAAGAAAGCGGGAGATCTAGTAAAAGATATTTCAAAAGTGCTGGGCGGTGCAGGTGGAGGAACTGCAACTTTTGGTCAAGGAGGAGGGAAGGACATATCGAAACTTAAGGACGCCTTACTTAACGTGGAACAATCAATTTTGGAAAAGTGATTTTGTGTTAGATTGGTCATCGCTAGAAGCCAAGTGGAGAAAAAAATGGCATGACAATGGATGCTTTGAAGCAGACCCAAATGACCAAAAAAAGTTCTTCGTCACAGTAGCCTATCCATATCCAAATTCTCCGCAGCACATAGGTCATGGCAGAACATACACTTTAGCTGACGTTCACGCAAGATTTATGCGAATGCGAGGTTACAATGTACTTTTTCCCATGGGATTCCATTATACTGGCACGCCAATTCTTGGAATGGCAAGGCGCGTTCAGGAAAATGATAAAGAGATAATAGACACATTTCGTACGCTTTATAAAGTTCCAGAAAAGACGATAAAAGAATTCGTAAAGCCCGTTAAAATTGCAGAGTATTTTCACCGAGAAATCAAATCAGGAATGATTGAGATGGGTTATTCGATAGATTGGAGAAGAGAGTTCACAACAATTGATCCTGCATACAACAAATTCATCGAATGGCAATTCAGAAAGCTAAAAAGCAAAAATTTTGTTATACAAGGATCATATCCTGTTGGTTGGTGTCCTAGAGATCAAAACCCAGTATCACAACATGATACTTTAGGAGATGTAGAACCAAGCTTTACTGAATATGTGCTCATCAAATTTAAGTATGACAAATATATCATTCCCACCGCCACACTAAGACCTGAAACAATTTTTGGTGTCACAAATCTCTGGATAAATCCCAATGTAAGATACAAAATTGTCGAGGTCAACAATGAAGTTTGGATTGTAAGTGTAGAATGTGCAAGCAAACTAGAATTTTTAGATAAAAAAATAAAGATTATCGGTGACATAAGTGGTTCAGAACTAGTAGGTAAAGAAGTGAATGTTCCACAAAGTGATTATAAGATAATAATACTTCCTGCTAATTTCGTCAAAAGTGAGAATGGTACAGGAATAGTAATGTCAGTGCCTGCGCATGCTCCGTTTGATTATCAAGCTTTAGAAGACATCAAAAAAAAATCATCTAAAATCGACAAAAATCTTTTAACTATTGTAAAATCAATCAATCCAATATCAATCATACAAACAGGAGAATATGGAAATATTCCTGCATATGATGCTATAAAAAAATTCAATGTGGAAAATCAGAGCAGTCCTTACCTCGAAGAGGCCACAAAGGAACTTTATAACAAAGAATTCTACGGAGGGAAGTTAAAGGCGAACGCAGGGAAATTTGCAGGAAAGTCTGTTGCAGAAGCGAAAGAAGATGTCAAAAAATGGATTTTACAAAATAATAACGGTGATATTTTATTTGAATTAGATGATGGGCCAATCAGATGCAGATGTGGAGCTGTGTGTGTAGTCAAGATATTAAATGACCAGTGGTTTTTAGATTATTCCAACAAAAAGTGGAAAGAAGAGGTTCATGCTTATATCAATGATGTGAAAATTCTTCCGGATGAGATTCGTGGAGAATTTAATTATGTAATTGATTGGCTCAGAGAAAGAGCATGTGCCAGGCAACATGGTTTGGGGACCAAGCTACCTTGGGATAGTGACTGGATAATTGAAAGCTTGTCAGATTCTGTGATCTACATGGCATACTATATTTTATCCAAGTATGTTAACAAAAAACAGATTATTGCAGAAAATGTTAATGATAAATTTTTTGATTACATTTTTCTTGAACGAGGAGATCCAAAGATAATCTCATTAAATTGTAAAATTGCATCAGATCTTTTAGAGGAGATCAAAAAGAATTCCAATATTTTTACCCCGTTGATGCAAGACATTCTGGACGCGATCTTGTGCCAAATCATTTAACATTCTTTATTTTCAATCACGTAGCAATTTTTCCTAAAAAAAATTGGCCAAAAGAGATTGTGGTGAATGGTTCTGTTCTGATGGAAGGCAAAAAGATGTCAAAGTCGATGGGAAACATCATACCATTACGTGATGCTGTTAAGGAACATGGAGCTGATCCCATAAGATTGGCAATTTTGATTTCTGCAGAGCTTTTGCAAGATGCAGATTTTAACTCGGAAGCGCTAAGGGGAATAAAAAATAAGCTTGAAAATATGTTAAACGAGTGCTCAAAATACAAAGAAAAGCAGACAAAGAACCTAGAATCTGAAGACATATGGCTTCTAAGTAGACTGCAATACCTTATTACAAGTGCTACTGAGGCAATAGAAAGAATGAGGTTACGGGAAGCATTGCATCATGTTTTGTATGAATTTGATTCTGATATTCAGTGGTACCTAAAAAGGGCAGACGCAAAAAACAGGAAGGATATTTCTCGGACACTGCGTGAAGTTCTTTCTACGAGAATATTAATTCTTTCTCCCTTTGCTCCTTACATAGCTGAAGAGATGTGGGAAAAGTTAGGAAATTCTGGAACTGCCTCAAGATCAGATTGGCCATTGACTAATGAAAGTAAGATTGATCTCAGATCTATTCAATCAGAAAATCTTCTTAGATCAACTTTAGATGATATAAAAAACATACTTAGGGTAACTAAAATGCTTCCAAAAAAAATTATTATCTATACTGCAGACATTTGGAAAACAAATGCGTACCAAAAAATTCTTTCAAGTGTGATCAAGGGTGAGATGAATATAGGAGTTTTGATAAAGTCTTTGATTGCAACAAAAGATACAGAGGCTGTGAAAAAAGATCCAGATTTTGTAAAAAAAACAATCAATGATATATTATCAGAACCTATAGAATCAAGAGAAACAAAAGCAAAAATTGGATTTATAGATGAAAGAAAAATTCTTCTAGAACTAACACCTCACGTTGAAAAAGATCATGGAGCAAAATTAGAGGTTTACTCAGAATTAGATCCACAAAGATATGATCCAAAGAATAAAGCAAAATCTGCAAGACCATATAAGCCTGCAATCTTCATAGAATGATTTCTTGTCCAGTTTGATCCTTAATACTATGTTACTAAACATCTTTTTATTAGGTAATTTCAGACCACAAAATTAATTGAAAATAGCAGTTGTCGGCATTGGAGTTGCAGGTGGATATCTGCTTTCCAGACTAAAGTGTGAGCATGAAGTTGTGGGTTTTGAAAGATCTTCTCAAGAAAATCATGATTCCATCTGCGCTTGGGGAACCACGAAGGGACCCATGCAACAGTTTGCAAAAAAATGTGGTTTAGAGTTTAATGATTACGTAATCCATGATGGCAAAACAATGTACATAGATATGAATTCTGAGAGGTTTACAATAAAGCTCGTCGGCCTTTGTACATATGATAAAATTGGTCTCATCAAGGACATGGCCAAAGGCAGCAAGATTCATTACCATACCGTTCCGAAACTTGAGTACCTAGAATCCGAATTTGATTTGATTGTGGATTCTACTGGTTTTCACAGAATGTACTTGCCAAAACTTGCCAAGGATTTTCATTTGCCTACTTACCAATACAAAGTGGAATATGAAGCCGGAGTTCCGTTTAACGATTTCTATCTAAAACCATTCTCATCAATTAGTGGGTATTTTTGGTATTTTCCTTTAGGTAAAAATCTAGCTCATATTGGAGCGGGGGACAAAAACCGTAAACATGTAGAGGTAACAAATGAATTCTTAAAAAAATATGGAGGAAAAATAATAAAGAAAGTGGGAAGACCAATACGTCTTGCTACGCCAGACATGTGTGAACCATTTTATCATGGAAAAGTTGTTGGCGTAGGAGAATCTATTGGAACAGTGTATCCACTTTTAGGCGAGGGAATTATACCAAGCATGACTTGTGCTGATATTTTCATTGAAAATCTTGGTAACAATGAAAGATACAGAAGACAAGTTTTGGAAAAGTTTGCTATTTATCCCAAAGTGTTGGCATTTGTAAGAAACAAGATGGATAACAAGTTTGGTATGCTAAAACACTTTGCTGATTTAATAGACATATACAGATACATGAAAAAAAATGAGCAAAGATTTGGCATGGAAATTCGTATGTCAGATATGCTCAAAGTAGCAAGAGCCTAAAGCATTGCAACCGATCCAAAATTTTCTCTCACGGTTCGATTTGAGTTCATATTGAAGTTATAAATGACTTTGGCATATTCGACAAGAATCTCATTCATTTGTTCAATTGAATTAGCAAGATAGAATCCAGGGCAGTCTCCTGTAAACTGGAAACTAGCATGAACTCTAGCTTTACCCTTCTCGTTTTCAAGCCAAGTAGTGAATGGATACAAATGACAAACACCAGGTCTTGTCGGATGTAAACCGCAATAACCCTTCTCATCTAAAAACCTACATCGTATATGAGTGCCATCTTCTGACTCTGTTTCATTTTTTTTTCGTTTTAGATTTATCATGGTCATGACAGTTTTGATATTATCAGATGGTCCTTTTTCTTCCCATGCAACAATATTTGTCTCATTTTTAATAAAATCCGAAACTTTCTGATATTTCAAGCTCTTTTTGATTGTGATAAGGTCATTTGAGGTAAGAGGTAGCCTACCTTGCCTGTTACAACAGTTATGGCAATCTGGCCAATGACAATTCCAAAGAATATAGTTTTTTTCTTGTGTAAGATAAGGAATATGAAATACCACATTGTTGATTTTGATCATAAATTCTGATACGT